>Ga0265300_10000233_pt1 | contig 59905 bp, 48 predicted proteins | sample AusTroGonzalo_MG_FD_193482 | JGI IMG/M metagenome (GOLD analysis project Ga0265300, IMG submission 193482) | Bovine rumen microbial communities from tropical cattle in Woodstock, Queensland, Australia - Gonzalo_03 | ecosystem: Host-associated > Mammals > Digestive system > Stomach > Rumen ... | reverse complement strand
GAGTAGAACGAATCGACAGCCACCATCTCCCTCAACATGTTCTTCCTTAATGCCGGATCATTGGTATCAGCAAAATGACAGGTATCGTCACCTATCATGTGGTCATCTGTTTCGGTGGAGATGATATAGAAGAGGTCAGCCTCGCCACCTCGATTGACAATGAACCACTGGGTAGAATCAGCATAGTCAGGCACTGATGGGAGTGGGCCGATGTCAACACACCTCTCCCCGTCACGCCACGAAGAAAGCGCCAATGTCAGTCCAGCAAGAACCAGTGTCAGGAAAGTATATCTCAAACTATTCATATCACTCATAAGAAACTTTATTATGAAAGGGGAAGCGACATTACAAATCTGGCCCCATCTGTATAACTCGTATCAAGTATGATGTCACCACCCAGACGACGGGCGATGCTACGCGCCACCGTCAGACCGATACCCGTACCATCGTAATACTCATCGAGCTGCACAAACTCATCAAAGATATGTTCTGCTTCTTCAGCAGGAACACCGATTCCCGTATCTTCAACAATAAACTGCACGGCATTCCCATTGGCGTGTAGTCTCAGTGATGCCCTTTGTTTCTGTTCTACCGACACCTCATGACCATAAGCCTCGGCAGGAGCAGTAAACTTACGGGCATTATCAAGTATCAGCGAAAGCGCACGCACAGCAGCTCCCTGATTAGTATGAAGCATGACGTTTTCTATGCCTGTTTCCGGTAACACCTCAAAGCTCAGATGCCCTGCACTTTCAATGCCTGTGGCAGTAACAGCCTCTGATGCAATCTGCATTGCCGACACATCATCCTTCAGCTCAATGATCGTACGACTATTGGCGTCAGACAGTTCAAGCATTTTGTTAACCAACCCTGTAATACGATCGGTATTCTCCAGAATCTGATGGTTGACATTTTGCCGGGCTTCCTCATCCAACTCCATATTGGGGGTCGTTACTATTTGGGCAAAACCAGAAAGGATATTGAGTGGCGTACGTATCTCGTGTGATATCTGTTGGATGAAATTAGTCTTCATCTTCAATGATTCCTCAGCACGGGCATTGGCAATAATGAGTTCCTGGTTTTTCTGTTCCAGACGCTTGGCCGCCCTATGACGGAAGAAAATGATAATTATCAGACCCAGCAGAATCAGACTGCTCACCATGATGATTTCACGTAAGGTAGTACGTTCCTGCTCCGCTTTCAGTTCATCGATCTCAAAACGCTTGTTCAGTTCATTCAACTGCTCTGCATTATTGGCTTTGTTGACAGAATCACTCAATAGCTTATATCGCTTGTGAACAGCCAACGCGTCTTCATATCTACCCAGACCTTCAAGGATCTCCCACCTCAGATCGAGCTGTCGCAACTCATAACTGAACTCTTTTGCCTCCTTATTCTTCTCCACCAGTTCGTCACAGGCAGCGAGCGCCTGTTCATATTCTTTTTGCGCCAGATATAGTTTGGTACGATTTCCAAGAATCCGAAGATTCCCCAGTTTCGAACCGCCACTCAGCAACTGATAGTGCTGGGCCGAATCAAGTTCTGCAGCAGCTTGCGCATAATCCTCCAAGCAGAAATAATAGTCGAAGCGGGCAGCATGATGCTTGAAATGCCAGTTAGCGTAGAGTGCCGACTTGTCGTGTTGAGGAATCACGGCAGCCTTTGTATTCAAGAACACTTTCCACTGCTGCTGTACAGAGTCCATCGTCTGATAATCCTTCAGATGACGCAGGGCAGTACTATAGTCCATAAAGATGCTGTTCAACAATGTCATATCAGCATCCTGAGGATATGCCTTCAGTGCCTGCTGATAGCATTTGGCAGCTTCTATATAATTCGATTGGAACGCATAGGCCAGCCCCATGGCATCCTCAGCTACGGCAATGCCATAACTGTTATCACGTTTGGTCGCATCCTCATGCATACGGTTCACCTCCTCAAGAGCCTCATCTGCATGACCGCTAAAAGTCAGGTCGTTCACAAGAATCCACCAAGTATAATAATAGCACTCCCATTGCTCACACTTCATGTGGAAAGCCATGTCCAACGGCACCTGTCGGTACAACGAATCATGAAGGTTGTTATTATAGAAATAGCGCAATTGCTGGAGTCTTTTGAATGACGAATCACTCCAGTTAACGGACGATGGCTGACCGTCACCCAGTTTTCCACGCTGGTGACAGGATACCATCACACAAAGTAGGAAAACGACTAATAATACGTAGACAACTTTTACAAGATTCAAACTCTTCATTGTGACCTGGCGGTTGCTTTTTCAGCGGCAAAGATACACTTTTTCCATTAATTATCACACATTATTTCCTACAAATTAGTATTATCAGCTCAAAATTCGTATCTTTGCAGCCGAAAAAAGATAAACCAAATATGATTTCATTTGAATGCGACTATAATAACGGAGCCTGCCAGCAGGTGCTCGACAATCTGGTCAGATACAACAGTGCCAAACCCACGCCCTATGGTTTCGATGCCTTCAGCGAGCGTGCCAAGGACCGTATCCGCGAGGCTTGCGGGCTGCCCGATGCCCAGATTTTCTTCCTCACCGGTGGTACCCAGACCAACGCCACCACCATCGACTCTATGCTTTATCAGTATGAGGGTGTCATCTGTGTGGGCAGCGGTCATATCAATGTCCACGAGGCGGGTGCCGTGGAGTTTACGGAGCATAAGATCATCACCCTGCCAGACACCGATGGCAAACTGGAGTCAGCGGTGCTCGACAAATATCTCGACGACTACATGCATGACGGCAATAAGGATCACGCCGTTCACCCGGGACTGGTGTATATCACCTTCCCCACCGAACTGGGTACCCTCTATTCTGCCCGTGAGCTCAACGACATCTATCAGGTCTGTCAGCGTTACGAGATTCCACTATATATCGACGGTGCCCGTCTCGGTTATGGTCTGATGGCAGAAGGCAACGATATCACCCTACCCTATCTCGCCCGCCACTGCGACGTCTTCTATATCGGCGGCACGAAGATCGGCGCCCTCTGCGGTGAGGCGGTGGTCTTCACCCACCACAATGCCCATAAGCACTTCTTCTCCATCCAGAAGCAGCATGGTGCCGTGATAGCCAAGGGTGCCCTCATCGGTCTGCAGTTTGAGGCGCTGTTTAGCAAGGAGGGGGATACCCTGTTGTATTACAAGCTTTCCGAGCAGGCCATCAAGACAGCCATGCGCATGAAAGCACTCTTCATCCGTAAGGGTTTTGAATTCTTAGTCGATTCCCCTACCAACCAGCAGTTCGTGATCATGGACAACGAACAGGCAGAGCGTCTGGGACGTCAGGTACAGTTTACCCATTTCGGGCAAACCGACCACCATCACACCATCTGCCGCTTCGTCACCAGCTGGGCTACCACTGATGCCGAGCTCGATGATCTGGAGCGGATCCTTTTCACATAATCATAGTATCGTATCGCTGCAAAGATAATCAATAATCATATTTATGATAAAATGACAAATGTGAATAAAAAATCTTAAATTTCACAAGTTTGTGATTCACAAGTTTGTGAAATTATAAATAAAATCCTATCTTTGTGCTCAAAATGAGCAATTTATGGAAAAAAGCTTTGTTTATGGAATAGCCGTTACTGACTATAATTTTACGGGCAGGGTAGAGGAAACTCGACGCCTGAAAGCTAACTTTGAGGGTGGAATCAATTCAATATTAATATCTCCCAGACGATGGGGTAAAACTTCATTAGTAGATCACGTTTGTAAGCTATTGAAAGATAGTGATATCATAACAGTCAGATTGGATATTTTTGGATGCAAGACTGAATATGATTTCTACAATGCCTTGGCTGTTGCCGTTCTAAAACAGACTGCATCAAAAGTACAATTGTGGATGGACGAGGCCCGTGATTTCCTTGCCCGCCTCACTCCAAGAATAGGCATCCCCGTTGATCCTGGCTCAGAGATTAGTGTATCATTAGGAATAACTCCAGAGACTCACTCTCCCGAAGAGATACTAAATATGGTTGAGATTATTGCAAAAAAGAAGAATCGTCATATAGTGGTTTGTATAGACGAGTTCCAACAAGTGGGGGCTTTTGATAACACGAAGGTAGTTCAGGCCAGATTACGTTCTGTATGGCAGCATCACCATCTTACATCTTATTGCCTCTATGGCAGTAAACGCCATATGATGAGTGACATATTCCTAAATCGAAGTATGCCGTTCTATCAATTTGGCGACTTACTTTGGCTACAGAAAATACCAACCATTGATTGGCATGACTATATAATAAGTCATTTTGAGGCGGCGGGCAAACATATTTCAGAAGAAATGGTTGTACTTGTATGTGAGACGGTAGATAACTATCCGTCGTATGTACAGCACCTCTCTTTGATACTTCTCAACCATCTGCCTCAAGGCGGTACTGTTACCGAAGACATGATGCCGCAGGCTGTGGCAGAGTTGATAAGTACTAATGAGGCACTGTATATGCAACAAATAGAACCGTTGTCAGGATATCAGATGAATCTGCTAAAAGCGATTGTCTCAGGTGTTCATTCCGGTTTTAACGAAAAGCGCGTCCGTTCTCAGTTTGATTTGGGTAGTCCATCCAACTTGGTGCGTTTACGTGATGCTCTTATTGAACGTGATCTGGTTTTCTCTGAATTGCGTCGGCTTTATGTGACCGATCCTGTCTTTGCGCTATGGTTTAAGAGAAGGTTTTTATAAAACAATATTTTTTGCGGATTTGCTGCTTTGTTGTTACCACGCGGATAACTGATTAGGAATAAGTCGGTTACTGGTGGTAACAACAAAGTGCAGGATGACAACAAATACTTACCTTTCTCATTATGATATAATTTTTTGAAGATTTTTGCCTTTTTCCTTGCATTTCGGCAAAAAATTTTGTATCTTTGTACGGCTAAATCAATGGCTATAGAAACATAATGGAACAGAAGTATGATTTTAAGCAGATACCTTCTGGATGGAGGTACTGTTTTCATGCGCAGTGCCCGATGAAGGACCAGTGCCTGCGCTATCAGACTGCACAGGCCCTTCCTGAGAGTTACGAAATGGGTGAAGCCGTTTTTCCTGGCGCACTCAAGAATGGCAGGTGCCGTTTCTTCCGTAAGGATGAGAAGGTGATGCTGGCCACAGGATTCTTGATTGCGGGGAATTCACAGATGAGCGAACGGTTTCGTGCGATGCGTCATTCTCTGACGCATTACCTCGGTGGAAACGGCACTTATTACCTTTATCGCAATGGCAAGAAATGGCTCACACCTCGGCAGCAGGCCGACATCCGCGCCCTATTCCACCGTGCAGGTTATAAGGAGGAAGTGGTCTTCGGGGAGACCAGAATTGATTATGATTTTACTTAAATGCAGTTTTTCCCAGAATTAAATCCCGCACTTGTTACATTTAAATGTAGCAAGATTTAGATTTAAATGTAGCAAAGATATATTTACAGCAGATTTGTAACGGTGTTACAGTAGGTTTGTAAGAGCATTACAGTAGTCATGTAACGGGTTTACAATAGTCATGTAATAGGGGGAAAGTGGTATCTGAACGATTCGGACATGACTGCTGAACGAGCGTTACAAGGCTTCTGTAATAACGTAAAGTATTATCTATATGAAAGTAACTTTGATAAGAACGGACAAAAGGAACGTACCGCATGTGACGGTAAACACGATCGAGAAACTGATGACCCGTATGCAGACGGACACAAAGCAGCAGACTATTCAGGCCCTGCGTCGTCATCTGCCGATGCTCGTCAGTCTGGGGTGGCATTTCAAGGATATGCACCTGTTGCCGCGCGTCTATCCTGCGGTGGAACTGACTAAAACCTCCAACGGCGACCTGATATTTAAAAACTGGAACGGTTTGGTGCTGTTGACTATCGGTGGTGTCGATGATCGTGAGAAAGCCGAGCAGATAAAGATGGCTGCTATGGGAATGCCTTCGACTCTGATGGCATTCCGTGGTAGTAGCGGTAAAACGGTGAAATTGCTGGTGCGCATCATTGCCGCCAACGGACAGGAACCGACCACCGAAGAAGAGGCAGATGCCCTTTATCGGATAAGCTACAACTTTGCCGTACAGGTGTATAGCGGTTTGTTCAATGGACAGATCGTACAGCAGGAAGCCACTGCGAGAGCCAGTTTCCGCATGACCTTCGACGAACAGCCGTGCTACCACCCCAAGGCAACGCCATTGATGATCTCGGAAGAAGTCAACACAGTTGGAATCCTTAATCGTTCAGATACAGACATCCAGTCCAAGCCCTCTGCCCAGCGCAAGACTGACTACGGTAAATATAGCGATTATGAGTATCTCTACCGTTCGGCATGTGAACAGGTAAGGGAAAAGATGGGACATCGTTTTGACAATGATCCGCATCGTGAAGAGGCATTCTTGACGGAACTCTCCAGGATATTGCGCCAGTTTGGTTTTCCTGAGGAAGAGGCGGTGCTCCATATGCGATCCCACTTGTGGACGCGTGAAGAGGATAGCCATATCCGTGCGATCGTCGGTAGTGTCTATGCTGAGGAGGATGACAGGAAACAGAAATCGGATCCGATGAAGATACGAAGTAACCAGCAGCAGATCATCGACTATCTGGAGTCACGTTATGTGTTCCGTTTCAATACGGTGATGGGCTATACCGAGTTCAGACCTAACAATACTTGGGTACGCCCGTATCAGCCTGTGGATGAACGCGTGTTGAACCAGATGGCCATCGAATGCCGTTTGGCAGGACTCGACGCATGGGATAAGGATGTATCGCGCTATGTGGGCGTCGTTTCCTCGGTATAGAGCTGACGGGACCCATCGATGTGTCACACCGTCCAAACCATCAGCAGTTGTTTGCCCAGGCATTGGATGCGTTGGATCATCACGAGCCCCACTTCTTCAACGAGGAACAGACGCAGGAGATCATCGAGTCAAACCGTCGCTATCAGCAGCAGACACCTGCCGAACAGTATTTCAATGACTGTTTTGAAATAGCCAAAGATGAAAAGAATGGCATGTACCTGACATCAAGTGCTATTTTTGCACATATCAAGAAGGTGGCAGGCGCTGATTTGCGGCTCAGTTCGCTCAATCACTTCGGTAGAACACTCTCAAATATGCCAGAAATTATCAGAAAACGTACCAAAAATGGCACAGAATACTTGGTAAAACCTAGGAAATAGCCGTTTGTTGTCACCCTGCACTTTGTTGTTACCACCAGTAACTGACTTATTCCTAATTAGTTATCCACGTGGTAACAACAAAACAACAAATCTGTCGAAAAAGTAATTAGCGCACACCGAAGTTTTTTCGGTATTCATTGTTGATGGCTTTGCTGGCCTGGCGGCTGTCGAAGCGTGTCGGACCGGTGATGAAGTCGGGCACGTTGAACGACATGAATCGTCCGCGGTAGAACTGTCTGGGGTTGCGCTGCGGCAGCATGAAGGCCTTGGTTACGTTTCCCTTTGTATCTACATGACAGAAATACGGTCGCGTAAAGAGACCGTCGTCGCGGCGTGAGCTCAGCACGAGCCAGCGGGAGTTGGTACTCCAGTTGTGGAACGACTCCGTATCCTCAGAGTTCGCCCCGACCATGGGACGGCTCTCTCCCGTAGCCAGGTCGAGCAGCCAGAGGTCAGCCTCATGGTGCCAGATGCTGAACTGCCCGTAATCGGACAACGTGTAGCAGAGGAAACGGCCGTCATAAGACGGACGGGGGAAGGAGACGGACTTCTGCCTTGACGCAGCGTTGACAATCGTATCCACACGCTCGCCGAAACGGCCCGTCTCCGGGTCGAAGTCAATGCGACAGAGATTGTAACGGAGGCTGTTAAGTTTAGCGTTGAGCGTATAGAGTGAAGTATTTGACACAGCCCTCGTGTCAAATGCAGAAGGGATGGTGGCATCAGACTCCGAGCTGTCAACTTTAAACTCCAGACTGTCTGCTGCTACACAGAAATAGAGCGAACGGCCGTCGGCAGAGAAGACGGGATAGGTCTCATAGACAGAGTCACGCTTGAGCAATGGTGATAGCAACAGCTCATTCTTCTCGACATCATAGACCTGCAGGTCGGAAGCGGTATCGAAGACCTCTACACGGTTTGGACTGGCACTGTGGAACAGCTGGTTCGTCTTGTTTGTGGAATAGGCGATGTAACGCCCTGAGGGATGCCAATAGGGATAGACACAAAGTCCGAGCGTCTGGTCGGTTCTTGTGTTGTAGGCTGTGACAGGACCGTAGTCCTTGCGCAGCAGCGTGGCACCATGCTTACCACGGATATGGAGGCTCATGTCGGCAGGGTTGCCGCGGTTGAAGCTATGACAGTTGACACAGCCCTCAAACTGCGTGTTCTCAATCAGCGGACGCTCCTCGAACGAGGACAGGTCGCGCTCATAGATGCCCATCTTGCTCCACACCTCATAGCCGGGCTCGATCAGACGGTAGCAGAGGCCGTAGTCGATGCTGTCAGGACTGACATAGATGGAAAAAGGACGATAGGTATGCCAGCCGTCCTCATACTTCGCCGAGACCACGACGCTGAGCGAGTCCCCGCGATTCTGAGCGAGCAGGCTATGCCAGTCATCAATATTAAAATCGGCCATTTCATCGTCCTGAGCGTGCAGGCTGTTGCAATGATTATCAGTAACAACCGCATCGATCAGCAGTACCTTTTCATCGGCCATACAGAAGTTGAGGGGTGCAATATTCACAGGGATGGTGACCCCGACATAGTCGGGATATATCTGAGGCTGTCCAGCCTCCTGTCTGGCGTTGCTGACGGTCTCGGTGCAGGCCGTCATTAGCAGTAGCATCACGCTGGCGAACAGCGCACAGTGTATGGTGAATGACTTTCTCATTGCTTGATAGAGGAAATGAAGTTCTGATAGCCGTCCCGGTCGCCTGTCAGCATATAATATGCTACCAGGTACTGGTAAGCCAAGCCGTTGTCCGTATTGTGGAAGAAGAGGGTCTCGAGCATCTCCGGGGTCACGTGGTCGCTGAAATAATAGTCTTCGTCGTCCGCCATCTTTCGTAGGCGTCCGTATTCGGGATGGCGGGTAATCGCCTCCTCGTCGCCCAGCAGCGGCAACGTCTCCTCGGCCCAGTCACGGTAGAAGAGGGTCTTCTGCAGGGCGGAAAGATACTTGCGGGCCACCTCGTACTGCCCGTTGATGAGGTTGGTCTGTGCCAGCCGCTTATAGCAGCGGCCGCTCTTCTGGAAGTCGAGGATCGCCTCCTGGGCCTCGAAGACCGTCCGCTGGGTGACGTTGATCATGCCCAGCTGGTAGAACGCCTCAGCCGTGGGAAGCGGGCTGGTCGCATCCTCCTTGACGTCGGGCAGCAGACCCGCGATGCCGTTCTGGTTGTAGTTGAACAGCTGGTCCAGGAGCACGCCGTGCATCGCCAGGGCCAGGTTCTGCACCGTCACGCCGATCTGGTTGTTGGGCTTCTCTTTATTGACTGTCTCCAGGATGCGGTTCCACTGCTGGTGACGTGCCATGAAGTCATACTGCATCACCGCCTCCGCCCTGTAATTGGCGTTCTTCCAGACGATACTTCCCATGATGACGGCAACGAGTGCTGTCAAGAGGAGAGTGGAGAGCGGAGAGTGGAGAGAGAAATGTTTCGGGAAATGGCGGATCAAGAGCGTTATTCCCATCAGCCCCCAGATAGAAAAAGCTGCGCCCCAGAGCAGCCATGGGAATACCGTCGGATAGCGGTGGTAGTGCGCGCCGATCCACAGGCTGTCAATCGGTATCGGCAGACAGACAGGACCTACCAGGAAATAGAGCACAGGAATGGCGGCCATAAGTAGGATGCGGCGCGTCCAGCCCTTAGCCAGCGATAAGATCGCCCAAGCGGCGAGCTGCGTGAGCAGGACGGCCCAAACACCGCCCATCAGCGCGTTCTCATCGAGCAGGAAGAGCCAGAGCAGGAACGAAGGCATGAAACTCAGGCCGTATAACCATTGAACATTGATCAGCCGGAGCGTCAAGAGCTGTATTGCCGTGAGCAGGATGGCGATGATCAGGGCCCCCACCCAGGCATAGAGGAAGAACTGCGTAGTAAAGCGCCCCAGCAGGTCGGCCACGCCGCCCGGTTCCCTGACGATCTCCCACACGTAGGTACTATCGAAAAGGAACAGCTGGAACTGCTCCTGATAGTGCAGATGGTGCGGGTAGGCCAATCCGAAGAAAAGGAGGACTGCCAGACCAAAAAGGAACGTGCACAGGGGACGTAAGAACTTCATCTGGATCAATTACTTATCAAAGACCTTACTGAACTCATCGACACTGATCTTGACAGGTTCTACCATGAACTCCGGACGATTATAGCTCTTCAAGAGGAAGGTGTTCAGCTCGGGATCCTCCTGCGGCATCAGGAACGCCTTTTCTGCCTTTCCATCGTGGAAGTAGGAGAAATACACACGGCAAAAATTACCATCCTCGCGGCGGCTGGCAACCATGATCCAATGCCCGTTGCTCGACCATGAGGGGTAACTGTCAGGACGGCCCTCTCTGTTCACCTTGGAGAGGTCGATACTCTGTGTCAGAGGAAAACCCTGGTCAAGCGGCATGCAGACGATGTCGCCGTCGTTGTGCCTGATATGGAAGCAGCCGTACTGTCCCTGGGCAAAGAGCAGGTAGCGCCCGTCGGGACTGATGCGCGGCAGCGTGGCGCTCTTGTTCTGTGCGGCGGCATCATACACCAGCTCCTCGTCGCCGAAATGGTGTGTCGCCACGTCGAACGAACGGCGGTAGAGGTTGTACTGTATCTTCGGGTAGGTGGTCCTGATGTCCTTCCCATTCATCTCTTCAGGCAGCGGCACGGACTTGCAGTAATAGAGATACTTACCGTCGGGCGACCAGGTGGGATAGACCTCCAGCAGTGTGGAGTCGTTGCTGACGACCTGCACCGAGTCGGTCTTCACGTCATAGAGGATCAGGTCGCTGGCTTCATCGTAAACCTCTAGTTTGTTGGGATTCAAAGTATGAAATCCCTGTCGTGTAATGTCGGTGGAGAAGGCGATCAGCTTCTCGGTGGGGTGCCAGGAAGGATAGACACCCGAGGAGATGGTATAGTCGCGCTTCATGTTGACCTTCGAGACCTTGCCATCATTAACAATGACGGTACCGCTGTTGGAGAGGCGCACGTGGAAGAGCATGTTGTCCGTTTTGTAGTTCTGGTAGCTATGGCAGTTGATGCACTGGCCTTTCTCTCTATCGTTCATGGTGATCTCGTTGTTGAAGACCTGCGTTTCCTCGAACGAGGTGAGGTTACGCTGGGCGATCTCCATGAAGGTCCAAGCCACATACGACGGTTCGATGAGCCGGTATGACACATAGTCGTCGATGGGTTCCGGGGCGACGCGTATCTCGAAGGGGTTGAATGAGAGCCATTCACCATTCATCTTTTGGCCCCAGACCTCCACTTTGATGCTTTGGCCTTTTGCGGCTGTTAGCATGTCGCGCCATTCCTGCAAGGGAATCTGCACCTTCACGCCCTTGCCGTAGGTCTGCTGACTGCCGTCGGGTGTGGTGAGGCGTGCCACGCACTCATCATATTCGTCGGCAGGGAGCATGAAGTTCAGCGGCGCAATGTTACAGGGTATGGTCACGTCACAGTAATCGGGGAAGATGGCAGGCAGGCACTTGGCCTCCTTGCTGGAAGCAGGCACGTCGGGATGGCCGGCACAGGATGACAGAAGCCATATGGCGGCTGCCAAAACTAGGGTGTATGAATATATATATCTTTTCATTGTTTTCATTCTTAATGATCACTAATAAGACATTCTTCCGAAGATGTTATAATACCAATAGGTGTCTCCCCATTCCTCACGCATGTCTTCTGCAACCTTTCCAAGTTTTATACCAGGGTTTACATTCTGTCCCAGAACCTCCCAGAACTGCTTGTAGCGATCATAGACAGACTGCTCGACAGGGAGCATCATGCGTTTTTCTTCAGGAGCTTTATCCATAAACAGAATATATGCTTCCTGTGCATGAACAGGAAACGTTTCGTTCATGTGCAATTTTACATAATTGCGCAGGGCCGCCCAGAAGCGGCGGGAGTCGTTGCGTATCATGGCATACAGTAGTGCCTGTTCCGAAGCGACCTTGCTGTCTGAGTCATACCAGAGGCTGATGCTATTAACGACATAGCGATCGCTGTTCTCGACTCCGGTGAGTTCGTCGGGGAAGCAATTCTGCAGGGATTTGATCTTTTCGTTGACTGTCGCTGGTTGCCAATCGCCGTAGAAAGGCAGATGGTGCAACAACGTGGTATAGCGTTCCCTCAGTTCCTTGTCTCCCTTGGCAAGGGCACAGCGGGCCAGCATCTTCAGGTAGAAGGGAGAGAAACCGCCCTGTATGGCCATTTCAAAATTTAGACGGATGGCCTCATTCAACATGCCGTAGCTGTAATAGACCAGCGGTGAAGTGATATCTAAAAAAGAAACGCGAAGCGTATCGGGATTGTTGATCGGATAACAAATATTTCCTATTTTAAACGAACGGTCGAGCAGTCCGCCCTCGTTCATCAGGGCAACATTCTTGAGCATGACCATCGTGGTGGTCGGCTTCTTATTCTCTTCCGCCATCTGAAGCACCTCCTTCCAGTTGTCGTCCTCAGCGTAGCGCACCATGCGCATCTCATCGATATAGTTTTGGTCGTAGAACATCTGCGACCAGGTAAAGACGATGCCTGTCACAGCGCACAGCACCGGCACAAACCACTTGGCCAGATAACGACTACACAGTGAGATGAATAAAGAGACAATACCCAGCACCCAGAACGGATAAGAGAGATGCGGGGTGTTGTCACTCGGCGTGATAAAGCGGGGCAGACCAGCCAGCACAACATCATCAGCCTTCAGGTTGGAATAGAACTGCGTATGCCAGATGCCGGTGGTAAAGACAAGCACTAATACCCCCACGGACTCACGCCACGTGACCTTCTCACTCAGCATCAAGCACAGCACAAAGAGCAGGGCAAACCAGCCAAGCACAGGATAGAGACAGAAGCCCAGTACATACCATACCAAATGCCATTTGCGCGGGGTGCAGAGGGCAGCCCACAGGAGCAACAGCATCAGTAGATAACCGACTGACTGTGAGAACCAATAGCCTCTGATCGTGGAGACATAGATCCAGTAGCCGAGATCGACCACTGAGGTAAGCAGGCTGGCTACAGGCAAGAGCATCAGTGCGGAGGCACTTCCCTGTAACCGGAATGCTTTGATTCCCACCAAGAAAATCAGCACCCAGATAGTCGCCAACACGGCAGAACCTAAAGCCGGATAATAAAAAAACTGGGTCAGCCAGGCGCCCGCATACTGCATCAGGCCGAAAGGCTTAGACAACAATGTATGGAAGAAAGGTGCTCCGAAAATGAACTCAGAACGGTCGTGTGCCGTATAAAACACTTCCTGATTGATGTATAGGATATATACAACGAACAGGATGAAAGCCAACAGACTGACATAGAGAAAGGCTGACCCATATGATTGGGTCAGCCTATTATTAGAGAATGATAAGGAATTCTTACTCCTCATAGTAAATTGCGTTGATCTGGCAGCTACCAGAGGTAACCATAAGGTCAAGGTCTTTACCATCACCACCGTTACCGCGGGCGCAGTCCTTAGCAATAGCCTCAGTGAGCTGAAGCTCCCACAGACCATTGGTGAACTGTACATCCTTGTCACCATCATAGCGGGCACTCCACCAACCGTTCATAATACGACCGGCACAGTCGGGTGTAGCGTCTGAGATGTCGAAGATAAGGGTCTTGAAGCCCCAGTAAATATCATCAGAGAGATATGGCAAGAAACCTTCGTTTCCATAGATATCAATGAACTTACCTTCATTATCACTAAAACGCATAGCTGCAGCATCCCATGCACCGGGCTTGAATGGTGGCTGTGCTGTAGGATCTTCACCATAGATGTAGAATCTCTGGAGCGGGTCAGTGATTTCCTGACATACTACAGGAAATTCAGCTGTCACAACAGTACCATCAGCACAAAGGCCAGACAGAAGGATGATATGATCACCGAGCTTCATCTTCTTTTTGGCAAAGTTACCAACCACATCTTTGCCACCGATCGTCCATTTTGCATTAACAGGTGCAGAGGTTGTACAGAAAACAACGTTACCAGTTTTGCCATCAGGTGCAATATCTACGGTAACACTGGATTTCGCCTTCAGCTCGTCAGCAGTAATGTGACCGTCATTGCTAATCTTCTCGTGAGTCGGGTCACAAGCTGCAAAAGCACAAATGGCGACAAACATCAAAAATATTTTTTTCATATTGATTACTTGTTATTAAATTAATAGAGTGTTACATACTGAGTCTCTTGATTAGCACCATCCCAACCAGGATTCTGCTCAAGTTTACCATTCATCAAGTTAATCTGAGACTGAGGTTTAGCCACGAAACCTTTGGTATCAGCATAACGCTTAGCCCAAGAACAGGTCATGTGATGCATTGGACGTCTGTTGGCTTTTTCACCATAACAAACAACTAATTTGCCTTCCTGAGCCTGAAGGGCCTTAGCAGCGTATGAGCTCTCACTGTGATTATCAACACCTGACCAGCGTCGCATATCGTTGAAACGAATTCCCTCAAATGTGAACTCCCAGCGGCGCTCGTTCTGGACGTTCTTCAGAGAGTAGGCTGTCAGAGGCACACCGGCACGGGCCTGAACCTGGTTCATGTAAGAAGCATCACCGGTAAGCTCAGTCAGCATCAGCAGTACGTCAGCATAGCGCATCAGGTAGTAGTCTTCGAAGTGGTCACCCTGCATGGGGTTGTCAAGTGAGCTACTTGTGTAACCTTCAACTTTATCCCACCATGGGCTGTCACCTGTCAAAGCATCAAGCGTGATAGAGTTGAACTTCTTTACAGCATAACCAGACTCTTCACAGTCATCTTTCACATAAGAATATTCAGTACACTCATTTTCGCAGTCGATCAGGGAACCGAGCTTACGGATATCCTTGTAACCTCCATCATTCTCTGCAATAGTCCAGTCGTCCCAAATATTGCATGAAGGTGTACCCTGACCCCAACCCTGAGTGAACGGATAGGTATAGTCGCGGTTACCGTTATTTCCATTTACACGGAGCCCCCAGAATGTTGACAGATAGTTACAATACTGTCGAGGAGTGCTATAGAATGAGGTAGGAATAGCCCACTTTGAGGCATTCATGAACTGAATCTGGAAGAGTTCCTCGGTATTACCGTTACCCATACCTGGCATGTCGAAGCACAATTCACGTGGCATATCAGCAATAAAGTCATAAGCATGGCCTACACCATCGTGAGCCTCATCCCAGAGCAGACTGTTAGAGTACTGCCAGAGTGAACGATAGTCCTGACACAGTTTATAAGCACCACTTGAAACGATGTCCTTCAGGCCAGCCACAACTTCAGCCTGAGAAAGAGAAGTCTTATTGCAACCCTCCTGCTCCACCAAATCAATAGCTGGAGCTGAACCGCTAGCGAGCTCACCGACATGTTTGTAGAAACCTGCCCAGAACATATAGGCACGTGCAATGAAAGCCTCAGCCACATACTTGTTGGCATGACCGTCTCCACTACCTACATTTGAAGTGCCCATGAGGGTTGCACCAGAAACGAAGTCTGAGATAATCTGAGGATAGATAACATCCTCTGCACTTACCTGCTGCTGCATCTCGTCAGTAATGAGCGTAGAGGTAATCAGAGGTATATCACCATACAACTGTGACAGCCAGAGGTTATAGAGTCCGCGCATGAAGAATGCTTCACCGAGAAGTTGATCACGCTTAGCCTTCTCAGAGTCTTTCCAGGGCACGTTGTCGATGGTCTCAATCGTGCTGTTGCAACGAGAAATACCGCCATACATCGTGATAAACGGCGTTTCATACTGGTTAGCACTCATCTGTACAAGATGGTGCAAAGACTTTACCTTGTTATCTTGCAGACCGCCACTGCCATAGCAGTTGTCTGACATAACCTCCCACCAGAAGAATGGGTTAGATCCATCAGAATCACCGCCACCCATCACATTCATAAGGCTATAAATTGCTGCAATCTCAGCTTCTACATCTGCAGACTTACCGGGGAAAGTTGCCGCAGTCATCTCTGTAACACGCGGATCGGTGTCCAGCATATCGTTACAAGATGTAAACACTGTTGCTGCTGAAACAACTAATGCTGATAATATATATTTCTTCATAATGATTTTGTCGAATTAGAATTTAATACTTGCACCAACTAAGAATGTACGTGCTGGTGGGTACAGACCAAGGTCGATACCAGATGCCCAGCTGTCAGCACCACCAGATGAACCTACCTCAGGATCGAGGCCAGTATAACCGGTGATAGTAAAGAGGTTCTGAGCCTGAACATAGAAGCGGAGCTGCTGCAGCGGACAAGACTTCCAAATATGCTTAAAGTCGTAACCGAGAGTCACGGTCTTCACCTTGAAGTAGTCTGCATTCTCCATATAGCGGGTAGAGTTCCAGATGGTGTTCTGGTGACCTGTACCCATGATACGCGGCTGGTCATTTGAGGTGCCCTCACCATGCCAACGGTTGAAGATAGTGGTATCATAGTTGTTCCACCATGAATCACCGTATGAGCGGTAAGAACGCATGACCTGCATACCGAATGCACCGGCGCCGTTGACGGCAAAGTCGAAGCCCTTCCAAGAGCAGCCGAGGTTCACACCGAGCGTCACGTCAGGATTCGGGTTACCGATCTCATGACGGTCACAGGTTTCTCCTTCTGCATAGGTAATCTCACCATCACCATTCCAATCATCCCAAATGGGATCACCAGGCTGTGCATTGTCAAGAACGGCCTTATTTGCAGCACGTGCAGCGTCGATCTGCTCCTGATTCTGCCAGATACCGCTATATGACATACCGTAGAAGTAACCGATAGGCTTGCCTTCCTCTGCACGGTAGATAAACTCTGTGCCCTGTGAGAGGATACCGCCAGCACCATTGATATAGTGGTTCTCGTTAGCGATACGGGTTACCTCATTCTTATTGGTAGCAAAGTTAATTCCGATGTTATAGCTGAAGTCCTTACCGATTCTGTCGTTCCAGGTGAGAGCGATCTCAATACCGGTATTCTTCACGTCACCACCATTGATGTAAGCAGGATTGGTACCCATGATGGCAATCTGTGGACCTACGATCAGCCAGTCCTTCGTGGTCTTCTTATACCAGTCGAAGTTAATACCTAAGCGGCTGTCGAGCAGACGGGCGTCGAAACCGAAGTCGAGCTGCTCAGAAGTTTCCCAAGTCAGGTCGGGATTCGGTACGATATTGGCGTATGCACCAGAATGAGGTGTACCGGAAACAGAAATCGTCGGATCGGAACTGAACTTGTAGCCATTGTCACCAGCACTACCTGACTGTGCGATCGTAGCCAGATACTGGTATTTGGGGATACGGTTGTTACCGTTCTGACCCCAAGATGCACGGATCTTGAAGAAATCGAGCCAGCTCTTGGTGCTCTCCATGAATTTTTCGTTGGTCATTACCCAACCTGCAGATACAGAGGGGAAGAAGCCCCAGCGCTTACCGTCTGCGAAGATGCTTGAACCATCATAACGCATAGTCACGGTAGCCATATAGGTCTCGTTCCAGTCATATGTTATACGACCGAACCAAGAAGCGAGATATTCCTCGTCATTGGGATAACCGTCGAGAGAAAGATCGGGAACACTAACAAGTTTGTAGTTTCTTAAATATGCAGAATCCCAACCCTTCAGGGTAGCGAGCTGCGAACCCTCTTCAACCTTGTTAGAACCACTGAGGTTCACACCCCAGCCACTGCTCTGGAAACTCTGACCGACCATGGCGGTGATCTTGTGAGCACCAAACATCGGGAGGTCATAAGTCAGGGTGTTTTCAATAGACCAGTTAGAACTCAACCAAGTGCTCTGGCTGGTAGTATAAGAACTCACGGTACCTGAGCCTGCAGAAGGAGAACGTGGCTCACCATAGTTGCGGTATGCGCCTGAACCCCAGTTGTAGTTGAACTGAGTACGGAATCTCAGACCCTTAATCGGCTGAATGGTCATGAAGGCTGTAGCGCTGGTATTGATGTTGCGACTCTCTGCCATAGAGTTGAAACCACCTTTCTCAAGACCTTCCCATGGGTTATTGAACCAATAGTCATTCCAACCAGCACCATAATTAACATGGTTATAGATTTCTCCATTGTCAGCATACTGTGGTACGAGCGGGTTGGTCTGAAGCAGACTATGGATATAACTCCAATACATACCATCCTCAGCCAGGTCGTGATTCTTACTGTAGCCAAGAGAGATGTTCTCACCGATGGAGATGGCATCGAAGTCCTTGGCCTTCAACAGCACGTGCTCACTGTTGATACGGATGGTATGACGCTTATAATAAGAAGCTCTGTCAGCACCCATGATACCCTCGTTACCAGTATAAGTGTAAGACATCATGAACTTCGAACGATCCGTACCACCGGTCAAGGTTGCAGAATGGTTCTGCTGGACGGCATTCTTGTTAACGAATGCATCCCACCAGTCAGTACCTTCCCAACCACCGGCTACCTTGTCGAGGATATACTGTGGCACATAGGCGGCAAAATCCGTCTTGCTGCCTGAAGTGTTCCAGTTATACTCATCCATGATGGTCATGAACTGAGTGGCATTGAGCAACTGCGGACGCTTAGCAACGTTAGACCAACCGATAGCACCATTATAGGTGAGCTCGATCTTACCTTCTCTACCCTGCTTGGTGGTCACCAGGATCACGCCGTTAGCAGCACGTGAACCGTAGATGGCTGCTGAGGCAGCATCCTTCAGCACGTCGATGCTCTCGATATCGTTCGGATTGATGCCGTCGAGGTTACCACCGGCTACACCGTCGATCACATAAAGCGGCTGTGAATCACCGATGGTACCAGCACCACGGATAAATACCTTGTAACCCTTACCAGGCTGTGAAGAACTCTGGGTGATCTGCACACCAGGCGTGCTGGACTGCATGGCCTCGAGGGCGTTGGTGGTGTTCAGTTTGGCGATCTCATCACCCTTAACCTGAACGGTAGCACCGGTAACCAGCTTTTTCTTCTGGACACCGTAACCTACGACTACCACTTCTTCAAGAACTGCATCATCCTCGTTCAAGGTGATGTTGAAGTTTGACTGATTACCAACAACGATTTCCTGAGTCTCATAACCGATGTATGAGAGAACGATCGTTGCACCGGGATTGACATTGAGAGTGAAGTTACCGTCAAAGTCAGTAACTGTACCATTTGTGGTACCTTTCTCCATTACGCTGGCTCCGATAACGGGTCCCTGAGCGTCGACTACAGTACCTGTAATCTTCTTCGTAGCCTGTTGTACGTTCTGAACGTCACCAGCGGCATAGGCGTTTGATGAATAGCCAAGGCCCAAAAGTGCCATGACACCCATCAGCAGCGCTGTCTTTCTAATTTTTTTGTTCATACTTAAGTATTTAGTTGCCAACTGCTTGAAATCCCTTATTATACAGGCATTTTTGAAGGTGTAAAATTTGTTGTATTATTATCAAAATATTGTTCGGTAACAATTGTTATCGATATTTATGCAATTTATATTAATTAACGTATGTTACACTCGAACTTTTTGCGAAAAATGTTTGTTACTATAAAGATTTTTTATTAGTTTTGCAGTCCAGATGAACAAAGAAAGTGCAACCACATTGCTGGAAGCCTATGATCAGGATCTGGAACGATTCATGCATCGGGTAGGCAAGGATCGGAGTGAACATTCACTTCGAGCCATGCAACAGGGCCGGCAATATGTTGCGGCCTTCCTCACGGATTGGATGCATATCGACGATATCCAGTTGACGAAGCTCATGCCCCAGTTCATCAATGACTTCAGTATCTATCTCAGTACCGACCGTGGTCTGAGGGGTGGTACCATCTGGCTCGCTTGTCAGTTGCTCAAGGGGGTGGTCACCAGGGCGCATGTCCGCGGTCTTTTGAAATGGAATCCCTTCGGTCAGTTCCATATAGCGAAGAACATCCGTCCGCGAGAGTATCTCACGGAAGAGGAAATTGCTCTACTGATGACCCACGATTTCAAGAAGCCGGCACTCAGTTTCGCGCGTGACATTTTTATATTTGCTGTCTTCACAGGTTTGGCTTTTATAGATATCAAAGAGCTCAAGCCTTCTGATGTGGTCACCATCAACGGTGGCACATGGATTGTTTCACGGCGGCATAAGACCCAAATCCCCTTCCAAGTAAAGTTACTAAACATCCCCTTGGAAATCCTCAACCGATATCATTATGAGGGACAGACTATCTTCCCGCCGATGGAATATCGGACGATGGCTAAACGGATCCATCGTGTGATGGACGAGTGTGGTTTCCGGAAACATATCACCATGCACTGTGCCAGACATAGTTTTGCCATCCTGGCGCTGAACAATGGGGTGCCCATCGAGAGTGTGAGTCGAATCCTCGGTCACACGAACATCACCACCACCCAGATTTATGCCAAGATCACGATGCAGAAACTCGATCATGACCTCACGGTATTCGAGAAATCGCTACACCTTATTAATAATATATAAAGAAAGTCATTCACTAACGCCAAATCTAATATTGTAGAAAATACACTTAATGCGCTTTTTTTTGTGTTTTTTTGCGGAATTCTTGTAAAAATACACTTTTTTGTGAAGAAAATGAAACTTTTATCAAAAAAAACTTTGTAGTTTTTAAAAAAAACACTTATCTTTGCAGACGATTCGGAATATACTTATTCAACTATTTAACATATTAACTTAATAGAAACCAAAACGTATGAACTCAAACAATTCCTCCTAACAACCGGCCGAAGGCCCGCCAAGCAGGCTTTTAGGCTACCTGGGAAGCCATGCTTCCAATCTAAATTCAATTTGTATTTATTACAAACCAATTAATCTATAGAAAATACTTAAGTATGAACAAAAAAGTTAGAAAGACAGCGCTTTTAATGGGTGTCATGGCACTTTTGGGCCTTGGCTATTCATCAAATGCCTATGCCGCTGGTGACGTTCAGAACGTTCAACAGGCTACAAAAAAGATTACAGGTACTGTAGTCGATGCTCAGGGTCCCGTTATCGGAGCCAGCGTAATGGAAAAGGGTACCACCAATGGTACTGTTACCGACTTTGACGGTAACTTCACTCTCAATGTCAATCCCGGTGCAACGATCGTTCTCTCTTACATCGGTTATGAGACTCAGGAAATTAAGGTAGGTAATCAGTCAAACTTCAACATCACCCTGAATGAGGATGATGCAGTTCTTGAAGAAGTGGTAGTCGTAGGTTACGGTACCATGAAGAAGAAGTTGGTTACCGGTGCTACCGTTCAGGTAAAGGGTGAGGATATCGCCAAACTGAACACCACCAACGCCCTCGAGGCCATGCAGTCAAGCACTCCTGGTGTGCAGATCACCCAGAGTTCTTCACAGCCTGGTAAGGGTTACAAGGTTTACATCCGTGGTATCGGTACCACCGGTGATTCACAGCCGCTTTATGTGATCGACGGTGTAGCCGGCGGTAACCTCGACGGCATCAACCCCAACGATATCGAGAGCATCGACGTGCTGAAGGATGCAGCCTCAGCAGCCATCTACGGTTCACGTGCTGCAAACGGTGTGATCCTGGTGACCACCAAGCAGGGTAAGGAAGGCAAGATCGAGCTCACCTATAATGGTGCTATCGGTTGGTCTAACGCTTACAAGCGCCCGCAGCTCCTCAATGCCCAGCAGTATATGAACATCATTGATGAATATACCTTCAACACAACAGGTAAGACGCTGGATTGGGAAAATTACGTTCCCGCAAACATCCTTGAAAAGGTGGCCAAAGGCTGGGAAGGTACTGACTGGTGGGGCGCATTCGAGAACAAGAATGCCGTACAGCAGAACCATTCTGCAACCCTGACCGGTGGTACTGACCGTTCTAAGTTCATGATGTCTTACACCTATACTGGTAACGAAGGTATCATGGGTGGCGATCAGGCTTCTTACTACAAGCGTCACACCATCCGCCTCAACAGCGACCACGTGCTTCTGAAGGCTAAGGATTTTGATGCCATCACCATCGGTGAGAACGTCTCTATCTCTTATACCAAGAACCACGACCTGGCTGAGGATGGTATGTACTGGAGCTATATCCACAGTCTGCTTCAGACTTCTCCACTCCTGCCACAGTTTGCTGAGAATGGCGACATCTATAATTATACAAAGTATGGTGAGGGCTGGAACACTGCAATGTTCAACAACCCCTATGAGAACCTGACTCATGGTGGTTTTGGCGCTTTGACCGAGAGCCGTAGCATTAATTCCAGTGCTACCGCATTCATGACCATCCAGCCGATCAAGGGTCTGAGATTCCGCTCTCAGTTCAGCTACTACTGGGGTTCTGGTTCATATCGTAGCTACAATGAGCCTCAGTCATCTGGTTATGGTAGCGCAACCTCTACCATCTACAGTGCAAGCCAGAGCGCTTGGTTGAATACGAACTGGTCAATTGAGAATACCCTGACCTATGATCTCCCGATGTTTGGTGCCCACAAGATCACTGCCATGGTCGGTCAGAGCTTCCAGAGCTCAGCTTGGAGCTTCAACGTTGGTGGTTCAAATAAGATTGGTGAGGGCGATCAGCTCGCTACTTTGAAGGGTTGGGATTCAGCTTGGCTGTCAAACTTCAAGGTGATCAATGCTACCGATATCAGCTTGACTGGTAAACCCAATGACGAGGAGTATCTTTCTTCTTGGTTCGGCCGTATCACATATGACTGGAACGAGACCTATATGGCTACCGTTACCATGCGTTATGACGGTTCAAGTATCTTCACACGCGGTAAGCGCTGGGGTTTCTTCCCCTCAGTATCTGCTGGTTGGGTGATGACTAACGAAAAGTTTATGGAAGGCACTAAGAGCTGGCTCGACTTCTTCAAGATCCGTGCATCTTGGGGTCAGAACGGTAACAACCGTATCTCTAAGTACCAGTACCTGGCTACGATCGCCCTCTCTGGTGACTCTGGTGACTCTGGTTACAAGTTTGGTTCTGACATGGCTACTTCAGTTGCAGGAACTCCTAACACTGGTGCTTATGCTAATATCGTTCCTAACCCTGACCTGACATGGGAGACCTCTGAGCAGCTCGACTTCGGTTTCGATGCCCGCTTCCTCAACAGCCGTCTGGGTGTAAACTTCGACTGGTATAACAAGAAGACCAAGGACTGGTTGATCACAGGTCCGCAGATTGCCGTTCAGGGTACTAACCCTGCAGCCATCAATGGTGGTGACGTAAAGAACACTGGTGTTGAGCTTGCTCTCACCTGGAACGACAGAATCGGTAAGGACTTCAGCTATAACATTGGCGTGAACTTTACCTACAACAAGAACGAGGTAACCCGTATCGCCAACGAGAACCACTATCTGAATGGTCCTTCAGGTGTGCTCTCACAGGGTACAGAGTACTGCTACCGTGCTGAGGAAGGCAAGCCTATCGGTTACTTCTTCGGTATGTCATATAGCGGTGTTTGGCAGAACCAGGATCAGATCGATGCTGCGAACGCCAAATCTCTGATTGATCATCCAGGACTTGACAAACCAACATGGGATGGTGCACAGCCTGGTGACCTGATCTGGGACGACTGGAACGGTGATGGTGTGATTACCTACGCAGAAGGTGATGCTTGTGACCGCCATGAGATCGGTAATCCTAATCCTGACGTGATGCTCGGTGTGAACCTCGGCTGCTCTTGGAAGGGCTTCGACTTCGCCGTTAACGGTGCCGGTGCATTCGGTATGCAGATCATGCGTTCTTACCGTTCTTTCGGTGATGCTGCTTATCAGAACTACGATACCACCATCTTCAACCGTTGGACTGGTGAGGGTACTTCAAACACTCAGCCACGTATGTCAGCTACTGGTCACTCTAACACCATCTGGGTATCTGAGCGCTATATGGAAAATGCAGACTACTTCAAGATCAAGACCGTAACCCTCGGCTACGACTTCAAGCATCTCTGGAGATCTTGCCCGCTGCAGCAGCTCCGCTTCTATGTTCAGGCTCAGAACCTCTTCACAATCACCGGTTACACCGGTCTCGATCCTGAGGTTGGTAATACTGCTGGTGGTTCTGGCTGGGCTTCAGGTATCGACCTGGGTCTGTACCCGCCATCTCGTACTTTCTTAGTAGGTGCAAGTATTAAATTCTAATTCGACAATAATCATTATGAAGAAATATATTTTATCAGCATTAGTTGTTTCAGCAGCAACAATGATTACATCTTGTAACGACGCACTGGATACAGAACCGCGCGTTACAGAGATGACGGCAGCTACATTCCCTGGTAAACCTGCAGATGTAGAGGCGTTGAATGCTGCTACCTATAGTATTATGAATACGCTGGGTGGCGGTGATCAGAGCGGTTTGTTAAATAATCCTTTCTATTGGTGGTCACTGATGTCTGACGATTGCTACGGAAGTGGCGGTCTGCAGGATAACGTGGCAAAGTCACTGCACCATTTCACAACGGCAAGCTCAAACCAGTATGAGCAGGACTTCATCCTTCTTTGGGGTGGTATCTCACGTGCCAACAACCAGATCGAGACTATCGATAACGTGGAATGGACTGCTGAGAATATGAGCCAGCGCAACCAGCTCCTCGGTGAGGGCTACTTCATGCGCGGTCTCTATTATCTGTGGCTGACTCAGCTGTACGGCGATGTGCCTGTGATTCTCACGACTGTGATTACCGATGACCTGTATGAGCAGCAGAGTGCAGAGGATGTAATCTATCCTCAGATTATGGCCGACTTCGTTTCTGGTATGAACCTCATGGGCGAGGGAACTCAGGGTGACGGTCACGCCAACAAGTATGCCGCTGCCGCTATGCTGGCCCGTGCCTATATGTTCTGGGCAGGCTTCTACAAGAAGGTTGGTGAGCTTGCTTCTGGTTCTGGTCCTGCTGTTTCATTCGTTGACCGCGATGGTAATCCTATCGAGCAGGAGGGTCTTAACTCATCTTCACTCTCTCAGGCTGATGTTGTCAATGCTTTGAAGGGCATCGTATCAAGCGGCCGTTACAGACTCCTGAAGGACTTCCGTTCACTCTGGCAGTACTCTAACAGTCTGCTGTTGAAGGAGGCTCTTGATGGCGTAGGCCATGCATATGCCTATATCGCAGACATGGATGAGAGCGATTGCTTTGACAAACCCGGTAACGGTAACGGTAACGATGAGGAGATTTTCCAGATTCAGTTCATGAACGCTTCTAAGTGGGGCATTGGTGGTACTTATAACAACCCCCGTATGTATTCTAACTACCTCTCTTGTTTCTGGGGTCTTCGTAACGGTGCTTCTCAGAACAATGGTAAGCGCGACTTCACTTATCCGTTCAACCAGGGTTGGGGTCAGGGTACACCTTCTTGTAACCTTTGGGACGACTGGACAGACGCTGAGAGAAGCGGTGATTATACCGATATGCGTAAGCGCGCTTCTTTGATCGAATTCGCTACTGAGCTCAATCAGTACACCTATGAGAAGGACGACTGTGAGGAGTCTGGTTATGGTGTGAAGAAATACGCCAATGTAAACCTTGACGCCTGCGCTGCAGATAATGATACTTGGTGGTCACAGTGTGAGGGTTACACCTCTAGCTCACTTGACAACAAGATGCAGGGTGACCACTTCGAGGACTACTACCTGATGCGTTATGCTGACGTTCTGCTGATGCTGACCGAGCTTACCGGTGACGCTTCTTACATGAACCAGGTTCAGGCCCGTGCCGGTGTGCCTCTGACAGCCTACTCTCTGAAGAACGTCCAGAACGAGCGCCGTTGGGAGTTTGCTTTAGAGGGACTCCGCTTCAACGACATGCGCCGCTGGTCAGGTATCAACTCTGGTGAAAGCTCTTATGCTGCCAAGGCCCTCCAGGCCCAGCGCGGTAAGCTGATCGTCTGCCTCGGTGACGTTGCCAACAAGCGCGTTCATGAGCACATGACCTGTTCTTGGGCTAAGCGTTATGCTGATACCAACGGTTTCCTGCCGAAGCCTCAGGCACAGATTACTCTGATGAATGGTAAAATGCAGCAGAACCCCGGATGGGATGAGAATGCATCTGCACAAGAGTACACTTATAAAGTTCTTTATTAATATAATAAGCAATCAATATGAAAAAGATATTTTTGATGTTTGTCGCAATTTGCGCCTTTGCCGCTTGTGACCCGACTCATGAGAAGATTAGCAATGGCGGTCATATCTCTGTTGACGAGCTCAAGGCAAAGACTAGTGTCTACACTGACATTGCGCCCAATGGCAAGAATGGTAATGTCGTTTACTGTGAGACCTCAGCTAACGTCAACGCAAAGTTTAATATTGGTGGTAAGGATTTCGTCGGAAACTTTGCCAAGAGAAAGATGAAGAAAGGAACCTTCCCTGTTGTCATGACTGCTCTTTGTCCCGATGGTACGATGCTGACAGCTGAATACAGTGTTACCTGTGAGGAGATCACCGATCCGCTCCAGAAGATTTATATCTATGGTGGAGATCCTGTAGCTGAGCCGCCATTCGTGCCTGGTGCATGGGATGCAGCAGCCATGCGTTTCAGCTCTACTGAGGGTGCACACCTGCCCACTATTCCCGATGACGTTTACGCCGGTCTGAAGACCCTGATCTTCGACGTATCAGACGTTACTGAGGACTTTGACCTGAAGGTTATGAACGGTTGGTGGAGTGCTACCTATTATGATCACGTGAAGTGGGTGGATGGTCTGAATGAACTTCAGATTACAGAGGATATTAATAAGGACTGTGCTAAGGGTAATGACGGCCGTGACCTCGACCTCATGCTGTATAGCGGTTCTATGACTCTGAAGTCTGTTTACTATGAGGAGTAAGATATCCTTATTGGTATAATTAATAATAGGCTGGCTCATTTGATTGAGCCAGCCTTTTATAGCAAAAACAATGATAAACAAAAGTAAAGTTTCCGGTATCATCCTTTATGTAAGCCTGTTGGCTTTCATCTCATTTACCATCTCTATATTATACCTCAACCAAGAGGTGTTCTATACAGCGCACGATCGTTCCGAGTTCATTTTCGGAGCCCCCTTCTTCCACACCCTATTGTCGAAGCCCTTCGGTCTGATGCAGTATGTGGGGGCCTGGCTGACGCAGCTGTTCTGTCATCCTGCCGTAGGTACTGGTGTGCTGGCGGCTATCTGGGTCCTTATCTTCTGTGTGGGAGCCAAGGCATTCCGGTTACAGGGAAGCGCCTCCGCGCTGATGCTCTTGCCTGTAGCCTGTCTGCTCACATCGGTGGTTGATCTTGGCTACTGGATCTATGTCTCCACCATCAGAGGCTATTGGTTTTCCCAGTCGGTAGGCTATCTCCTCATGCTGCTGCTCCTGTGGACAGCCCGTTGCACCCCGCGCAGATGGCACCTTGTCTGGTACCTGTTGGGCATCTGCATCTATCCGGTGCTCGGATGGTATGCTTTGCTTTTCGTGCTGTGCCTGGCACTGAGTGAGAAGGTCACCTGGCGGGAGTTCCTGGCTGTCTTCGTGCTTCTCTTTACCGCCGGCATCTGGCATACCCAGTACTATTCGTATCTGAAACCGGAGGATGTGGTGCTGGCAGGCCTGCCCCGCTTTATCACACCAAGCGACAGCACGCCGCACCTGACCCTCCCGTTCTGGGTGCTTGGTGCTGTATCCATACTCATTCCACTGTGTAGTCGTTATCTCGCCAAGTGGTTTGTGCCTATACTCTGCGCTGCAGCAGGTATCGCCTTTACCTGGTCGTTGATGTACTACGACCAGAGCTATACTGACGAGATGCACATGGTGCGCTGCGCCGAGGATGACAACTGGCAGGAGGTGCTCCAGATAGCGGAAGCAAACAAACAGCCCACCAGCTCGATGATCTTCCTCAAGAATCTCGCCCTGATGAACGAGGGCGGCCTGCTCGACCGCTCGTTCAAGCTCGGCAACGATGCGGCGGACATCAACGACCCGGATTCCGTCCACGTTTCCCTCTTGGATATCGCATCGCCCCTGGTCTATTACAACTACGGCATGATGAACGAGGCCATCCGCCTCAATTTCGAGAATGCCATCCAGGCAGGCTTCTCACCCTTCTACCTGAAGATGCTGGCCCGCTGCGCCCTGGCCGTCGGCGATGCTAAACTGGTGGAGCGCTATACCACCCTGCTGCACCATCTGCCGTTCTACGGCGATTGGCAGCCGGCACCGGTCACTGAGAAGATTAAGGCATTGCAGAAATGCTATCCCGACGAACTCACTGGTGTTGAGAACAGCGACAGCTATATCGTCAACGGCATCAGCCTCTGGTACGACTCCGACAGCAAGGTGGTTTCGGAGCAGGCGCTGCTGTATGCTATGCTGCGCTGCGACTCGCGCCGCTTCTGGCCGGCGCTGCACAACTATGTGAAGCTTCACCTTGACGAACAGTTCCCCCTACATGCGATGGAGGCCTATATCCTGTATATGGATAAGGCGCCTGAAGAGAAGCGCATGATGCTGCCGGTCGAGCAATCCGTCTTCGAGCGCTACAAGCAGTTCTGGAAGACCCTGGAGGGTATTGCAAAGCCCGGTATGACCGTTAAACAGGTGGGTGATGAGATGCGAGAGGAATACGGAGACACCTACTGGTGGTTTAACATCTTCGGAAAGAAATTTATGTATCCAACCGGCAATGTCGGTCACGAAGTCCATTCATAATAAAATGATGAAAAGATATATCTATCCCTGTTTCCAGCTCCTGGCTGTTGCCATGCTGCTGTTGACATCTTGTGCAGGCCATCCCGACGTGCCTGCCTCGTCCAAGGCAGCCAAGTGCCTGCCTGCTATCTTCCCCGACTACTGCAATGTCACCATTCCCTGTAACATCGCACCACTGAACTTCATGCTGCCGGCTGACGAGTATGAGGCGTGCGTGGCACGCATCACCACGCCCGACGGCAAACAGCAGACCTACGGCGACGGCGTGAAAGTGCAGATACCCGAGTCTGAGTGGCACGACATGCTCAACGCCTCGAAGGGCAAGAGCCTCAAGGTAGAAGTATGGGGGCAGAAGGAGGACGAGTGGCTCTCGTTCAACCCATTTGAGATACAGGTGGCAGAGGAACCCATCGACGAGTATGTGTCGTACCGTCTCATCGAGCCGTCGTACGTGGCATGGACCTACATGGAGATCGCCCAGCGCAACCTTACCTCGTTCGAGGAGACGCAGATCTTCAACAACGAGATCACTATGAACGACAGGCCGAAAGGTCAGTGCATCAACTGTCACAGCTACCAGAACTACAAGACTGACAACATGCTCTTCCATGTGCGCCTCTCCAACAGCGGTACTGTCATCGTGAACGACGGCAAGGTGTCTAGGGTCAATCTGAAGCGCGACTATACCATCTCCGGCGGCGTCTATCCGTCATGGCATCCCACCGCCAAGTTGGTCGCTTTCTCGACCAACCTGACGCGGCAGGCCTTCCATACGGCACATCCCAACAAGATCGAGGTCTATGACCTTGCCAGCGACATGATCCTCTACGACGTAGAGAAGGACTCAGTACAGGTCGTCAGTAACGATTCCACCCTTCTGGAGATCTATCCTACCTGGTCGCCCGACGGCAAGTACCTCTATTACGGCAAGTCGGTGCCGCTGCCCGAGGAGATGAATGGCATGGATATCAGGACTACCTTCGCGAAGATACAGTATAACCTTGTTAGGCGTTCGTTCGACCTTGAGACGCATCGTTTCGGCGAGGAGGAGCTGGTTTATGATGCCGCCTCCGACGACAAGAGTGTCACGCTGCCGCGCCTCAGTCCCGACGGTCGCTACCTGCTGTTTGCCATAGGACAGTACGGCTGTTTCCATAGCAGACACCATGATGGCGACATCGTCTGCATCCCGATGGATAAGTATAACGGCACGCCCCTCACAGCGGAGACAGCCTCTGCCCTCGATCTCACCTCCGTGAACAGCAAGGACTATTCCGACAGCTATCCCTCATGGTCGAGCAACGGGCACTGGATCATGATCGCCAGCCGCCGCGACGACGACAACTATAGCCGTGTGTATTTCGCCTACTTCAACAACGGGAAAGTGGGGAAGGCCTTCCTCATGCCGCAGGAGGACCCCGAGTACCATACTTTCCTGCTGAAGAGCTACAACCGTCCGGAGTTCATGGTTGAGCCTGTCAAGATCAGTGTCGCTGAGTTTGCAAAGGTATTTGATCAGTAATTGACTCAGATGAGATATCTACGTCCCCTGTGCACACTTCTTTTTGGTCTGGCGGTCCTTCTCTTCTTCGGACTGGCCTACCCACACCATCTGCACTATCAGGAGCAGTTCCAGCTGTTCCTCTTCGACAGCACCTACGTGTGGGACATTGTCAGGCTGCCGGGCGGCGTGGCCGACCTGCTGGGACGTTTCTCGACGCAGTTCTTCCTCTATGCCTGGGTGGGGGCGATGATCATTGCCGTCCTGCTCTCGGCGGTACAGCTGCTGACGCTCCGTTTTATGGGCGGGGGCTGGCTCTATGGCCTGAGTTTCGTGCCATCGTTCCTCCTGTGGCTCTTCCTGCTCGACGAGCATGCTCTGCTGGGCGGCGTCTGGGCCGTCCTGCTCACGCAGCTCGCCGCCTGGGGGATCCTGTCGTTGCGCAAGAAACTATCCACTATCAGCTATTCACTATTCGCTATAGTAGCAATTCTGGTGCTTTATTGGCTTGTAGGCCCAGCCTGGACTGGCAGCCATTACCACCGCTACCCGACAGTAACGCCTTATCTGCTCTATGCCGCCTGGCTGTCGGCGATTGTTATCCCCCTCGCCATCCGCCTATTCAACCGTACACGGTCCCTGAGCCTGTCGCGCTCGACCGAAGGTCGCTTGCTACCAGCGGGACGCAAGAAGGGCCTGTCGATGGGCTTGACAGCTCTTGTTGCCATCATCATGGGCACGCTTGTCTGGAAGAACGCCAACTTCAGGGCGGAGAAAGTGATGCAGTATGACTTCATGGCTCGTCACCAGCAATGGAACCGCATCCTGGAGACCGCCAACAGGGAAAAACCCAACAACCAGATCGGCGTGACGGTGCAGAACCTGGCCCTGGCGATGCACGGCGTGCTGCTGGACCAGTTGTTCAACTATCACCAGAACGGCATTGCGGGTCTGCTGCCCGACGTCAAGGAAGACGCCACCAGTCCCCTGCCCACCGCAGAGGCCTTCTACCAGCTGGGCATGATCAACGTCGCTCAGCGTACGGTGTTTGAGGCGCAGGAGGCGATCCTCGACTTCCAGAAAAGCGGCCGCTGCTACAAGCGGCTGGCACAGACCAACCTCATCAACGGCCAGTACGAGGTGGCGCGTAAGTATCTCTCCGCCCTGCAGAAGACCCTCTTCTACCGTGACTGGGCCAATGAGACGCTATCGCTTCTGGGCGACGAGGCGGCGATTGCCAAGCATCCCGAATACGGACGCCTGCGAAAGATGGCCTACGATGATGATTTCTACTTCAGTGATCACGTGACGCCCGAGATGCTGCAGAGCCTCTATCTTAGGAACAGGGACAACGGCCTGGCCTATCAGTACCTGGTGGCATACTACCTGCTGACGGGCGATCAGGAAGGCTATAATAACTTCATTTCCTCTATCAAGCAATGAGAAAGATCCTATATATACTGTTGGGGCTGATGGGTTTGACAGCCTGTACTGAGACCGTCAGCAATGCTACGCAGGAGAACGTCCTGCCCCAGATATATCCTGACTATACCGGTGTCACCATACCCGTAAACATCGCCCCCCTCTGCTTTAACATGGCGGATGAGACAGTGCTGCAGATCGATGCCGTCGTCACCGATAGCCACGGCGGCAGCCTGCATGCCCAGGGCGAGGAGTCTGTCGATATCGACCTTGACGAGTGGCATACGTTGCTTTCTCAGAACCGCGGGGACTCGCTCTCTGTCGTCGTCTCGGCCAAATACGAAGACGGCTGGCACACCTACAAACCGTTCTCTATCTATGTCAGTCCCGACAGCATCGACTACGGCCTCTGCTACCGTCTGATCGAGCCGGGCTACGAGGTGTGGAGCAAGATGGGTATCTACGAGCGCGACCTGTCCTCCTTTGAAGAGCGGCCGCTAATCGAGAACACCCAGTTCGAGGGCTGCGTCAACTGCCACAGTTTCAACCGCGCCAACCCCAAGGACATGAGCCTGCATATCCGTGGCAAGCACGGTGCCACGCTGCTGAGGAAGGATTACGGTCCCGTCACCGCCTACAACACCAGGACAGACCAGACCCTCGGTCTCTGCGTCTATCCCTACTGGCACCCCTCGGGCCGCTACATCGCCTATTCCACCAACACCACGAACCAGCTGTTCCACAGTGCAGGCAGCAACCGCGTCGAGGTGTTCGACACCGCCTCCGACCTGCAGGTCTATGACGTGGAGAAGAACGAACTGCTGCTCTCGCCCCTGCTCAAGCAGGACTCCGTCTATGAGACCTATCCCGTCTTCTCCGCCGACGGCCGCTCACTGTATTTCTGCGCCGCCCGCGCCCTGCCGAAGGGCAGCCATCAGCTCGACTCCATCCGCTACAGCCTCTGCCGTATCGACTTCGACCCTGCGACGGGCAGCTTCGGCGACCAGATAGAGACGGTTGTGGATGCCGTCTCACAGCAGAAGTCCGTATCCTTCCCCCGTCCCTCCTACGACGGGCGTTTCCTCTGCTACACGCTGTCCGACTACGGGCAGTTCAGCATCTGGCACCATGAGGCGGACCTCTGGCTGCTCGACCTAAGAAGTGAGAAGGGAGAAGTGAAAAGTGAGAAGTTGGCTGCCGCACGTCCGATGGACGGGGCGAACTCCAAGGACACGGAGTCGTTCCACAACTGGAGTACCAACTCCCGCTGGCTCGTGCTGAGCTCCCGCCGCGACGACGGTCTCTTCACACGACCTTATTTCTGTCATGTAGATAAGGAGGGAAACATAACTAAGGCTTTCATGCTGCCGCAGCGCAACCCCAGACAGTTCTATCGCGGACGCTTCATGTCGTTCAACGTGCCCGACTTTATCACCGGTCCGACACGCTTCGACAGCCGCCAGGCCACCCAAGCCATCAACAATGAATACCGAAAAGACTTCGGCGTGCGTTAGAATTTATTTCGTCGGAAAACTCTTATAACATTTCTATTCGTTTGCTTAATAATTGATGATAGTCGGCCTTCATTTTATCGGGCAGGAATGATTGGTCGATAAGGACCTTCCACTTAGGCAGGAAAGACTTCATTCGCTCTATCATTTTGCTTGCCACTGTAGCAGAAATTCCGCTATGAGTAAAGGCTGTCATAAAGGTATTACGGTCGAAACCACTCTTGGCTCCACCCACCGAGAAAGTCATGGCCATCTCTTCTGTATCTTGAGGATCGGCCAATAATACGGCCAGTAAATCATAGGCAGGAGACAGAATATACTCTCCTTTTCCACTATCTAACAGTGAAAAGTTCTTGCAGTGCATATCGGAGTTTCCAGTAATCCATGAAAACAAAACCACTTCCCAAAATCGCTGAACGTCAAGCATGGGAACCGAAGAGTACTTCTTGATAGTTTCTGCCAACTGCAAGTAAGTGCCATAGTACTTATGTTCGGTAAGACGATTGGTAAGTTGGCACATGTCAAGCATTGATATCTTTTCTCCGTGTCGTCCCCGATCCATTCTAAGAGTAAGATAGCCCAGTTCGCCATCAGCAAGTCGGATAAGTGTATGGTGAGCTGTACGGATATGAGCCACTTCGGCCATCTTCATCGTTAAGTCTTCTAACTCTGGCAAGCAAGGATACTTGGCGCTTTGCGGCTTGAAGATATACTTACCCCAAAGGCCTACGATGGTGAATTTTGAAGGCTCATTTTTCCCTCCTCGATCCACATCGAGCGACATCTTGGCCTGCACGCCTGTTACGGATGCACTGGTACGAATCACTTGACGGGCAAGCTCTGACATGTTATCACGTGTATATGGAAGAATGGGAGCTGTCTGACTTCCGAAGAACTTGCGCGCACAGTTTGGGTGAAAGTCCACCTGACCTTCTTCCAACTCATTATAACAAAATAAACAATTACTCATTGGTCTAATGGTTTTACACTGATGTTTCCGATACAGTCTTTGCAGCAAGCCATCAAGAGCGACATTCTGTCACGTGGGTCAATTTTCCATGACGATGATGCTATATCCAAAAGCCACCCCTCGGGAATGAGTCCATCAAATACGGGGAACATCATTTCTTTATTGTACTGTTGAGCGGTCAATGGCATTGTAGGGCTTATAGGAGCGGCACCAAAATGAACAAGATACGTCTCATCATAGACAAAGTGGAACCCTTCTTCGTCCTCTGTAAGGATACCGCAGTATAAATCATTGACGTAGATACCAGCCTGTTTCATACATTATCGATTTTTACGGGTGCAAGGCAATCCCCAAACAAGGCCAGCACATCATTTACCTTATCCATTCTCAATGTCTGCTTACCTTGTTCAAGCTCTCTTACGAACCTGAGTCCAACACCAGCTCTCTCAGCCAATTCAACCTGAGAAAGTCCATTTTTCTTTCGCTTTTGCTTAATATATTCCGATAAAGTCATCATAATTATACCTTAACGGGTACAAATATAGTCATATTTCTATAATAATATACCATATCAGGTATAAATTTAATGATTTTTATCAATATTACACCCGAAATGGTATAATTCAAGGAAATCATCTTTATTTCAGATAATCATTGATAAATGCTTCGCGGGGATGAAGATACTTCTCTTCCCAAGGAGCACGTAAACCACCAGAGGGCCAGGCGTGAGTTCGGTAGGGCACGCAGTTGATGATCTTCTTACCTGATGCATTGTTCAGCGACGAGAAGACAGCTGAGGGTGGACAGGTGGTATCGATGAGACCAATCTCACAGTATATTTCTGCCTGTGAGTGACGGATGAGCTGAGCGCCGTCGAAATAAGGCAACGTATTATCGAGTTGCGCCGAAGAGAGGTCTTGATGGTTTTCAATAGGCTGTGGCCATCCGCTAAGGCGTCCCTTACGCGCACCGCCCAGGTCCTGCATGGCTGGCACATTGAGCACCACCGCAGAGACACGCGGGTCCAGACTGGCAGCAGCAACGGCCTGTCCGCCGCCCTGACTCTCGCCGACAACGAGGATGCGACGTCCGTCCCATTCTGGCAGACTTGTCATGTACTCAATGGCGCGCAAGACACGTAGGTACATACCACGGAAATAGTAGGTCTCACGGTCGGCAGCATTATGTTCAAAATAGTTCTTCAGCAGACCGTCTTCGAGCATCTGATAATAATCGTCAGATTGCCCGTTAAGCATGCCATGTGCATTAAGATCAAGGCTAAGTGCACCGTTCCCTAAGGCAGCATTCCCCACACATTCATTCACCGAACAACGGCACCAGTCACCTTTCACACCGGCGGCGCGACAGAGGATGATGATGGGTAGTGACTTCTCCTTGGCTCCCACGGGTTTGGCTACATAGGCTCGCATGGGGGCAGGTCCGAGACAGTTAATCTCCACGTCCTCACAGGTGTATTTGTCCTGATACTGTTGTGGCACCGCCAACGGTGTAGCCTTCACCTGCATGGGTAATGCTTTGAGTTGTTGCTTCAGGTTGTCCCAATAGTCCATCAGGTCGGTAGGCTCTTCATAGCCGGCGCGGAACCCTTCTGGAGCCACCACATAACCGATACTGGCAGACGCCCCTGAACGCTCCTTCACCTCTAAAGAGACAGCACAGGTGCTATCTAACGACTGCTCCAATACAGTGAAGTCTGTAGATGTTGGTAGGATGCGGAACTCGCGGCCTACCTTATTATTATAGGATACACTCACGAACAGTGAATCAGTAGGCACGATATCGGTATGGCACGAGACAACGGCGCGCTCACCTTTCTCATAGATGCCGCTCTCCTTGTTGATGCTGAGATTAAAGAGTAGAAAAGAAAGAATACTAAGTATCATCATTTCGCTTATTTTTTGTCAGGTCACTGAAGAGGCAGGGTCTTGATGACGGGACCGGAATAGGTGTTGATGTAAAGACGGATAGAGTCAACGCCAAGACCCGTTGTCGGGATGCTGACATAGGCCTGGGTGGAATAATATTCAGGAACATTTGCCTGGTCGTGATAAAGTAGTACCGACAAGGTACGTTGACCATCTGGGTAGGTTATCAGTGTGTCTGAAACGGCATTCAGCTTCTGCACAGCTGTCGAATCCTCCGTATAGCCTGTCTTCAACTGAAGATGCAGGTTCAGATATTTGCCCGACTTACTCCGCCAGAGACTCTCGAACTTCACAGGATCATCCTTATAGGCCTTCTCAGACATGGCAAGGGGCGTAATATACAGACATGACACTTTACCTAATGAGATCACCTCAGCCGCAGGCTTTCCATCAGCAGCCTTCACCTTATTATAATATAACATGCAACGATAGATGGTATCGGGACTTGAGATCCATTGTGCCGTCTGCAGGATCGTCAGGGGCAGGGTCTCACCATCATCTGTAGTGATGGAGGTGATCTCACAGTTACTATTGACATTCGCCTCAGCGAAATCGCCCCGCATCAGAGAATATGTCCCCTCGCCTTTCTCGTAGGCATCTTGGGTACAAGAAGTGAGGAGTGAGAAGTGAAAAGTAATAAGTAGAGAAAGAATGCCCCATCTCCAATACCAAACATGATATGTACCAAAACTTTTCATTTTTAACCTCTCACTTTTCACTTCTCACTTTTCACTTCTATCTGGTTTACTGCCGGGTTGGCATACATCTTGAGCATACACTCACGGAGGAAGACCTCATCTTTGTTCGGAATGGAGATCTTGGCCAGTTGTCCGGCAAGATATTGCTCGAAACCGGCCTTGTCTGCAGCCGTATAATGGGTTGCGTTGGCAGCAGAGCCTTCCAGTTCATCCAACGCGATATAGTTGCAGGGGAAGAGCTGATAGCCACGATGGATATCCTTGTCCATGCGCTGGGCGAGGGCTGTGAAGAACTCCGTCTTTGGCAGTTCTGCCAGTTCATCAATCCAGGTGTTGACGGGGGCTGCACAGTGATACATCACCCTACCTTTATAACCGAAGATGCCCGTCTTCATATTATCGAGATCATCCTGACGACTTTTCTTGAAGCCAGGGATGTCGCGTTTCTCCTGAAGTTCCTGAGCTTTCAGATAGTCGCAGGGATCGAACTCATAACTGATGGTAAGCGGCACGATATTCAGTTCGCGCAGGCGATCAGCCGGGTTCTTCAGCTCATCAGGGGCTCCCATCGCCAACATCTTCAGCACAGAGTCCTGTGTGCGGTCGTTAGAGTCCTTCGCCCTACCCTCACGCTGGGCAATCCAGATGTTCTCCTGTTTCTTTGTGACGGCATAATGGATGTAACGGCTCATCAGCTGACTGGAGCGCAGCATCTCTTTTGGAGAGAGTCCGCGACGCACCGTGAAGGCCTTGTTCATACGGACCAGTCGTTTGATCCAGGGATAGATGAGCAGATTGTCACCGATACCGATCTCAACGGTTGTCGGATAACCATGAGCAACGAGCATCACATCGAGGAAGGCAGAGTCGAGCACTATGTCACGATGGTTTGAGACGAATGTATAACGCCCCACCTTCTGAGGATCAACTCCCTTCAGATCACGATCATCGAAGGAGCATCCATCAGTATACTTGCGAATGATGTACTTCACGATGGGTTTCATGAACCGCAACTGGAAGTCGAGTGGTGTCTTGATGCCCGTGAAGGCCAGCTTCAGGAATCCGTTGCGCAGACTCTTGGGTAGCCAGGGTACAAAACCCTTCAGAATCAACTGAAACTGACGGTCGTTGAGCAAATCCTCAAACGCCTGCTTCATCTCCTCCGCCTCATACGGTCTGATCTCGTCGAACTCTTGCATATTTAAATAAACTGGTTCTCAACAATATCAGTCAAAACATCAGCCATGTTCAGACCTGCAGCACGCACCTGCTGAGGAATGAAGCTGGTGGCAGTCATACCAGGGGTTGTATTGACCTCCAGCATCGAGATCTTTCCTTCCTTAGAGATGATATAGTCGATGCGGATGATGCCATTGCAGTGCAGGATATCATAGATATGTGAGGTAATCTGGCGCACACGCTCAGTGACATCCTCAGGCAAACGAGCTGGTGTGATCTCCTGAACCTGGCCATTATACTTCGCATCATAATCAAAGAACTCGTTGCTGGTAACCACCTCGGTTGCAGGCAATACCACAGTCTTCTCCTTCGTCTTATAGACACCAATAGAGATTTCCGTGCCTTCGAGGAAACCCTCAACCATAATTTCCGGGCTCTCCAACATCGCCTTACGGATGGCAGGAGCGAGCTGGTCTTTGTTCTTCACCTTCGACACGCCGAAAGAAGAGCCGTCGGCAGCAGGCTTCACAAAACACGGCATACCGATACGTTCCTCGATCTCATCGTCGGACACAAGCTCCTCATAGCCTTTGCGGATCAACAGGGAGTCAGCCACGCTGACACCATAACCGCGCAGGTACTGGTTCAGTACAAACTTGTCAAAGGTCATGGCCTCCACCAGGACACTACTGGTGCTATAAGGCAATCCGATCAGATCGAAGTACCCCTGCAGCAGGCCATTCTCGCCCGGGGTGCCATGGATAGTGATATAAGCATAGTCGAACAAACGGGCCTTCCCATTCTCCATGAACGAGAAATCATTGCGGTCAATCTTGGCCGTTGTCCCGTCAGGAAGTTCCACATGCCAGTCCTGTCCCTTGATATCAACGATGTAGATATCATAACGTTCCTTGTCAAAGAAAGAATAGAGTCCCTGTGCAGAGCGCAGTGACACATCGTGTTCTGATGAATCGCCACCACAGACGATGGCAATCGTTCTCTTTTGTTGTTCCATTGAATATTTAAAATATAATCTTTAATGTTTAATGTATTTTCTCCATTTATCTATCAGGGCCGCCATATCCTCGGGCCATTCTGAGGTAAAGTCCAACTGCTGGCCTGTCGTGGGATGCACGAAACCTAAGGTCTTGGCGTGCAGCACCTGTCGCGGACAGAGTTTGAAACAGTTCTGGATATAGGCCTTATAACTGGCCGTGCGCTCTCCTCTGAGGATCTCCGTCCCGCCATAGCGCTCGTCACAGAACAGCGGATGACCGATATGCTTCATGTGAGCCCTGATCTGATGAGTACGTCCTGTCTCCAACACACACTCCACCAACGTGGTATAGCCATAGCGCTCCATCACATGGTAATGTGTCACGGCAGGTTTGCCAACCTCTGAGTCTGGCGGGAACACCTCCATACGGAGACGATCCTTCGGGTCACGGCCGATATTACCTTCTATCCGTCCCTCATCCTCTACGAAATTGCCCCACACCAGGGCGTTGTAACTGCGATGTGTGGTCTTGTTGAAGAACTGCTTTCCCAACGAGGTCTTGGCATCGGGTGTCTTTGCCACCACAAGCAGACCACTGGTATCCTTATCGATACGATGAACGAGGCCCACCTCAGGATCATTCGGGTCGTAGCTCTCCAAATCCTTCAGATGCCAGGCGATAGCGTTCACAAGTGTGCCGTTGAAATTACCACAGCCCGGATGTACCACCATACCCGCAGGTTTGTTGATGACCATTAAGTCATCGTCCTCATACACCACCTCCAGCGGAATATCCTCAGGTTCGATGGTGGTATCATAATGCGGACGGTCCAACATCAGGGTGACGACATCACCCGCGCGCACCTTATAATTACTCTTTACCGGACGACCATTTACATGAATGAAACCCGCATCTGCCGCTTTCTGAATACGGTTACGACTGGAGTGCGGCTGATGTTCCGACAGATATTTGTCGATACGGACAGGCTCCTGCCCCTTATCCACCTCTATCCGGAAATGCTCATAGAGCTCATCGTCTTCAACGAAATCCATCATTCGACTATTTCTTCGAATTCGTCGGTCTCACCCTCCTGCATAGGCTGAATCTCAGACCCAATGTAGTCGATAGCCTCCTCCGCGCCATAATGGCCGTTACCAACCAACAAAGTCAGCGGGGAATCGATGGAGATGCGATCACCCGTAGAGACCCTACGACCTCGACAGAGAATACCATAGACCCAGTCTTTCTCTCCCTCCACAGACTGAGGGGGCGTTAACTTAAAGCCGATGGCCGTCAGCTTGGCCTCTGCCTCACGGAAACTACTGTTATCCACCAGATCAGGAATAGCGAATGAGGGTGAAGACGGTGAGTTGACTGTGACATAGATCGTATGCCCCTCTTTGACCTTCATGCCTGGACCAGGGTTCTGAACAAGGATGCTGTTGGCTGGCAGACGCTTGTTATACCCAGAGTCTGTCACCACGAGATACAGTCCACGCTCTTCCATCAGGACACGGGCTCTCTGACAATCCACCCCCTCGACCTTTGGCACTACAATACATTCACCATGACGCGTATAGGCATCCAACCCATACTTCACGCCAAAAGCGAGCGCAACAATCACTAGCACCATAGCCAGGATGTTGCCCCAAAGAAAACCGCTTGCAAACTTACCGAAGAATTCTTTTGCTTCCATTTTTCTTCTACTTTGGCTGCAAAGTTAGTGCAAAATTTCGATTTAGCGAAGAGAAAGCCAATTTATTTGCTTTCTTGAGCGTGAGAAATTTATCCAAAATAGGCGAAAAGACACAAAAAAAACAGAAAGAAGCAGAGATTACACCCTACTTCTTTCTATTTTTCACTAATTTACCTTATGAACGACAGCGGATTACTTTCCGTGATGCTCATCAGAAACCGTTAACTTCTTGCGGCCCTTAGCACGACGAGCGGCCAGAACGCGACGACCATTCTTGGTGGCCATTCTCTCACGGAAACCGTGCTTGTTCACGCGACGGCGATTGTGGGGTTGAAATGTTCTTTTCATTGCTTTATACTTTTATATTTGTTATGTTTCCAACGATTTGGGGTGCAAAAGTACTCATTTCTTTTGAATTACGCAAGAAATATCAGAAATTTAGTGCAACTTTTTGCGTTTTTTACTAAAAAAGAAGTAACTTTGCACCCGAAAACGAAACAATAGTAACATTTTATAGGAATATGATTAATTCACAAGACATTAAAAAAGGCACCGCTATCCGCATGGATGGTGGCATCTGGGTGTGCATCGATTTCCAGCACCGCAAGCCAGGCAAGGGTAACACTATTATGATCATCAAGGTAAAGAACGTTTCTGACGGACGTGTGCTGGAGCGCCGTTTCAATATCGGTGAGAAACTGGAGGATGTGGTCATCGAGCGCCGTCCCTACCAGTACCTCTATGAGGATCAGTCTGGTCGTATCTTCATGAATCAGGAGACTTTCGAGCAGATTCCCATCGACAACGAGCTCGTGATCGGTCATGAGTACATGAAAGAGAGCGATATCGTGGAGGTTGTCAGCGACACCACCGACGGAACCATCCTCTATGCAGAAATGCCTGTTAAGACCGTGCTCCGCGTGACCCACTCTGAGCCGGGTATCAAGGGCGACACCGCTACCAACACCCTGAAGCCTGCCACCTTGGAGACAGGTGTTGAGGTACGCGTTCCCCTCTTCATCAACGAAGGCGATCTGATCCAGGTAGATACCCGCGACGGTTCTTACCTCCAGAGAGTGAAGGAATAATGAAATACTCCATTATCGTTCCGGTCTATAATCGGCCCGACGAGGTCGATGAGTTGTTGCAGAGTCTCTGCGAACAGACGGTAAAGGACTTCGAGGTCATCATCGTAGAAGACGGATCGATAAACCCATGTAAGGATGTCTGCAACAAGTATGCAGGCATCCTTTCTTTGCATTATTACGCTAAGGAGAACAGTGGCCCCGGACAGAGTCGTAACTATGGTGCCGAGCGTGCCAATGGTGAATATGTCATTATCCTCGACTCGGATGTGGTATTACCTCAAGGTTATCTGCAGGCCGTTGACAATGCTCTCTCCTCTCTCCACTCTCCACTCTCCTCTGAGATAGTCGCTTTCGGGGGCCCCGATGCAGCCCATCCCGACTTCACACCTGTACAAAAGGCCATCAGCTATGCGATGACCTCTTTCTTCACCACCGGTGGCATCCGAGGCGGAAAGGCCAAGCTCGACAAGTTCTATCCCCGTTCGTTCAATATGGGCATCCGCCATGATGTCTATCAGCAACTGGGCGGTTTCACCAAGATGCGTTTTGGCGAAGACATCGATTTCTCCTATCGCATCGTTGAGGCTGGCTACAAGCCCCGTCTCTTCCCTGATGCCTGGGTTTGGCACAAGCGTCGTACGGATTTCCGTAAGTTCTTCCGTCAGGTTTATAACAGTGGCATCGCCCGTATCAACTTAGAGAAGCGCCATCCTGGCACAATGAAGCTCGTGCACTTGCTGCCCACCGTCTTCACCGTCGGTGTGATTGGCCTGATACTCATCTCTGCTGTGGGGCGCGCCCTGATGCACTATGTCGATCGCGACCAGTTCTACTGGATGTGCTTTGCCCCCTGGATACCGATTCTTATTTTTAGTCTTCTGATTTGTATCGACTCCAGCATCAAGAACAAGAATATGTATGTCGGGCTGCTATCGGTTCCTGCAGCTTTTGTCCAGTTGATGGGCTACGGGCTGGGCTTCATCGAGTCGTGGTGGAAACGATGCATCCTCAAACAAGACGAATTTCAAGCCTTCGAGCGAACATTCTACAAATAAAATAAACCTTTTAAACTTTAAATCTCTATGGAAAAGCTTAACATCAAGCAATGGGCAGAGGAAGATCGCCCAAGAGAGAAAATGGAAAAACTTGGCACTGAGGCGCTAAGTGATGCTGAATTGTTAGCAATACTCATTGGTAAAGGGTCTGCGAAAGAAGACGCCGTTTCCCTGATGAAACGGATTCTGGCAGACTGCAAAAACAATCTGAACACCCTCGGCAAGATGAGCATCCGCGAACTCTGTCATTACAACGGTATCGGGGAGGCCAAGGCCATTTCTATCCTGGCAGCCTGCGAACTGGGAAAACGCCGTCAGATGGAATCGCCGGAAGAGCGTCCCGACTTAGGTACAGCCACCCGCATCTATAACCACATGCACCCCGTCATGCAAGATCTCGATGTGGAGGAGTTCTGGGTGTTACTCATGAATCAGCACTATCGTCTCATCAAGAAAATACGCATCTCGCATGGTGGTATCACAGAGACCGCCGTCGATATCCGCATCATCATGAAGGAGGCCGTCCTTGCCAACGCCACCATCCTCGCCGTCTGCCATAACCACCCTTCAGGCAACCTGTCGCCCAGCAGTCAGGATGACCATCTGACCAAAGACATCAAACGGGCCTGCGAAATGATGCGCATTCACTTCCTCGATCATGTCATCATCACCGACGGACAGTATTATAGTTACCACGAATCCGGCAGATGCTGATTATTCGATGGTTTTGTAAAGCGTTGAGGCATTATATCTATTTTCCATCACGTCGAGGATTTCTTCTTCTGTGGAGAGGTTAAAGTCCCCTGGGATGGTATTCTTCAGGGCTGCCGCAGCCAGTGAATAGTTCAGCTGCTTCTGTCTGTCGTCAGGGAACAGTGAGATGGCATGCAGCCAACCGCCCATGAAGGCATCACCCACACCAACAGGGTCAATGACATCGGGGATATCCATGATAGGTGCCTGCAGCAACTTACCTTCCGTCCAAAGCAGACCTGTCAGCGTATGATGCTTCGAAGATATCTCGTTACGCATACCCATCATCCAGTTCTTCACACGGGGATAGGTGGCGTGCAGTTCGTCAAACCAAGCCCTGTATTCATCCATCTGCATCTGGAAGTTGGAGTCTAAAGCCGTAAAGGGAGGCTGCGGATGCTGGGTCAGCCAGTCGAATTCTACAGCGTCACCAAACATCATGTCACAACGGGAGAGCATGTGACTCAAGACGCCACGGGGATCGGCACCTTCATATTTCCAGAGATTCTTACGGTAGTTGATATCGAAGCAGACGGTTACACCAAGTTCATCGGCGATTTCTAGAGCCTCAAAGGTTGCCATGGCAGCCTGTGGTGAGATGGCAGCCGTGATACCTGAGACATGGAAGTAATCACAGTCTTTCAATATTTCGCGCCAGGGGATCATCTCAGGCTTCAGGTCGAAATAGGCAGAATTAGCACGGTCGTAGATCACCTTGGGAGCTCGCATGCCAGCGGCAGGCTCGAAATAATAGGTACCGATGCGCTGTCCGCCATAGATCACTTGGCTGGTATTTACACCCAACTGTGCCAGGTTCATCGCACCGGCATGTCCGACAGGCGTATCTGGTAAACGGGTAATATAGGTCACATCCTCACCTTGGGTAGCCAGCGAGACGGCCACATTAGCCTCACTGCCGCCATATTTGCTGGTGAACATGTCGCCCTGTGTCAGTCTCAAGTGATGAGGTTTGGAGAATCTTAACAGGAGTTCTCCGAAAGTTACAATCTTTTTTTTCATATTTAGTCTCTGTAGTTTTATCCTTTATGGACGGCTCTCGCCTTCGATGTATTGCAGCATCAACAGATGGTCGCCGTCATAGACAGCATAGGTGAAGTGATTAATCCAATCTCCGAGAATCAGCATACGGGCTTTTTTCGTCAGTTGCAGGTCCACTTCGATGTGTCGATGGCCATAAATGAAGTAATCCACGTTGGAGTGATATTGGATGTATTGCTTCGTGAAGAGTACCAGATGCTCCTTGTTTTCGCCCATATAGGGAGGCTCCTCTCCATTAGGCCGCTTCATGCGGGAGTGCTTGGCCCAATTCAAGCCGAACCACATACCCCAACGGGGATGAAGACCTGAGAATGCCCATTGGCAGACCTTATTATGGAAGATACTCTTAATGAACTTAAACTTCTTATCGGGGTCTCCCAGTCCGTCGCCATGTGCCAGGTAGAACATCTTACCATAGATCTCCGTTGTCTCTGGCTGTTTATGCAGAATCACGCCACACTCCTTCTCCAGATAGTCGTAAGCCCAGATATCGTGGTTGCCAGTGAAGTAATGCACCTCCACACCCATATCCGTCAACTCAGAGAGCTTGCCGAGAAAACGTGTGTAACCTTTTGGCACGACAAACTTATATTCGTACCAGAAGTCGAACATGTCACCTAACAAGTAGATAGCTGCAGCTTTTTCCTTGATGGAGTCCAGGAAACGTACCAACCGCCGTTCCTGCATGCGTCCATGCGGAATAGCCAGCGACCCAAGATGGGCATCGGAGAGGAAATAGATATTCTTCATTTACTTCTCATTTTTCACTTCTCAGTCGAATCCCAGTTCGACACGCGCTTCCTCACTCATCATACTCTGATCCCAGGCAGGCTCGAAGACGAGATTGACATTAGCACTTTTCACACCGTCCAAACTCTCCACTTTCGTGCGTACATCTTCCAAGATATAGTCGGCAGCAGGACAATTCGGTGCGGTAAAGGTCATATCCAGATTGACTGTATAGTCCTCCTGCACATCAATCTTGTATATCATTCCCAGGTCGTAGATGTTGACGGGAATCTCAGGATCATAGACGGTTTTCAGCACATCCACAATCCGTTCTTCTATCTGAGTCTTTTCTTCTTGTGTCATAATCGCTGCAAAGATACGCATTTTCTACAAAATAATCCCCACTTTTGGCGGGGATTATTCTTTATGATATGATTTTTCTGCTTACAGCAGGTTCATCGTATCGGTAGCAATCATCAACTCCTCATCAGTAGGGATGACAACGACTTTGACACGTGAATCATCGGCTGAAATAACGGCCTCTTTTCCACGAACATTATTCTTCTCGGGATCAATCTTTATGCCGAAGATCTCCAGATCCTTACAGACTCCAGCGCGCATGCTAATCTGGTTCTCGCCTACGCCAGCGGTAAATACGATGACATCAACACCACCCATGGCGAAAGCGTAAGAGCCGATGTACTTCTTGATATAATAGTTGTACATCTCCATAGCGAGAATGGCACGCGGATTGCCAGCCTTCTCGGCGGCCTCGACCTCACGCATATCAGAAGAGACACCCGAGATGCCCAGTACACCACTCTTCTTGTTGAGCAGGTCGCTCATCTCATCGGCACTCAGACCGAGTTTCTTCTGGATGAAGGTTACGGCACCTCCATCGATATCACCTGCACGAGTACCCATCATCAGACCCTCCAGCGGCGTCAAACCCATAGAGGTGTCAACGCACTTGCCATTCTTAACGGCAGCGATAGAGCCGCCATTACCAATATGGCAGGTAATCACCTTGACGTCTTCGGGTTTCACACCCAGGAACTCGCAGGCACGAGCCGATACGTAACGGTGAGAAGTTCCGTGGAATCCGTAACGACGGATACCATACTTCTCGTACAACTCGTAGGGGATTGCATACATGTATGCATACTGTGGCATCGTCTGATGGAAAGCGGTGTCGAACACGCCGACCTGAGGCAGACCAGGCATCAACTCCTTCACAGCGTTTACACCCTTCAAGTTGGCAGGGTTGTGCAACGGAGCCAAATCAGAGCACTCCTCAAAGGTCTTCAGCACCTCATCAGTGAGGATGACTGACTTATTGAACTTCTCGCCGCCATGCACCATACGGTGACCCACAGCATCAATCTCGTCGAGACTCTTGATCACACCGATCTCAGGGTCGGTGAGCAGAGAGAAGATGAACTTCACACCCTCTGTATGCTCGGGGATATCGTGCATGATCTGCTTTTTCTCACCATTGGCCAACTTCACCTTCACGAATGCGCCATCCAAACCTACACGCTCAGCACCGCCACTGGTCATCACACTCTTGTCGTCCATATTGTACAAGGCATACTTGATAGACGATGAGCCACAATTCAATACTAATATCTTCATTTTAATATTTAATCTTTAATGTTTAATGTATTACTTTTTGGCGTCCATGGCCTGACAAGAGGTGATGGCTATCATGTAGTAGATGTCGTCGATAGAGCAACCGCGAGAGAGGTCGTTGACAGGACGTGCGATACCCTGCAGAACCGGACCGATGGCGATGGCATCACCCAGACGCTGAACCATCTTATAACCGATGTTTCCAACCTCAAGGTTCGGGAATACGAGTACATTGGCCTTACCGGCAATATCAGAACCAGGAGCTTTCTTGGCACCAACACTTGGAACCAGTGCAGCATCAGCCTGCAGTTCACCGTCGATCTTCAGGTCAGGAGCCATCTCCTTGGCCAGACGAGTAGCCTCAATCACCTTATCACAGACCTCGTGCTTTGCAGACCCCTTCGTAGAGAAGCTCAACATGGCTACACGGGGATCCTCAAAACCAGCCACAGCCTTTGCCATACGAGCCGTGCAAACAGCAATCTGAGCAAGCTGATTAGCATCGGGCATCGGGGTTACGGCCACGTCAGCCACAACAAGCACACCATCCTCACCATACTGCTTCTGCTTAGAGATGAGCAGCAGTCCACCGCTGACGCAGGTGATGCCTGGCTCACACTTGATAATCTGCAGGGCTGGGCGCAGGGTGTCACCTGTCGTAGAGAGAGCACCACTGATCTGACCGTCAGCACCCTCGGTCTTGATGATCATACATCCCAGGTACAGCGGGTTCTTAATCAGTTTGCGAGCCTCCTCAATGGTCATGCCCTTAGACTTGCGGATCTCTGCCAGCTTCTCTGCCAGTTCCTCGCTCTTCTCGTAGTTCTCAGGATCAATGAGAGTGGCCTTGCCGATGTTGGTCAGACCTTTTTCCTTTGCGAGAGCCTCAACCTTCGCAGGGTTACCAATCAGGATGATGTCTGCAATGTCATCAGCCAGAGCCTTATCGGCTGCACAAAGTGTACGCTCTTCTTCTGCCTCGGGGAGCACGATGCGCTGCTTGTTTGACTTAGCACGCGCTACAATTTGACTTAATAAATCCATAGTTTGCTTTTATTTAAATGAATAATGTTCTTAGATGGTCTGTTTGTAACATTGAGATTGCAAAAATACAAAAATAATCTGAAACCCGTGCAGGATTGGGGATTATTTTTCGAAAAATTAAATGAAATCCTTTACGTTCAATCTCCCAGTTCCTTTGTCAGGATAGCCTCAAGCTCCTCTGCCGAGAGACGGAGACGGAATTCTCCCCTCACTGCCACAGAGATACCTCCTGTCTCTTCCGATACCACGACAGCCAGGGCATCACTCTCTTGCGACATCCCCATCGCAGCACGATGACGCAATCCCAACTCCTTCGGAATGTCCAGATCGTGACTGACAGGGAGGATACAACCAGCAGCTTTGATACGTTGCTTAGAGATGATCATAGCACCGTCGTGCAAGGGGGAGTTCTTAAAGAATATATTCTCTATCAAGCGTTGATTGATGGCGGCATCAATCGTATCCCCCGTCCGCACAATATCATCCAAAGGCACCGTACGCTCTATCACTATCAAGGCACCAACCTTTCCTTTACTTAAGTTCATGCACGACATCACGATTGGCATGATGGTCTCCTTCACTTCCTTCTTGTCTTTTCCCTTTTCTTTCGAGAAGAACCGCATGAAACTTCTCATACGCCGATGAGCACCCAGATTATAGAGGAACATACGGATTTCTTCCTGGAAAAGCACAATCAACGCAATCACACCCACACTGACCAACTTGTCGAGAATAGAACCAAGCAGGCGCATCCGGATGATCTGCGACACAAAGAGCCAGATGACGACAAATACCATGATGCCGATGAACACATTCAAGGAACGCGACTCACGCATCAGGCGGTAGATGTAGAACAACATCAACGCCACCAGGAAGATATCGATAATATCTATTAATCCGAACTCGATGAACATAGGCTACTTATCTATTTGACCATTTAGGGATTCTACTATTCTCACGCACTCCATAGCCTCCTTCACATCATGCACACGGAGGATACTGGCTCCTTTCATCAGTGCAATGGTGTTGAGCACAGACGTGCCGTTCAGTGATTCATCAGGCGTCAAGCCCAGTAGTTTGAAGATCATCGACTTGCGGGAGATACCCACCAAGAGAGGCAACTCCATGACCTGGAGTCGTTCCAAATTGTTCATCACCTGATAATTCTGGGCGACAGTCTTACCAAACCCGAAACCAGGGTCGAGAATGATATCTTTGACACCGAAGTCACGTAACTGCTGAACCTCACGGGCGAATGCCAGTAACATATCACGGAGGGTCGGCTGAACTGACATTAATATATAAGGTACGCGCAGGCGAGCAATCATCCTATACATCTCTGTACTTCCCTCACTGACATCATTGATGATATCAACTCCAAACTCCTCTACTGCCATCCGCGCCACATCAGGACGAAAGGTATCAACGGACACGACAGCATGAGGCTGTTCACGGCGGACTACACCTAAGGCCAGACGAAGACGCTGCATCTCCTCAACCTCAGAGACCGGTTCCGAGCCAGGACGCGTAGAGCAACCACCGACATCTATCATCGTAGCTCCTTCGGCCACAACCTGATGGACACGCCCAACTATCGCCTGCTCAGTCTGCATGCGGCTCCCTGCAAAAAAAGAGTCGGGTGTCACGTTCAGGATACCCATCACCTGTGGCTGCGACAGCTCCATTAACTGCCCATGTACATTGATCGTATAGTCCATATCGCCTACAAAGATACAAAATATTTAAGAATTAAGAATTATGAATTAAGAATTTTCACTATCTTTGCAGCAAAATTCACGAAGTTTATGGAAATTAAGGAACTATATCAGCTTTATCAGCAGCACCCATGCATCACGACCGATAGCCGTGACTGTCCAAAAGGGAGTATCTTCCTGGCTCTAAAAGGAGAGTCGTTCGACGGCAATAAATTTGCAGCATCAGCCCTTGAGAAAGGTTGCGCCTATGCCATCATCGACGACCAATCTGTGATGCCTGCAAACGACGACCGGTTCATCCTTGTCGATGACTGTCTGCAGACCTTCAAGGATCTGGCCCGTGAACACCGTCGCCAGTTCGATATCCCCGTTATCGGCATCACGGGTACCAACGGCAAGACAACCACCAAGGAACTTGTGGCTGCCGTTCTCTCCCAGAAATACAATGTGCTCTATACGCAGGGTAATTTCAACAATGATGTTGGCGTGCCTAAGACGCTGTTCCGTTTGACGAAGGAACATGAGATCGCCGTCATCGAGATGGGCGCCAGTCACCCTGGGGACATCAAGACCTTAGCAGAGACGGCAGAACCCACCTGTGGTCTGATCACCAATGTGGGCAAAGCCCACCTTCAGGGCTTCGGCTCCTTCGAAGGTGTTATCAAGACCAAATGCGAACTCTACGATTTCCTGCGAACACGTGAGAACGGCCTCATCTTCATCAACGCCGACAACGACCATCTCGTTGATCAGATTGGTGACGAAGAAGAGATATGGCTCTCTCCCTACTCCACCGATCCGGAGAACCAATACACCTGTATCAGCGGTGAGATCATTGCCTGCGACCCGTTTCTGAAGTTCCGTTGGCGTGAGCCTCTGATGACCCTTGAGGAAGAAGGACGCTCCACGAAATGGCATAAAGTACAGACACAGCTCATCGGTTCCTACAACATCGATAATTTGCTGGCAGCCATTGCCGTCGGTATCAATTTTGGAGTGGATCGCAAAAAGATCTGTGCGGCCTTAGAGGCTTATACACCCAGCAATAACCGCTCACAGATGACTGTGACGGAAAAGAACCACCTCGTTGTAGATGCCTATAACGCCAACCCCACCTCGATGCAGGCGGCGCTCGACAACTTCCGTCGGATGGAGGTACCCCATAAGATGGCTATCCTCGGACAGATGGGAGAACTGGGTACGGAGAGCGATGCAGAACATCGTCAGCTGGTAGCCGACCTTGAAGCCTCAGGCTTTGAAGAAGTGTGGCTTGTCGGAGATAACTTTGCTGATATCCCCTGTGCCTTTCGTAAGTTCCATGATGTAGAGGAAGTGAAAGCCGCCATCCGAGAGCAGCAACCAGAAGGTCGCTATATACTTATCAAGGGGAGTAACAGCAACAAACTGTTCCAACTGCCTGAACTGCTTTGAGAGTTGAGAGTTAAGAGAAAAATAATATGGATGAGTCTGTTGCTGTGTCTGCTGATAGCAGGATGCAGCGAACGGGAGGAGTTATCAGAGAGTAACGCCGTGTATTACTGGCGCACAGACTTCAGACTCGACTCGACAGAATGGGCTTTTTTTCAACGCAACCATATTAATAAGGTGTATTGTCGTTACTTTGATGTGGTCATCAACGAGGAAGGTGCAGAACCGAGACCCAACGCTACCATCTCCTTTTCCAGCACACTGCCTGACAGCATTGAGCTCATACCGACAATCTATATCACAGAAGACTGTATGCACCAGAAGCACCAAGGGCTGGCAGAGAAGATCGTGAAACGCATCCGACAGATGAATGAGACCAATGACATCAAGCCCGTTAGTGAGATACAGATTGACTGTGACTACACATCGAAGAGCAAGAAAGTTTACTACCAGTTCCTGGAAGAAGTAAAACAAGCCTGGGGACAGACGCTCTCGACAACCATCCGCCTGCACCAGCTCTCCATGGAAGCACCACCTGTGGATTATGGTGTGCTGATGATCTACAACACCGGTGATCCTAAGAAGTGGGAAGAGCGTAATCCCATCCTTGACATCCGTGACGTCCAACCCTATCTGAAACGACTCGACAGCTATCCCCTGCCCTTAGCGGCAGCCTATCCGGTTTATCAATGGGTAAGAACAATCAGAAACATCCGGATTGAGCATACCGTTGGAGCCGATGAGATTCTTCGCGTCAAAGAGGCTGTTGAGAAAAAACGCAGTAATCTCAAGCATGCCATCATCACCTATCACCTCGACAAAGATAATATAAATAGATATAAACCTGAGACCTATGAGAAGATTTATCATCATTAGCCTATTGTCTGCCATGACATTGCCGACATTGGCTTGTATCTGGGGAGAACTCACCAATCCCTATCTGTTCAGTATGTACAGAAGAACTGAGTTCAAAGAACGTGTGGAGAAAATCTGTAACGACAACTGGCAAGCCTATCTGGGCACATCAGAAGAATACTTCTGGTTTAATGCCGATGATGTCATCAAGGCTGCCCAGCACAAGAGCGACGGTCTGATGGTCAGCTATGTGAAGAACCTGCAGAAGTATCTCAAGTGTGTCGATGTGGAACAATCAAAACAATATGAGTGGAACTATCCCTCTAAGGAGGAGATTGCCGCACAACAGCGTGACCTGCAGGCTATCCGTACCTATGCGCTCGGTAATACCAAAACAAAGCTGCGCTCACAGCATGCACTGCTCTATATGCGTTGTAACATGATGCTGGGACGCCACCAGGAGAATATCAACTACTGGGAGCAGACTGCCAGCCAGTTGATTGAGACCGTCTATAAGGACATGATGCAAAACATCTATGCCGGTGCCCTCTATAAGACAGGACAGGAAGAGAAGGCCGGTGAGCTGTTTGCGGAAATGGGGGATTATCAGAGTCTGATGACCCAGTTCTACCGCAAGCGTTCTTTCCAGGCCATCCGTCAGCATTATCTAAAGAATCCTAACTCAAAGGTGCTGCCTTTCCTGTTACAGGACTTTGTGAACAACTGTCAGGAAGTGATAGATGCCAATGGTGGGGAATGGTTCAACGGCAAACTCTTCGTCCGTAGGATCACCGAACAGGAAGCCACCCAGATGAGACAGTTCTGCGAGACCGTCGTCCGTGAAGGTAAGACTGAGACGCCCATCATGTGGAAATCAGCCAAGGCCTGGTTGGAATACCTATATGGCCATCAGAAACAAGCCACATCAGATATCCTGGAAGCCAGCAAGCTCGATGGAACTGACCGTATGAAAGACTGTGCCCGTGTGCTGATGCTCTTTATCACAGCCAACCAGGCATCGGACAGCGAAGCCTTTGACAATTACCTCGCCGATGAGCTTGCCTGGATCAAAGAGATGGAAAAGAAAGAGGAAGATGGCTATTTCTACCGTGCAAAGACGAGATTGTCGCATCAGGCACTGATGAAGCATTATCAGAACAACACTGATAAGCTGATTGCTTTGATGGATGTCACCAACAACTATCATTATACAGAATACATCGACACCATGCGTGTCAGTCAGTTGGAGAAATATTTTGCATATACGAACACCCCTGCCAAGACGAACCTCGACAAATTCCTGAAAGCGAATCTGAAAATAGACGAGAAGGCCATGACAGACCTGATCGGCACAAAGTATCTGCGCCTCTGTCAGTGGGATAAAGCCATCAAGTGGTTGGCGTACGTTCCAGCATCCTTCTATAATGAGGCAGGCTACCGTATGTACGTCCTGTTACGTAAGGTATCAGTAGAGCCATGGATCACCAGACAGTGGATCAAGGACGCTGATGTGGATCGTGCCGAAACCTACAACTGGACCGTAAGTGAGAATCCGAAACTGCTATTCGCCAAAGAGATGCAGATGATGGAGGGCACAATAAACGTTCTCTCAGGCAAAGCACTCTGCCAGCGCTGCTATAATCTGGCCACCTACTATGCACAAGCCAACTTTACCGGTGACTGTTGGTGGCTGATGCGTGATGGTAAGAGTGTATGTGATACGCTCCGCGTGAATGAGGTCGATCTGCGGGCAAAGACCAAGGAACTGTTACAGAAGGCCAGCCAGACCACAGATATTGCCTTGAAGGAGAAAGCTCTCTTTGCCCTCAGCTATGCTGAGCTCTATAAGGAGGAGCAGAGGTGGTTCACAAGAGAATGGAACAACGAAACTTACGAATACGATCGTAAGACAGTTTCCAATACACAACAGTACAGTGCCTTTGCGGCTTTAGCCAACTTCGAAAAGCAAAACGCGACACATACCAGTCAGTACGTATCGCGTTGTGATGAATATATCCAGTTCAGGAAGGTGTTCCATTAAAGATGCTGCTTCCGTAACTTGGCCGCCTTATCGGCAAGCTTAAAGACTATATTCCTCGGCTTCCAGTCGGGGAATATATTATTTAGCTGATATTGTTTAGCCTCTTGTTTAGTCAGGATCGTTTCAACGGCATTCTCCTCACCATTGAGTGTGAACGTCACGACATTCGACTTCGGTGTGATATTCTCACCATCAGCATCCTTGGTATTATACTCCTTGAAATAACTTTTGATAGTCCTCATACCCTTTGGCTCGAAACGGGGTTCCTTCAGTTTTTCCGGTGTCATCAGACGCGTGTTTATCCAAACGCAACGAGGTGTTTCCCGCCAGCCACGGGCATACTGGAAGTCAGAATCGCGGTTATAGATATCACAGTTCATGAACACATAGCCCCACTTCGTCTGGGAGGTGCGGGGAGCTGCAATCACATTTCGACCAGAGCCATCGGCTGAACGGCGTTCCGTCACAATACTGCAAAGATCGAAGTACGCATCACCATCTCCGCAGATAAAATCAACCGTACCATGTATCTCCGAGCAATAGAGATACGACTGTCCCAATGCATTGTCAGTATAATAGGTGTCCTGGTAGGACATTAGTCTCACATGGTTACAGATGGTTCGCGTACCCTGATCCTGGAAAGCGACACCTCGACCTGCAAACCCAGCCTGATAGTAATTGAGATCATTCTGTAGGGTCAGATCCTGCATATACAACCCAGAACCAGTATTGAGAATTGTGGCGGTTTTATCAATACCTTCCATTTCAATGGGTGGTGCATTACGGATGATGGTAAAGTACATACTCTGGCCAACGAGTGAGATGTTATGTCCCTTAATAGTGGTCAGTGCTGTGGTCTTCAGATCGTATAATCCATCAGGTATCAGGATATAGATACGCTCTGAAAGCGAGTCTGCATTTTGTTTGTTAGCTTGGTCAATAGCTTCCAGCAAACTTGCGACGTCACCTTTCTTCACTACAATCACTTGTTCCTCCGCATTCACAGAATAACTCAACAGGAACATGAAAACAATACATAAAGCCTTGATTTTTATCATATATCTAAATTTTTATCATATTTCTTGCACGTATTTCAAAAAATTACAGTACCTTTGCACCCGCAAAATCGGGATGTAGCGCAGTTGGTAGCGCACTACGTTCGGGACGTAGGGGTCGGGCGTTCGAGTCGCCTCATCCCGACTTTTGAAAACCTTACAGCGTGAATGAGTGGTTGCTTCGGCGCCACTTTTTCCTTTTTATAGCCTCTTGATTTCCTCTTTTTTTGATTCATCTGCAAAGATAATGAAATCATTCCATATAACCATCTTTTCCTTCAAAAGAATTATTTGATATGCATCAATAAAATCACTGTGCACGTGCACAATTTTCCGAAAACGTTTGCGTAATCCAAAAAATCGTCTTACCTTTGCACCGTCAAAAGAAAAAAAGACAGGATAACATTATTAAAGTAGGAGCGAAAATAGACAATGCTCCGAGTAAAGAAAAGAAAGGGTAAAAAGATGAAAAAGATGATTTTGACATTAGTTGCAATGCTGAGTATGACAACCGCATTTGCAGAAGGTGAGATGGCAATGGGTACAAGCAATATGGAGGCTTACGAGCTGAATGTGAACATGGATAAGCTCTCCGAGGCCCTTAATCTGGCCGATGATCAGAAAGAGGCTGTTGCTGACATTCACCACACATTCGCTTCTGAGCTGATGTTCGCTGCCCAGTATGGTGCTAACGACCGTAAGAAACTGGTTGCACGTGCACTGGATAACGACGTGAAGTGGATGCGCTACGTGCTGAACGAGAAGCAGTTCCGTACCTATCTCACATTGCTGAATTCTACGATTAACAATCGTGGTCTGAACAAGTAAGAAAAATCAATTCATTAAATGAACGAGGGTGTGTCGATTGACACGCCCTCGTTCATTTTCTGTCATCTCGGGCTGGCAGGGATTTGAAATGACATCGTCTTAACAATTATTAATAATTAAATTAGTCCAAATTCAGATATTTCGTCTTATATTTGCAGCATCTATTAATTGAAAAATTAGAGTTTGTGATTATAAACGGATTATGTGCTGACTATGGCAGCCGTTTCTGCCCATGTATATTGGCAGTGACGGGTGGTTGTGCAGTTTGCAGTCAGGTCAATGGCAAGGCCTTTTGCGACTGTAAGGCCAGTGGTGGTATCTGCATCAAGCAGGAACTGCTCAGAAATGGTGGGAAGGCGAAACCCAGTCGGTTGACGTATGAATGCGAGGTGATGTCGGTAATTCATTACGACGGCTTGGTGTTTTTTAGGGTTAAGGTACCTTTATCATTAGAGAGGGAGGTAAAACGTCCGGGCGGCTTTGTGTTTGTACGCCGTAAAGATGCGGTTTCCTGGTACGATGTCCCCATCTCCGTACAATTTGAGGAGATGATGGTGGGCAGCATAGGAATGACGCTACTTTTTCGTGGTGTTAAGACGAACCAGTTCAAGGACTTGGCCGAGGGTGACACGCTGCTGCTACGCGGCCCGTTCAACAACGGCCTGTTAGGATTGCAGCATCTGGAAGCGCAACAATCGAGTCGCTGCCTGATACTGACCAAGGGCATTGGTTTATTGCCATCGGTATCCGCAGTGATGTATCTACAATCAAGACATAACGAAACAGAATTGTATGTTGACGAAGGAAACTTCTCACCTTCCATCCTGAAGTTCCAGCTCGATCTGTTTGAACTTCCATACAGACCTTTGACTCTGCTTGATGACGATAGTGAGCTCAGCACATCTGCCAAGCACCTCATCAGGCGATTCGTGACTGATGGCGGCAGTCTGATTCATGTCGGCGCTTCGGAATATGTGATACACCAGGTGGCCGCCTATCTGCAATATATCGGCAGCAGTCATGTAAAGCTCTCGGCTTGCAACAATGCCAAAATGTGTTGCGGCGAAGGTGTGTGCGGCGCATGCACGGAAATAACTGCCGACAGACGGGTCATTCATCATTGTAAAGAACAAGTAAAAATAAAATAAACGTTATATGAGAGTTATTATCATAGGAGGCGGATGGGCTGGTACAGCCGCTGCGATAGCTGCAAGAAAAGCTGGCGCCGAGGTTTGTCTGATAGAGAAAACAGATATGTTGCTGGGATGTGGCAATGCAGGTGGAATCATGCGTAACAACGGTCGGTTCACGGCTGCCGAAGAGATGATTGCACTGGGAGGCGGCGAACTGTTCCAGTTGATTGACCGCATTGCGCTGCACCGCAACGTGGAGTTCCCTGGTCATCATCACACCACACTCTATCCGGTCAACACCATCGAGGCACATGTTCGTAGGCTGGTTTTGGAAATGGGCATTGATGTACGCTGCTCTACACACATCTGCGATGTAGCGTGTGATAACAATCGGTTGGAAGGTGTCTATTCCGACTCTGGCGACCTTTTCGAAGGTGATGTCTTCATTGAGACTACAGGCAGTGCCGGTCCAATGGGTAACTGCTTGAAATACGGCAATGGCTGCTGCATGTGCGTGCTGCGCTGCCCAGCCTTTGGTCCGCGCATCAGCATCACTGAGCGTTGTGGAGGTCAGGATTATCAGGGCGAACGCCAGCCCGACATGTTCGGTGTGTTCTCTGGATCGTGCAAGGTGTCGAAAGAGAGTCTGTCGGCAGCGTTGCAGGAAGAATTGAACAGCAAAGGTGTAGCCTTGATACCACTTCCTAAGGAGGAGATCAACTACGACAAACTGAAGATTAAGGCCTGTAAGCAATATGCCATCAAGGATTTCTCTGAGAATATGATCCTACTCGATACTGGCGACGCCAAGCTCATGACCAGCTACTATCCCGTCGAGAAGTTGAGGCGGCTGCCCGGCATGGAAAATGCCCGTTACGTGGATCCATGTGCTGGCAGCAAGGGCAACTCCATACGTTACCTCTCAGTAGCCTACCGCTCAAATGCCATGACTGTGGATGGTATCAGCAACCTGCTTTGCGCCGGCGAGAAAAGTGGTCTGTTTATAGGTCACACAGAGGCCATTACCACGGGAACCTTGGCTGGTCACAATGCTGCACGACTGACTGCCGCCAAGCCCTTGCTGACACTGCCGCAGACTCTTGCCGTAGGCGACCTCATTGCAGCGGCTAACAGTGCTATCAAGGAAAGGCACGACACCATGGAGCGCTTTACCTTCTCAGGAGGAAACTACTTCAACCGCATGAAGGAAAAGCAGCTATACACCACCGACATTGAAGCCATCAGGCAGCGGGTGGAACAGGCTGGACTACTGGGAGTGTATAATGAACATGTGTAGCTATTAAAATGCGTTCCTATAAGGTTGACATAGAAGTCTTTGAGCGAATGCCTGTTGCAAGGGCTGTACTAGCCCAAAGCATCCCAGCCATTGTGGCTCAACTGATAGTTCTTCTCTACAACTGGGCCGACACTTTTTTCCTGGCACGACTGAACAAGCCGGAACTGGTGGCGGCGGCTACCATTGTACTGCCCCTCTATCTGATGCTGACCGCCATCGGCAACCTGCCTGGAGTTGGCGGCGGAAGCCAGTTTGCAAATCATCTGGGCAAGCACGATTATACAGGGGCGCAACGCGTGGCATCAATCACCTTCTGGATGGGTATGATACTGGCATTGGTATGCTGTTTGTCCTTTCCGTTGTATAGCGACATACTACTGAGCCTCATCGGTGCCAACGAACGAACTCTTGCCCCCGCCCAGGAGTATGCGTTCTGGGTGATTACCATCGGCGGCATACCGGTCATCATGAATCTCGTGCTTGCCAATCTGGTCAGAGCAGAGGGCATGGCACTCCAGGCTTCCATCGGCATCTCGGCAGGAGGTATATTGAATTGCCTGCTCGATCCTCTGCTCATGCTGCCGAGCATGGGTAATATGGGTATTGTTGGTGCAGGTATCGCCACGGCAGTATCAAACATGGTTTCGGTATTGTGGCTGATTGTCGTCATCTGGCGTCGCCGAAAGACTGGTGTGCTGACCTTTGCACCACAGCTTCTGCGCTACACTAGGCACTATATAGGCAGCATTGCCAAGGTAGGTTTCCCATCATCTATACAATATATGCTGACGGTGGTTGCCGTAGCAGCCCTGACACACTTTGTTGCCCAATATAACACTGAGGCAACAGCAGCCCTTGGCATTGTGAAACGGCTTGACTATCTGCCGCTCTACTTTACCATCGGACTTTCTCAAGGCATCCTACCACTGCTTGCCTACAACCACTCGTCGGGCAACGTTGCCCGGCGCAATCACGTGTTCAAGTGCGGCTGTATCATTTCGTTCGGATTTGCCATGCTGTGCTTCACTGTCTTTGAAATTTGGGCATACCAATTGGCCATGCTGTTCACACAGGAGTCGCTCACGGTATCATACATCGTACCTTTTCTCCGGATACAGGTAGTAGCCATGCCATTCATGGCGGTGTGCTATCCCTCCATCACGCTCTTTCAAGCTATGGAGCGTTCACGAGAGGCCCTTATCTGCAGTATCCTGCGAAAAGGTGTTGTCGATATTCCCCTGCTCATTGTCATGAATGCGCTATGGCCTTTGTTCGGCTGCATGTGGGTGCAGCCGATAGTTGATTTCACTTCAATGTTGGTTGCCTTTTACTTTGCCTCTAAGATTCGGGCTTCGCTTGTGTCATAAAGGGCGCTCCTTCCCCCTCTATTTTATACCTTAGACTCTGTACCCGAAGGATTGCGCTTCAGTTCTTCAATCATATCACTGATCTTATGGAGTTCACGAGTGATACGGATGTTCTGCGGACAATG
>Ga0265300_10000232_pt1 | contig 60065 bp, 43 predicted proteins | sample AusTroGonzalo_MG_FD_193482 | JGI IMG/M metagenome (GOLD analysis project Ga0265300, IMG submission 193482) | Bovine rumen microbial communities from tropical cattle in Woodstock, Queensland, Australia - Gonzalo_03 | ecosystem: Host-associated > Mammals > Digestive system > Stomach > Rumen ... | reverse complement strand
GCACGCGCGGGCGACGCTGTCGAAGAGCGAGGAGGACCTCGTGGCGACGCTGGACGGCGAGGTGGACCGGGTGACGCACTGTGCGGACCGGTCGCTGTCGCTGGCCCTGTTCGTGGACGGGCGTTACGGGAGCTATTCGACCAACAAACTGGATCCGGCCGCGCTGGAGGGCTTCATCGCCCGGGCGGTGGCCGCCACGCGGATGGTCGCCGAAGACGCTTGCCGCACGCTCCCCGATCCGGCGCATTGCTGCCAGGATGCGTTGACGGGTGACGAGCTCGGTCTCGTCGACTCCGCACGCGATTCCCTCACCCCCGCCGACCGCCAGGCGCTCGCCTTGAACGCTTCCGTCTTTCCTTTGCCGCACGGCAGCCAGCCTCCGGAAACGTCCGACTGCGTCGGACCCCACCGCTGCGCTTCGCTTGCGGTCCCCCCTCTTACGATGCCGAGGGTGGCACGGTTTCCTGAGGCTGCTGCCGCTGCGGCGGAATACCAGATCATTTCGGAAGAGGGAGAGTATAGCGACAGCATCTATGAGACGGTGGTGATGGATACGAACGGGCTGTGCTGCCGGCATAGCGAGACGTCGTTCGATTACGGGGTGGAGATTACCGTCGAGAGCGACGGCGAGAAATATAGCGGGTATTGGTGGGACGCCTCGTCGCGGCTGGCGGAGCTGGATGCGGCGGCGTGCGGCCGGCAGGCGCTGGAGCGCGCCGTGGGGCAGATCGGCGCGGAGCCGGCCGGGAGCGGCCGCTACACGGCCGTGATCGATGCCGAGATGGCCTCCAAACTCGTTTCCCCGGTCCTCCGGGCGCTGGGCGGCTATGCCATCCAGCAGCACAATTCGTTCCTGATGGACAGCCTCGGCAAGCGGGTTTTCCCCGAAGGGCTGACCATCGTGGACGTCCCCCGCATCCCGGGGCAGACCTGCTCCAAGTATTTCGACTCCGAAGGGGTCGTGACCGTCGAGGCGCCCGTCATCGAGCGGGGCGTGGTGAAGCAGTATTTCATCAACACCTATATGGGCCACAAGCTGCAGATGGACCCGACGGTCGAGGACGCCACGCGTCCCAAGGTCCTCCCCTGGCCCGAGGCGGGCCTGGACCGCGATGCGATCCTGCGCCGCTGCGGCAGCGGGATCCTCGTCACCGACTTCAACGGTGGCAACAGCAACCCCGTCACCGGCGATTTCTCCTACGGGATCGAGGGCTACCTCTTCGAGGACGGACGCATCGTCCGTCCGGTGAGCGGGATGCTGATGACCGGCAATTTCCTGCAGCTCTGGTCGCAGTTGCTCGCGGCGGGCGACGACGCCCGTCCCTGCCAGACCAAGCTCGTCCCGACCCTCGCGTTCGCGGGGGTGGACTTCAGCGGATAGCATATAAGTAAAAGAAAACCATTAACTTTGCAGAATGAAAGTACAAAAAGACAAAGTCGTGGCCGTGAGCTACGCACTCGAAGTTGAAGGCCAGATCGCGGACAAGTCCGCGCCCGGCGCACCCCTTGAATACATCCACGGCAGCGGTATGCTTCTCCCCAAGTTCGAAGCGGCGCTGGAGGACAAGGAGCCGGGCGATCCCTTCGATTTCGTCCTGAGCCCGGAAGACGGCTATGGCAAATATGATCCTTCCTTCCTGATCGACCTCCCCAAGACGGCGTTCGCCATCGACGGCCAGGTCCGCGAGGACCTGCTCGTGGTCGGCCGCACCATCCCGATGCTGAACCAGGCCGGGCAGGTGGTCCAGGGCACGATCCGCGAGATTACCGACAGCACGGTCAAGATGGATTTCAACCATCCGATGGCCGGCAAGACCCTGCACTTCACCGGCAAGGTGGAGAGCGTGCGCAGCGCCACCGACAAGGAGCTGACCGAGGGCCTGCACGGCGAGTACCTCCCGCCGCAGGAGCACGAGTGCTGCCACGGCAAGGGCAACTGCCACAAGGGCGAAGGTGACTGCGACTGCAAGGGCGAAGGCGACTGCAACTGCGAGGGCGGCTGCAACTGCAAGTAATCTCCTGCGATGCGCACCGCGATCATCATCCTGAACTGGAACACGCGGGACTACCTGGCCCGCTTCCTGCCCCCGCTGCTGGACAGCGTGCGCGGGCTGGACGCGGAGGTCGTGGTCGCGGACAGTGCCAGCACGGACGGTTCGCGGGAGCTGCTCGCGGAGCGCTTCCCGCAGGTGCGCACGATCCTGCTGCAAGAAAATTTCGGCTTCACGGGCGGCTACAACCGCGCTCTAGCGCAGTTGCTGGCCGCTCCGGAGGCGCCGGAATACGTGGTGCTGCTGAATTCCGACATCGAAGTGGCCGCCGGCTGGCTGGAGCCGCTGACGGCGTGGATGGACGCACACCCCGGCTATGCCGCCTGCGGGCCCAAGCTGCACGTGCTGCAGCCCGACGGCGCTGACTACCGCCGCACGGACCGCTTCGAATACGCCGGCGCCGCCGGCGGAATGCTGGACCGCTACGGCTTCCCCTACTGCCGCGGCCGCGTGCTGAAGCGCACGGAGACGGACACCGGCCAGTACGACCGTCCGGCGGACGTGCTGTGGGTGACCGGCGCCTGCCTGCTGGTCCGCAGCCGCTGCTGGCGCGAACTGGGCGGGCTGGACCCGCGCTTCTTCGCGCATATGGAGGAGATCGACTGGTGCTGGCGCGCCTGGCTTGCAGGCTGGCGCGTGGGCGTGGTGCCGCAGAGCTGCGTCTGGCACCTGGGCGGCGGCACGCTTCCGCCCGCGTCCCCCTTCAAACTGAAACTCAATTTCCGGAACGGACTGCTCCTGCTGGAAAACAACCTGCCCGCGACGGTCGACGCGGGATGCGCCCGCAGACGCATCCGCACGCGCAAGATTTTGGATTGTTGCGCGGCAATCGTATATTTGTTATCCGGAAAGACGGCCAACGCCCGCGCCGTCCGGGATGCGCACCGGGAATACCGGCAGCTGCGGCAGGAGCCGCCCGCGCGCCCCGCACCCGCGGCGGGCGCCGCGCCGGTGGGCTACACCGGGATCCGCATCCTGCTGCAGGCCGCCCTGCGGGGAGAGAAGATATTTAAATACTTGAGACGCTATGAAGATAGTCATTGAAGGAGCCGGTGAGGTCGGTTCCCACCTGGCCAAGATGCTTCGCGCAGAAGCCAACGAGGTCACGGTCATCGACGACGACGCCGAGCGCATCGAAGCGCTGTCGGCCTATGTCGACGTCGAGACGGTCCTGGGCAACCCCTCGTCCATCCAGGTCCAGCGCGCCGCCAACGTCGGCAAGGCGGACCTGTTCATCGCCGTCTACCCGCTCGCCGCGCAGGAGGTCAACATCGTCGGCGCCCTGCTCGCCAAGCAGATCGGCGCCGCCAAGGTCATCGCCCGCGTCAACGACGAAGACTATCTCAACGCCGAGAACCGCCTGATCTTCAAGGAGCTGGGCATCGAACTGATGTTCTATCCCGAGAAGAGCGCCGCGGACGAAATCGTGGCGTTCCTCAAGCACAACTCCACCGCGGAGACGATGGAATTCGCCCGCGGCCGCCTGCAGATCACCGTCTTCAAGCTCACCGAAGACTCCCCCATCCTGGACCTCAAGCTCCTGGAATTCATCAAGGACACGTCCGCCGACGACCTCAAGCAGTTCCGCGTGATCGCCATCTCGCGCGACGAGAAGACCATCATCCCGCGCCTCGACACGAAGTTCCTCTACGGCGACCTCGTGTTCACGATCACCACGCGCGAGGGCGTGGAAGCCCTCTACCGCCACTTCGGCAAGACCAACGTCTCCATCAACAGCGCCTTCATCCTGGGCGGCAGCCCGATCGGCGAGATGCTCGCCCGCACGCTGGACCGCAGCGGTATGAAGGTCAAGCTCGTGGAGAACGACAGGAACCGCTGCATCGAGCTCTCCGAGAAGCTCCCGGAGACGGTGAGCGTGGTCAACGGCGACGGGCGCAACTCCGATTTCCTCTTCGAGGAGGGCCTCCCCGACTACGACGCCTTCATCGCCCTGACGGGCAACGACGAGAGCAACGTCCTGTCCTGCGTGGTCGCCAAGAAATTCGGCGTGCCGCGCACCATCGCGGAGGTGGAGAACATCGAGTACATCCACATCGCCGAGGAGATGGGCGTGGACAACGTCATCAACAAGAAACTCATCACCGCAGGGCGCATCTTCAAGTTCACCCTGTCGGGCAAGGCACGTTTCGTGCGCTATATGACCGGTACCAACGCCGAGGTCATCGAATACACGGTGGCCCCCGGCTCCACGATCACCAGCGGTCCGATCAAGGACATCGACTTCCCGCGCAACGCCATCATCGGCGGCGTGATCCGCGGCAGCGAGGCCTTTATAGCAGTTGGCGACACCGTCATAGAGCCCTATGACCGCGTCGCCATCTTTGCCCTCCCGGAAACCATCCAGGAGATCGACCGTTTCTTCCGCTAGAAGTACTGGCTTTCCTTTTCGAACAGCGTCTTGTCCTCCCGGTTCGGATCCGGGCGGAACGCGTCGCGCAGCTTTTCGATCGCTTCGCGCTCGCTGCGGCCGAGCTTACGCGGGATCCAGACGAGGATCTTGACGTAGAGGTCGCCGCGGTTCATTCCGTAGCCGTTGACTGAAGGCAGGCCCTTGCCGCGCAGGCGCTGGACCGTGCCGGACTGCGTGCCGGGCTCCAGTTTGAGGCGCTGCGGCCCGTCGAGCGCCGGGACCTGGATCTCGCAACCGAGCATCGCGTCCGCGACGCTGATCACGCGCGTATAGAAGAGGTTCTGGCCTTCGCGCTTGAGCTGGGCGTGCGGCTGCTCCTCCACGATGACGAGCAGGTCGCCGTTGATGCCGCCCTGCGCCGCTGCGTGGCCTTCGCCGCGCAGGGTGAGCTGCATCCCGTCCTCGACGCCCGCAGGGATGCGGACCTTGACGGTCTCCTTCTGGCGCACCAGGCCCGAGCCCTTGCAGTGCGGGCAGGGATTGGTCACCACCTTGCCGGTGCCGCCGCAGTTCGGGCAGGTCGCGTAGTTGATGGCGCGGCCGAACAGCGTGTTGGCGACGGTCTGCACCTGGCCCGTGCCCTTGCAGGTCGGGCAGGTTTTGATGTCGGAGGCGTTCTTGGCGCCGCGGCCGTCGCAATCCGGGCAGGGCCGGTTACGCTCGATCGTGACTTCCTTCTCGCAGCCGTTCGCGATCTCCTCGAGGGTGACCTTGACGCGGGTGCGGATGTCGCGGCCGCGCTGGACGCGCTGGCCCTGCTGGCCGCCGAAGCCGCCGAATCCCTCGAAGCCGCCAAAGCCGCCGAAGCCGCCGAACGCGCCCCCGAAGAGGTTGTTGAGGATGTCGTTGAGATTGCCGAAACCCTGGCTCCAGTCCTGGCCGGCGGCCCCGTCCACGCCGGCGAATCCGAACTGGTCGTACTTCGCCTTCTTGTCCGGGTCGCTCAGCACGGAATAGGCCTCGGAGGCCTCCTTGAACTTCGCTTCGGCATTCTTCTTCTCGGCGTCCGTGCCGCTGACCCAGCGGTCCGGATGCCATTTGAGGGCGGCCTTGCGATAGGCGCCCTTGATATCGTCGGCCGAGGCTCCTTTCTGGAGCCCCAGGACCTCGTAGTAATCTCTTTTCTCTGCCATCGGTTTATGCTCCCACCACTACTTTGGCATAGCGCAGGACCTTGCCGCCCAGCGTGTAGCCCGTCTGGATCACGTCGATGACCTTGCCCTTGAGCTCCTCGCTCGGCGCGGGGAACTGGGTCACGGCCTCGTGGAAGTCCGTGTTGAAGACTTCGCCCTTGGCCTCGATGCGGGCCAGGCCCTGGGTCTTGAGGTAATCCATCAGTTTGTTGTAAATCAAAGCAGTGCCTTCCTTGGCCGCCTCGTCGGACGATTTGGCGAGCATTTCCATCGCCCGCTCGCAGTCGTCCAGCACCGGGAGGAGTCCCTCGATGGTCTTGGACGCCGCCGTGGAGATGAGGTTCAGCCTGTCCTCGGCGCTGCGGCGGCGGAACGTCTCGAACTCCGCCATCAGCCGGACATAGCTGTCCTTCTCGGCCGCCAATTTGTCAGAAAGTTCGGCGACCTGCGCACGCAGGGCGTCGTCTTTCTTGTCGTCCTTCTTCTGCTTCTTCTTGGGTTCTTCCGCCTTGGGAGCCTTCTCTACCGGCTCTTCCACCTGCGGATCCTGCTTCTTATCTTTCTTTTCTGACATAATTCGTATCTATTTGCTTCTTGTGAAAGCAAATCATTTGCCAATGACAGAATGTCATCCGTTACTTGCGGTATTCCTGGATGCCGTTCCCGGCCATGAAGGCCTTGACGGTGTCGTAGCTCGCGAACTTGGCGGTGCCCTCGAGGTAGACCTTCACGCTGAAACCGATCTTGCGGCTGATGGCGTAGAGGTTCTTGAGCGACTCGAGCACGCAGTATTCCGCGGCGATGCCGCAGATCACCACCTCGTCGCCGGGCTCGAAGAGATCCTGGTGCTCAGGGTCGAAGCCCACGAAAGCGCCGTACTCCTCCGGCCCCTGCACGCAGCCCTTCAGGATGAAGCGCGTCTTCTCTTCCGGCAGGCTGTTCAGCACGCTCTCGTCGAGCGCAGCGCCGGCGGTGTGGTGCACGCAGTGCACCGGCCACGGGCCGCCCTGCTCGCGGAAGGAGCAGTGGTTGACCGGATGCCAGTCCAGGGTGAAATAGACGTAGTCGAAACGGTCCTTGACTTCGTTGATGGCCGGGAGGACTTGTGTCGCGCCGGGAACGGTCAGGGAGCCATAGATGAAATCTTTCTGCAGATCGATGACTAAAAGGATATTGCGCATGGTTGAAAAATTTTCCGATCGCAAAGTTATAAATAATTTCGTATCCGCCCGATGGCTGTCCGCGCGCTATTTTTTTGTATCTTTGCGCGGACCTAAGAGTGTACTATCATCGTGACCGAAAACCGAAAAACGATCATCGAGCTTCAAGAGCTGCAGAAAGCATTGGGGCTCAAGGGATTGCCGGGCAGACTCATCGCTAAGTTTGCCTATCGGCTGTTGGAACTGGAAGAAGTCAACCGGATCCACGTCAAATACCACGAAACACAGGGACCCGCTTTCTCCGCCCACGTGCTGGAAGAAGTCGGGGTCAAATACGTCATACCCGAGCAGCAGTTGAACAACATCCCCGCCGAGGGCGCCTTCATCACGGTGTCCAACCACCACTTCGGCAGCGTGGACGGGATGATCCTCAACACGGTCATCGGCTCCCGCCGTCCGGACTACAAGATCCTGACCACCTTCCTGCTCTCGATGATTCCCTCCCTCAAGGACAGTTTCATCCCCGTGGACAATTTCTCCGCCGGCGGCGCGCGCAGCGTCTCCGGCATCCGCGCCGCCCTCGGCCACATCGCCGACGGGCATCCGCTCGGCCTCTTCCCCGCCGGGGAGGTGGCCACCTGGCAGAAGCGCAAGGACCGCACGGCCATCGGCCGCAAGCGGGTCGTGGAGGACATCCCGTGGGCCGAGAACATCATCAAGCTGATCAAGCGTTCCGGCCTGCCGGTCATCCCGATCTATTTCCAGGGAGAGAATTCCAAGTCGTTCCATATCCTGGGCAAGATCCACCCGCGTCTCCGCACCGTGCGGCTCCCCCACGAGCTCTTCAACAAGCGCGGCACGACCGTGCAGGTCCGCATCGGCCAGGCGATCCCGGCCGAGGAGATCGCCGGGATGGACATCCCCACGCTGGGGAAATACCTCCGCAACCGCTGCTACGCCCTGGAGGCGCAGTGCGCGGACGGCGGCGAACAGGCGGCCGCCACGCCGCTGGCGCCGCTCGCCGCCCCCATTCCCGCGGAGCGGATCCGGGCGGAAATCGACGCGCTGGACAAGCGGATGCTGTTCGAACTGGGCGACTACCGCGCCTATCTGCTGCGCTCCGACGAAGCGCCCGACACGATGCGCGAGCTTTCCCGCCTGCGGGAGGAGACCTTCCGCGCCGTCGGCGAAGGCTGCGGCCAGGCGGAAGACACGGACGCCTATGACGCACACTACCGCCAGATGATCCTCTGGCACGTCCCCAACCGGGAAATCGTGGGCGCCTACCGGCTCGGCTTCGGGCCGGAGATCCGGCAGGACCACCCGGGCCTGTCGGGCTTCTATTCCTCCACGCTCTACCGCTACGGCGACAAGGCCGAGCCGCTCCTCGCCCGCTCGATGGAGCTGGGGCGCTCGTTCATCATCCAGAAATACCAGCGCGAGGTGCAGCCGCTCCGGCTGCTGCTCACGGGCCTCGGCGTCAGCACGCTGGAATGCCCGGAGATGGAGTATTTCTCCGGTCCGGTCAGCATCAGCGACGCCATCCCGCATTTCTACAAGAGCCTCGCGGTCCGCTATATCGAGCGCAACTACCCGATGCCGGACGCCGCGCGCATCGCGCAGGCGCCGCACCCGTTCGTCCCGGACTTCCTGTCCGTCGATCCGGACGCGCTGCTGCGCATTCCGGAGAAGAACGTCGACGCGCTCGACCGGCTGCTGCTGAACCTGTCCGGCGGACGGTTCCGCCTGCCGGTGCTCGTGCGCAAATACTTCAGCTGCGGCGCCCGCCTGGTCTGCTTCAACGTGGACCCGGACTTCTGCAACAGCCTCGACGGCCTGATCTTCCTGCGCTACAGCGATTTCCCCGAAAACACCCTGCGCTCCATCGTCCGCGGACTCCCGGACGAGCTGCAGGAGAGAATCTGGCTCCGTTTCTACGGCCACAAACCCGCTGAAGCCTGATGGACAGTCCGCTGTGGGTATATCTGCTGGGCCTGGTGGCGATGGGGGTGTATGGCAGCCGTATCCTCATCCAGTGGTATATGTCGGAGAAGTCCCACCGCGTGGAGTCTCCCGGCATCTACTGGGTGCTGAGCAGCCTCGGCGCCGTGCTGCTGTATGTCTACGGCTGGCTCCGCAAGGACCTCTCCATCATCGTCGGCGAGAGTCTCGGCTACTATGTCTATATGTGGAATATCGGCATCCTGGGCCTCTACAAGCGGGTTCCGCGCATCGTCATCATCCTGCAGGCCCTCTTCCCGCTGGTCATCATCGGACTGATCATCAAGGACTGGCCGGTGTTCGTGGAGACGTTCCTGCACAACGAATATGTGCCCATCGGGCTGCTGGTCTTCGGCATCGCGGGCCAGGTCACCTATGAGGTCCGCTCCATCTACCAGCTGGTCTACAGCGTCCGGAAGCACCAGTCCATCCTGCCCCTGGGACACTGGGTCCTTGCCGTCATCGGCTCGCTGATGATCATCACCTACGGCCTGATCCGCCACGACTGGGTGCTGGCCGTCGGCCAGTTCTCCATCTTCTTCTCCATCCGCAACCTGATGATCTGCCTGTCGAGCCGCAAGCTCCCGGCATAACGATACTGGACCATGAAACTGTTCGACCGCATCGCCTCCCGGCTGAATGCCCTGCGGAGGATGTATTCCATCTACTGCGAACTGGGGTATGTGCCCTGGCGCAAACCTTCCGCGCCCCGGAAGAAGCGGAAGCGGAAGAACGACGGTTTTATGAACGGAAGCGACCTGATCCCCTTCTTCAACAACGACGGCAAGCGGACGGTCTCCCACCTGCTGCTGCGCCCCGGCTATATGATCCGGGACTACGTCGTGCGGGGCGACCACGAGAATTATTTCGCGCCGCTGACGGCGCTGCTGGTGTTCTATTCGGTTTTCACCCTGCTGCTGGCGATCGTGCAGCCGGGAGAGCAGAAGCCGCTTTTCACCCAGGGACAACTCAATGATTTCCGCAATATCGAGATCACCGCGACCGTGGACAGCATCCGCGTGGACAGCACGCAGGTGAGCCGCATCTTCGCGGACCGGCTCAACACCCTCGGCAACCGGGTGGCCGACGTGATCGAGCTGACGCATATGGACCTGTATCCGGAGGCCGCGGACAAGCCCTGGAAGCAGTCGCTGGCGGCTTTCGAAAGCAACTTGCGCAGCAAGGGCGTCCCGATGTTCCTGTGGGGGTTCCTGTGGCTGTGGATCCTGTTGTGGCGCAGCCTGCGGAAACATAAGATCGGGTTTTCCGGCGCGGCGGCCATGTCGGCCTATGTGATGTGCCAGTTCTGCGTATTCAAGTTCCTGGCCACCCTGCTGACCATCCGCCATCCGATGCATGTGGACCTGCTGCTCTACGCCCTCGCCCTGGTGATCGACTTCCACCAGCTGCTGCAGGTCAGCTACGGCAAAGCCATCCGGATGACGCTGGGCACCGGACTCCGTTTCGTCTTATACGTGGTCCTGCTGGGCATCCTGGCGCTCGTGGGCTTCTCCCTGTACACCCTGGGACCGGACGGCATCAGCTCCTTCGAATAAGCCTTAGGCGTCGGCGAAGGTCTTGCCGTCCTCCAGGATCACCTGGAGCTTCTTGTATTCACAGTGGAAATCATTCTGGAGACGGTCCAGATAGCGCTTGCATTCCCATTTGCACATCGGCAGGTCGTGCAGCAGATAATTGCCGCAGCTCTGGGGCTCCGTGGCGGGCACCGCGTCCTGCGTGAGGATCCACTGCAGGCACTCGATGGTCAGGCGCCGCATATCTTCCACACTGTACGCGCCCGTCATGATGATGTACATTCCGGTGAGGCAGCCCATCGGACCTACATAGACGACATCCTCCTTCGCCTCGCTGTTGCGGAACCAGGTGGCCATCAGGTGCTCGATGCTGTGCATCGCGGCAGGGGCCACGGCCGGCTCCTTGTTCGGCTCCGTGATCCGGAGGTCGAACGTGGTGAAACCCTTGTCCACACGCGAGACGTAGATGCCCGGTTTCAGGCAGGTGTGGTCGATCGTAAAGCTCTGTATTACTTCCATATATTCAAAAAAACCCGCCTGACTTATGTCAGACGGGGTTTTTGTGACTCCAACAGGACTCAAACCTGTAACCTTTTGATCCGTAGTCAAATGCTCTATTCAATTGAGCTATGGAGCCATTACCAACCGGCGCGAGGCCGGTCTATTCTACTCTGCCGGAGTCTCCTTCACGACACGCTTCGCCTCTTTGATGCGAGCCTTCTTACCAGCCAGGTTGCGGAGGTAGAAGATACGTGCGCGGCGGACCTTACCGACTTTGTTCAGTTCAATCTTGTCGATTGCGGGAGACTCGTAAGGGAAGATACGCTCGACACCGATGCCGTTGGAAACCTTGCGGATGGTGAAGGTCTTCGTGTACGGAGTGGAACCACAAATCTGGATCACCACGCCACGGAAGCTCTGGAGTCTTTCCTTGTCGCCTTCCTTGATCCGGTAGGTCACCGTGATGGTGTCACCGGCCTTGAACTGCGGGTAGGAGGCAGTTTTGTTCGTGGAGAACGACTGCTCTACTAAGTTAATCAAATCCATAATATGTCAATGCTATTTGAAGAGGCAGCGTCAACAAACCGTTCGTAGAGAGGCTGCGTTCTTTTGGGATGGCAAAGATAGTTACTTTTCTTGAACCTGCAAAATAATTCGCAAAAAAGTTGCACTTTCTTCGGCTAGATGCTCGCCTCCTGCGCATCCACGGGGATGCCCAGCATCGTGAGCTGCTCGATGAAGGCGTCCTCGAAGGCGCGCTCGGCGATGCGGCGGGACATATTGAGGACGAGGTAGCCGCCGTAGCCCACGCAGGCGGAGGCGCCGGAGTTGCCCCGCTGGCGGCCCAGCACGAAGTCGATGTCGCGCACGTAGGGGCGCAGCGACTCCGGCAGGTCGATCTTGCCGAGGTTGGACAGGGTGTGCGTGCAGTAACGGTCACCCTTCAGCTTGTTGATGACGTCGATGATGGGCTTCTTCAGGAAGCGCGGGATGCAGTTGATCGCGAAGTTGTTCTCCAGTTCCACGTTCTTGGCCACCTTCGGCTCCAGCTGGCTCGGCATCGAGTAGAGCCGCTTCTGGGCGGAGACCACCTCGAGGATGTGGTCGAAGTCGTAGTCGCCGTTGCGGACGTCCACGCCCAGGATCACATAGGAGGAGAAGTTGCGCAGGGTGCAGCCGCCGAAGATGCGGCGCAGGTCCACGGGCACGTTGACCTTGAGCACGGAGCGCCGGCGCAGCGGATCCTTGCGGCGGACGTCCTGCAGGGCCGCCACCATCGCGGCGGTCATCAGCTCGGTCACCGTGGCCTGGCGGGACTTCGCCACCTCCGCGATGCGTCCCATCGGGATGCGGACGCGCAGGTTGCGCAGCTCTTTGAGGCCGAGCGGGCGGCCGTGGAGGTGGTAGGCGGGATCGTTCTGCTCCAGGGCGCCGTGCTTGCCGTCGAAATCGTCGAAGGCGTCAGCCATTTCCGAGGCGCAGGGCGCGTCGGACGGGTCCAGGATGCGGCCGCCGTAGACGGGCGCCGCACCGTAGCGCTGGCGGATGTATTCCGCGGCCAGCGTGAGCAGGAAGGTCATGCCGCCGTTGCCGTCGGTCAGGACGTGGAAGATGTCCAGCACGATGCGGGGGCCGTCCGCGGACACGCGGAACAGGAACCCGCCGTTGCCCTTGATCGTGAAATGGTGCAGCGGCTGGAGCGGCAGCACGCGCGGCGTCTCGTCGAGGTGGCGGAGATACCACCAGAGCGCACCGCCCGTGAGCGTATAATGGAAAGTCGGGATCCGGGCGACCGTCGCTTCCAGCGCACGCTGGAGCACGTCGGCCGAGACCGGCTCGGACAGGGTGACCGTCATCCGGTACAGCGAGGAATATTTCTTCGACTGACTGGCGGGATATATAAAGGAGGCGTTGTCAAGCCTCAAAAGATTTTGCAGGGTCATGCCAAAAGTTGGTTGTGTTTCGATGCAAAGGTATACCTATGTATAGGGGTGGCCAAGACAATTTCACCGAAAAGGGTATATTTGTGACGAACGGCCCGTTTGGCGGACAATTTCGCCCTATTTGGGGACGAAAAAGCAGGCAGAATAATCTCGTCCCATAGTCCCCTGGGCCGAAAATCGGCTGTTTGAGCCCCGTTTTTACGAATGTGAAACCGGGTTCGTCCCGATGTTGACAACTCTTTTTTCCAAAGCGCTTCATATTTTCGAATTATTTTCTATCTTCGCGCAACTAACAAAATACGACTATGTATTGGACACTCGAACTTGCCAGCAGCCTGGACGATGCTCCGTGGCCGGCGACAAAAGAAGAACTGATTGATTATGCCAACCGCTCCGGTGCTCCCGAAGAAGTGATTGAGAACTTGGAGGAACTCGAAGAAGAGGGCGAGATCTACGAGACCATCGAGGACATCTGGCCCGACTACCCGACCAAAGACGATTTCTTCTTCAACGAAGAGGAGTACTAATAGCTCATCCGGCATAGCTAAGGATGAAAAAGCAGTGGGGTTCCCCCGCTGCTTTTTTTATTCGTCCCGAAATCGTATCTTTATGGTCGGTTTAACAAATCCGACTGCTATGAAACGTTTCGCCGTCATCCTCGCCATCTTATTCCCCTGCATTTTCCATCCCATCGTCTCCCGCGGGCAGGACGAAGGGGCTGTGGTCACGATATCCGCCAGCGCGCGCTCCGCGGCGATAAAAGGATACGGGATCATCATCTGTCTCACCAACCTCGAGACCGGCGAAGAATTCGAGTCGCACATTCTGGGGGCCATGTCCAAGAATGCCGTCATCGAGGACCTCCCAGCCGGACACTACATCGTCACCTACGCCGAGATCTACCTCGGCGACATGTCCTGGAGCAACGAATCAGCCGAACTTCAGGACTACTTCGGGGAAATCCGGATCGACCCCGGAAGGATCTACTACCTGGGAACGTACGAGTCGACCGTCAAAGGCGGCCTGCGAGACCGGAAGGTCATTTTCTCCTTCAAGGATCTCTTCATCCCGAAAAAGATCATCAAGTATCTCGACAAGCAGGGCTACCGCACGGACGACATCATCATCCGCAGCCCCCTCGAAGACTCTTTCGTCTTCCACAAGATCACCGGCTAACCCCCGCCCGGAATCATCCCCGGCGCCCCTCCCGCTGCTTTTTCTGTGAAAACACCTATCTTTGCCGATACAGACAGCAAGCAATGACAGACACCCGCGTTTACATTGTCTTTTACACCGGCAGACCGATGGATTTCCAGGCCCTCTCCGAATTGGCCGGAGTGGAGCCGACAGACATTGAGGTCAAAGGTGAAGAACGGAGGGGAGACACTCTGTAAAATATAATTTATGTCCCGGTTCCTACTTCTCCTTTTCCTCACATTCGCGTTCTCCAGCAATCTCACCGCCTGGCGTGGAGGAGCTGCCAAGGATGGCGCCCCAGCCGCCAGCGGGAAAACCGCCACGCGGGTCGAACCGGTCGTCGCCTGCGGCGACTCCCTGATGCTCTTCCTGAAGCAGAACGGCCAGGCGCTGAAAGGCTGGCCGTTCAAGGACTGGGGATACCGCAAGGAAAAGGACCAACGGGTTAGAATCGACATCGGGGGCATCCCCCTGCAGGGTCGGGTCCTGCGTGAATTCATCGAATTGGACATCATCAATGGCTATTCCGTCATTTCCCGGTTGACCCAAGACAGCCGGGAGGTCTGGCTCGACAAATTCGAGAAGGGATGCGACGAATACAAATACTGCGGTTCCCTGCACCTGTCAGATTCTTTTGATACTTATGTCTTTACAGTAGAAGGCGACGATCTCTTCGATCCCCACGACGCCATTGCCTTGTTCGTCAAGGACGGGAAAGTCCTTGACAAACTCTATTTGGCGAGTACCGGCGGCGGCCTGGGCAGCTCCATCAAAACGAACCGGATCGCTGAAAACACTTTCGTCCAATCCCGTTTCTCCCTGGATCTGATCGACGAAGACGGCAATCCGATCGGAGGATACACCCGGCTTCAGGTCAGCGACAACGGCAAGATCCACACACAGGAGTGTCCGGGGGAGTTCTTCCACAAACCGACCTGGCTCGAGAAATGACGATGGATTCCACGAACCTGATATATATCGGCGTAGCGATTGTCCTCGTCGTCCTGTCCCGGCTGAAACCCGGGAAGAAAAAACCGGCGCAGGCAAAGACGGCAACGCCGGACGAATACGTCTGTCATTATCAGGAGCCGCCGGAAAAGCTGCAGGCCATCCTGCAGCAGGTCCCCGGGACAGGCGACCTGCTCTATCAGTATACGGAGCGGGACAACATCACGAAATCGGCGAAATACTGGGCCCTGGAGATGCTGGAGAGGGGGTTTGAGACCCCCGGGATCATCCAGCTGGCAGGAGAAGACCTGGATATGGACCCCATGGCCTATTCGGAGCTTCTCGACACGATCTTCCGGGAACTGGACTTCGAAGTCCGGCCGGAAGTGGCCTGTTGCGCCTATGCCGCAAGCATCGCTGAAGAAGTCATTCAAGGACAAAGGACCGCGCGGGAGGGTTTCGAGCTCCTGTATGCCGCAATGATCCATTCGAACTACGACGCAGTGTTCCTTGATTTCTTCTACGCGAAGGATTATGCCGAAGAGGTGGTCCCCTGGCCCGGCGAAGGACGCCCTCCCCAGCCCGAACTAGTCGACGAATGGCTGTACCGGTATTTCGAGGCATTCCTCGCCGCCAATCCCAAATACCGCTCAACCACCATCGCCACGCAGGGCTGATCGCTTCCCCACCCCTTTCCCCCACACTACACTGTCATTTTATGAAAAGGGAGGCGCATCTCCAGGCGGATGCTGGGTGCGACGCTCCCCCGCTGCTTCCCCCGCGTGCGGCTCCGGCCAGATGGAGGATGGATGGCGGGTGGATGGCGGGTGGATGGCGGGACGCACGGCACCGGACGGATGGAGGGCAGATGGAGGGCGAATGCCGGGGTCTCAGCTCCGGAAGGGTGCCGGGCGGACGGCGGAGTGCGCCTAGTGGTCCAAAAATTTGCAGAGTAGGCGCAAAAACGGCCTGTTTTGCTCCTGGTGGTCCAAGATTTCGCAGACTAGGCGCACCCAGCGGCACCGGGTGGATGGAGGGCAGAAGGAAGGGGCGCGGCTCCGGACGGGTGGAGGGTGGATGGAGAGCAATGGAGGGCAGAAGGAGGGGGCGCGGGACCAGGCGGGGACCTGGCGGATGAAGGAGTGCGCCTAGTGGTCCAAAAATATGCAGAGTAGGCGCAAAAATCGCCGTTTTTGCGCCTGGTGGTCCAGGTGCCGGACCACCAGGCGCACCCGGCCACCCTCCGCTGCAAAGCGCTGGGTTGTATTGTTTTTATCTAAAGCTTTTCCTAAATTTGCAAGACAACCAATAACTAACTAATAACTAACAAAACATTCCTTAGCCTAATGAAATTCTTATTCCCGCTTCGCGTTGTACCGGCCTTCACCTTGCCGGACGACTGTCTCTATCGTCCGTTGAAAGAACGACTTATCGAAGAGTAGCACACTCCTCTCTCCCCCCGCACGCACTCTTGATGGGAAATGGTTCCACACCTTTTCCCCTTATCCATCTTTCCAACAGATTCTGTGCCCGGGAGTAGAGACATTCGTTTTCACGCCTAAGTTTTCGAATCACATATACTTGTTGTAACAGTTGCTTATGGAGTCCAGTATCCTGAACAAATTCCTCCTGGCTCTGGCCAAGACGAAAGACGCCTTGCTGGAGGACCTGGAGAACGAATACATCTCCATCCGGAAAATCGCGGAAGACTCGGCGGACAACAGCGCCACCGCTTCCGACGGCATCGTCGCCGTCGAGACCGTCATCAACGCGATCTTCGAACGTATCGGCTTCGATGTCTCCAACTACAAGGAGACCAAAGAACTTGTCGAAGCCGTAGAAGCGGTCTTCAAGCTCGCCGACGGCATCGCCGACGACGTCAAGGCCATCGCGGAGGATCCCCAGGACATCGGCCGGATCTCCGAGACCGTGGTGGATAAAGTCAAGAGCGTCCTCGCCCTGGTCGAGACTTTCAAGAGCATCAAATACGACGAGATCAAGAAAGAATTCGCCGACACGCCCTACAAGAACATCGCCGAGACGATGGGACGCCGCCTGCTGGACCACATCCTGATCAGCCTGCTGCGCAACATCCGCGGGGCCTTCGACGACGAGATCGAATACTGCCGCATCCTCGCCCGCAACATCAACGCGAACATCAGCGGGCTCACCTCGGAGCTTCAAGGCAATGCCGGCGCCCTGCTCAAGGAAGCCGAACAGCGCACCTATGAGCTGGCCGGCCGCCTCGGCAACGAAGTCAGCGAGATCCGGAAGAACGTCGAGGGGCAGGACATCGACATCGCGAACGACAACATCTATATCAAGGCTTCCCGCACCCTCAGCTGCATCTATGCCGTCCTGGACTTCCTGGGCCTGATGGGCACCGTCACGATCGAGTTCAAGGTACCCGGCACGGTGGTCGACGTCATCAAGAAAGCCAAGGGCTATTCCGACGCGAAAATCGCGGCGCTGGGCCCCATCGTCGACGTGATCGGCCTCAGCCCCACCACGTTCGACAATATCCAGAAACAGCTGAACGCGGGCGCCGCCTCCCTCTCCTACCCGCTCACCATCGACATCATCCGCTGGGAAAGCCTCAAGGAAATCTTCACCCAGCCGCTGGACTACATCAAGAAGATGTATATGGTCGACGACTACGCCGAGGCCACGGAATTGCTGACGAAGATCATGGAACTGATCCGGGTGTTCAACCCCGAGGTCCCCGACTTCTCCAGCATCAAGAGCATGCTCATCACGCTCGTCCGCAAGATCGAGGACCGCGTGCTGACCGCGGCCAAGGAGATCGCCGGCGACCTCTGGAAGAAGGTGGAACCGTTCATCATGTTCGTCAAGATGATGATCGAACTGCTCGAGCAGGTGGCCGACAAGGTCAAGGACGGACTCCAGGACCTGCTGGCCGAATACCGCTCCCTGCTCGCCATGCTCGGCAAGGAGCTCGACGGCGCGTTCGACGCGATGGGCAAGGCCGGGCAGGCCGCCACGCTCAGCGAGAAGGAGCTGGTCAAATTCGCCAGCGACAAGGTCAAGAACACCGGCAACCTGGCCGGCGACGCCTGGAACAAGCTGAACGAATCCGCCGGCCAGGCGTACCTCGAGTTCCGGAAAGAATTCAAGGGCATCAGCCTCGCCAGCTACGCCAAAGCGGACGGCGACACGCTGAAAGGCATCGTCCAGTCCTTCGCCGGCGAGCTCGGCAAGACGCTGACGCAAAAGGAAATAGACGCCTGCGCCAAGGCCATCGAGAACTGGTACCAGACCACGCTCGCGGACATCCGCAGCTTCGTCAATCCCGGCGAATGGTACAAGCGCTTCGACACCGTGGCCGGCGAACTCGAAAAGGTGTTCAAGGAAGACGTCAGCGCCGTCACGTCGCTCGTGAGCGCAAAGGGCGCGAAGAAGCTGGCGGGCAACTTCAAGGGCACGCTCAAGGACACCTTCAGCAAGATCGACATTTCAGACTACATCAAGATCCTGTCCACGGCGGTCGACGAAGTGGCGCTACCGGACCCGAAGGCCTACTACAACCAGTTCGTCGCGGCGGTCAAGCCCAGCCTGGGCGCGGCGGAAGCGATTGACTTCGCCCCGCTCTGGAAGCTCGCGGAGCGGAAGCTCCTGACCCCGCTTCTCGACTACCTGAAGGACCTCTCCATCAACGCCCTGAGCGTCCTGATGAACCGTTTCCTCACCCGGATGCTCGCCGAGCACGGCGAGGAAATCAAGGCCCTGCGGAACTTCAAGAGCCTGGTCGGCGATATGAAGGAAGTCGCCGAAGGGAATGCGGCAAAAGCCATCACCCTCGCCAGCGACGGCGTCGCCCTGTCGGGCCAGGATGTCCAGGTGGTGATCGACAGCAAGCTCGACGGCTATCAGGAATACCTCAGCTGGATCAGCTGGACCGTCATCGAGATCATCCGCCTGTCCACCCAGTCCCCTTCGCTGACCACGATCCTCAAGTTCGTCCAGAACTTCTATTCCAAGGTGCCCAAGGGGATCAAGGACGATTTCTTCGACCTCTTCCCGACGATGCCGTCCAACGGCTTCACCGATTACGTGAAGACCATCAACTATACGCTCGACGTCGACAGCCGCTTCTTCTGCGCGACCCTGCTGAACCTCAAGGGGACGGGCAAGGGCGACAGCACTACGGGCAGCCTCGCGGCCATCCTGCAGATCTGCATTTTCGTCGGAGACTACAACGGCTCCCCCGCCCTGTTCTTCATCCCCGTCATCAGCACGAAGGGCGAAATGCAGTTCGAGCTGGGCAACAACCTGCTCACGCTGCAGCTGACCGCCAACATCAACCACGTCATCCAGGACGCCGTGGGCGCGCCGAACGTGGAATTCAACCTGGATTTCACCACCGAAGCGGAAGAAGCCCTGCCGGCAACCGGCGGCGAACCGCTTCCCGAGGGAGAAGGCCAGGAGAATCTCACGGAGGACGACGAGGATGCGTTTGCGTCATACGAACCGGGAGAGCTGGACGATGACGAAAGCGGTGAAGTCTACGAAATCGAGTCCCTCGATCCCGTGAGCCAAAGCGACGTCGAAGCCGTCGGAGAGGTCCTCAACGACCTCCTCTTCACTCTCCGGGAAGGCCATTCGCTGCTTGACTTTTATCGGGAACATTCCGGAAACAGCTTCGCGACCCGCGAAGATATGCTGAATGATAGAAAACTATGGGAGGAACTGTACAATGAATAAAGACGAGCTCAATATCTACGTTCTTGAGAGTTTGAAGCAATATGGGGAACGGCACCAACTGTGTCCCAGTGTTTCACTTGGTAATTTCCGCGAATGGATTCGTATCGTTGAGCAAGACCTTGCCCTGGCAAATATCACCGACTATACTCCTCAGGAGATCCTGGAGGTCTTCCTGTCGGTCTATATGAAACATATCAACCCTGTCAATGACAAGACCGAGAAGATAAGCAAGTTTGTCTGCGAATATTGCCGCCAATGGAGCGAAATGACCATCGTGACAAGCCAAGGCACCAATGTCGTTCGTCCGCCGTATGTGATCAATGGAACGAAACCGACGGGGACCGTCAACTACGACGGGGTAGATTACTATTTTCATCATCTTGATTCCGGTAAAAAGGTGATGGTGTTTAATCTCCCGAGGGAGGTGAAGCAAAAGAATCCGGACAAGAAGGATAAACTGGAGATGACGGTTTCCAAGGCGGATGGTGCTTCCAGCTATTCTTTCACGACCGATGGTGTCAATGTCTCCCCGAAATTCAAGACGTTTGAAGGCGAGGAGCTAACGTTGAAGGGTTTCGAAGGCTATGAAGAAGAAGATAGATGGTTTTTTATATCCGGGGGCGCTAGTGTAAATTACGTGAAGAGGGGGAAGTATCTCTTTAAGATAACAACGCGTCTTGCCAATCGATATAGCGATGACGTGTGTACGGTTTGGGACACTACTCCCACGGCCAATGCTAATGCTAATGCTAATGCTAATGCCAAGACCAAATCCAACTATACGACTTGGAAGGAAACAGTCAAATCAAAGCTGTCCGGCTCAGCTAATGATTCGGGAAAAAGGCCAGCCTATGACTATCAATCTTACGCCGGCGAAGCTATCGGGAAGGCTCATCCGGATACGATTGTCAAGTTCCTTCGGGACCATTGCGCCACAAAGAATTCCGAGCAGATGCAAGCCGTTCTTAATACTTTCTGCATCGGTGCCGACTGCTCCGGTTTCGTTTCCCGCGCCATCGCTTATGTCATGCAAAATATGAATTGGACAAGATTGGTCCAGTTCAAGACCATCGGTCCGCTCTCCGAAGCTTCCGTCAAGGAAGAAAAGGGTGCACATACACTCAAGCTGGGTTCTAAAGACGTGCTGAACGATGCATGCTCGTATTATAAATTGTATCGGAAAAAGGATGATACAGTATACGATAACATTTATTCCAGGGATGACGATAAAGTGTTTAACGCGCCCATAACGGAGCAAGCTGAGAAAAATCTTCTATCAAGCGACCTGCTTATGGGGAGCAGGTTGATCTATCGATTCCAGAAAAAAAAGGTGACTGTGGAAGAAATCGTGAACGGGAAAAAGAAGAAAACTTCGAAGGAAGTAATTATGTGGGACCGCATCAACAAAGACCTCACCCAGGATTCCGTTCCTCAGATTACCAGCCTGCGTCCCGGCGACATCGTCACAATGTCCACCAGGTCCAACTTCGAGGGCGGATTTCATGTCGCCATCATCTGTTACGTCGGCATCGATTTGGATGGCCCCTATTTTATTACGGCGGATTCAACCCCTGCCAGTCTGAAAGAAAGTTTCGATAAAATAAAATCATCCCATTATCAGGTCCTCAAGAGACCCGATCCCCAACAGTACAAAGAGACCGTGGACATCAAGAATCTTTCTATCAACGAGCAGGGAAATGGGGTGCGTTACATACTTCACCGGGATTTCGGATTCTTCAACCTCAGGCCTTTCCTTGCGTTCCGACGCCCTTATGCCTTTGACCTCTTTTATCGCGAGAGAATTTAAAAAAATGAGTAGGTATGGCAGAGTTTTATAGCAAAAATGATATCAAACGCCGCATCATAAAATGGGCGGGGAAATGCGCGGATGTCAAGGCGAAAAACGTTGGTGAGTCATTCACTGATATGAGCCCGGCCTGTCTCGGCCTTGCCCCGAAAGACTCCGAATTGGAGAGAGTTCTGGCGGTTCTTAATCCGGTAAAAAGCAGTTACAGGGTTTTCAATGAAATCCATATCACCGCAACCGACACATTCCTTACTGTTGGATGCGGGCATTTTACGTATGACAACGTCACGTCGCTGTTTTTGGAAATGCCGGACGATGCATGGCTTGAATTCCGCACTTATGTAGCCGAGCTATTGCTTGCGAGCCCGAATTATCTTGAGCAGTTTAGCCAGGATTATGTCGTAAAGAAATTTCTTGGGAGCAAGAATCCGTCCGAACTGAAAAAGGCGGACGTCCTTGCCGCTTCGCTCGAGTTTTTTTTCGGTCGGGACCTTTTGAAAAAACAGAGTGTTGACGCCGCCAAGAAAGCCCCTGAATTAACAACCCGATATCAGCATATTAAAGGCGAATCCTGGACCATCGTTGGTAAGGAAAAGAATTATCTCAACCTGTGGGCAGATACGGTCCTTCTTCTTGCGATCATCAATCCGAATACCCAGAAACCGCCCCAGCAATATGATGTCTACACGGATTACTCCGATGATCGCGCTAAGATCGGTTGTACGAAATTTGTCAACACGGTTCAAGACACGCAATCCTCTCCCGTATGTGTCCGCCTTTTCCCGGGACACGAGAACAGCAACGGGGACTGCGGTTTCTGGTTCTACAACGTCCTGTATAAAGCCCTGCTCATCAAGTCAGTGGCCAATTGGCAACATCAATTATGGATAAGAGAGTTCTATAATGAAGCGAAGCAGTATTGCAGAACTCTTGGTGCGGATGATGTGTCTATCCTTGCAGGACTGATTGCCTGGAAAAGTAACGGCCTGACAAAGACAGTTGCAAGCAAAATCTCCTATAAGAATGTTCCGGCGGGCGACGTGGTTCGGTGGCGTAATCTGGGCAACATGTACTATTTGAGAGCTGCCGAAGATGTTCTGGTAAACCAAAAACAAGATCCTAAATTCAAAAAGCAGGAGCTGTTTAATGAATGCTTGCGAACTCATAAACAATTGTTTACGGGTCTCGTTATCTGGACCACTTACAATATGTATAAAGGAGGAAGGATGCGAAACAGGCAGCGCGCTATGTGGTGCTTTTTTAGCGACCACTTCGGCCCTGGTCCCTTCAAAACAGAGGACCTCAAAAAAGTTGCTCTGGATGTTACCGAGGAAGCCGTCACGCTCATTATCACACTGAAGTCCGGAGCGGTCCATAAATTTACTATTATTTCCAAATAACAATCCTTGACATGGCTGAAGATAAAGACAACAAAGACCTGAACCCGAACAAGGACGGGCTCGGTTTCTGCATAGCGAAAGACGGGTTCCACTGGCTGTCGTCGACCCAGAACATCGAACTGATGTTCCTGGCCTCCTTCGCCCGCAAGAAGGAGGGAGACAAGCCGATCCCCGTCGAGGTCTTCGACACGAAGTACCTCTCTTTAACCATCGCCGACTTCCCCCAGTACGCCTACGTGGGATACGCCGCGGGCGCGCCGAAGGAGGTCCAGGGCGGCAAGGAAGACAAGGGCACGGGAAAACCGCAGCTCCAGGCCGGATACCGGGGCGAGATCAAGGACGCGGAGCTCATCCTCAAGCTGCGCGACAGCAACAAATTCTTCAGCCAGGTCCTCAAGGACGACATCAAGTTCACCTTCGGCACCTTCCTGTGGTACGACCTGCACAAGGGCCTCGACTTCGGCGGAGATGCCAAGCTGACGCTTGAATTCGACCTCGACAACAAGAAGATCGGCCCGGTCTCTTTCAAGAATTTCATCATCGACTCCGGACTCGACTTCAACGACGGCGGCAAGGCCAACTTCGACGTCAAGACGAGCTTCTCCGTCGGTCTCGAGAGCTTCACCGTCTCCCTGGAGAACCTCGGCGTCGGAATGGGCGTCAAGTTCCTCAAGGAAGACGGAAGCATCGGCGACTGGGACTTCTCCCCGCGTTTCGATTTCCCGACCGGACTCGGAATCGTCATCAACTGCTCCGCCGTCGAAGGCGGCGGCTATATCTCCTACGACAAAGACAAAGGGGAATTCCTGGGCGTCCTGCAGCTCAACGTCATCAAGAAGTTCGGCGTCGGAGGTTTCCTCCTGTGCAACCTGGGCAACAAGCCCGGACACGATTTCAACCTCGTCACCCTGATCTCGTTCACCTTCCCCGTGGGCATTCCGCTCGGTATGGGCTTCACCCTCAACAAGGTGGGCGGCGTCATCGGCATCAACCGGATGCTTGACCGGAACGCGATGATCCAGGGCGTGCGCAGCGGCACCCTCGAGTCCGTCTTCTTCATCGAGAACCTGAAGGACCACATCAACGAGATGAAGACCTCGATCGTCGCCTTCTTCCCCGAGAAGAAGGGACAGTTCTTCCTGGGCTTCCTCGGAAAGATCTGCTACGAACCCGTGCTGGGCGTCAACTTCGGGCTCCTGCTCCAGGCGCCCAAGCCCACCGAGATCATCATCGTCGGCGCCGTCCGCGTCACGATCGACGGGGCGGACGACCTCATCCTCATCAACGTGAACTTCGCCGGAGGCATCAACTTCCTCGAAGGCATCTGGTTCGACGCCTCCATCGTGAATTCCCACATCGTGGGCATCGACCTGCACGGCGACATGGCCTTCCGCCTCTTCTGGGGCGGAGCCACCAAGGGCTTCCTCCTCTCGCTCGGCGGCTTCCATCCCGCCTACACCCCCGAGGAGGGAATGATGGTGTCGAATATGAAGCGCATCGGCGTCGGACTCAACTACAGCGTCCTCAAGATGTCGCTCGACACCTACCTCGCCCTCACCTCGAACACCTTCCAGATCGGCGCACGCTTCGACCTCAAGGTCGACCTGGCCGTCTGCGGCATCACCGGCTACGCCGGCTTCGACTGCCTGTTCCAGTTCGACCCGTTCATGTTCATGTTCGACATGTGCGCCGGCGTGGCCGTGAAGGTCGGCTCGGTCAAGCTGCTGTCCATCGACCTCGCGATGGCCGTCTCCGGCCCGAGGCCCTGGAACGCGAGCGGCACCGCCAAGTTCTGGCTGGTGTTCGTCCCGATCAAGGCCGAATTCGACATCACCTGGGGCGGCGAATCCAAGCAGCTGCCCTCCAAGACCGTCGAGGTGCACCCGCTCCTGCTCGAGCAGTTCGCGAACGCCAGCAACTGGAGCGTCAAGGCCAATTCCCTCGCCGACGGGCAGGTCACCTTCTTCGAATTCGATCCCGAAGAAGAGAAAACCGGCACGCTCGTGCTCCAGCCCTACGAGCAGGTCGTCTTCACGCAGAGCGCCGTGCCGTTCTGCACCGCCGACCAGCAGCAGAAGAACGCCCTCACGCGGATGGAACTGTTCAACAGCATGGTCCCCACCGACTACGACTTCATCGCCATCAGTTCCGTGACGGTCGGCGCCAACACGAAGGTCAGCCACCGCAACGAGAAGAACGACTTCGCACCGTCGCTCTTCAAGAACCTCTCGATGGACGAGAAACTGTCCTCCCCTTCCTACGTCCGGTGGGACAGCGGCTTCACCCTCGACTCCCTCGCCAAGCGCAAGGCCGGCAAGGACCCGGTGCAGCGCGAAATCGGATACAACGTGGTTTACTGGCAGGGCGCCGCTCCCAGCCCCACGGCCGGGACCCCCGTCAGGCGCTCCGTCCGGGCGACCGCTTCCAGCTCCGCCGCCCGGGCCGTCACCAACTCCCGGGGCCGCAAGCCTGTCACAGTCGACGCGCATAAGCCGCTCGGCCTCTCCCGGGCACGGGCGCACCAGATGGTCGGCAACCTCGTCGGCGTCCTCGTGTCCTGGCGGATGGCCCAGGAGGCGCCCAAAGCCTACAAGGGAAACAGCAAGGAAGCCTTCCGCCGCCGGATGGTCCAGGCGGACAAGGCCCTCGCGTCCAAGGCCGATTTCAGCGCAATGCTCAATGAACTTTAAACCTGACCGATATGTCTGACAACAAATATATCTTCTACCCGTACCTGAGAAAAGGGTTGAATTCGCATATCACGGAAACCGACCTGCTGGGGTCGCCCGTCTCCAGCAAAGGCCGGGCGCGGGGCACGGTCAAGATGACCGTCAACCTGAAGCTCGCCAAAGGGAGCGGCCCGCAAAAGAGCGAGACCGTCCAGAAGGAATTCGAGCTCTTCGGCCCCGCCGACGTCAGCGGCATTTCCGAATCGGCCATCATGCAGACCGTCCCGACCAACGGCGACAAGAGCTACTGCCGGGATTACCTCGCCGCCATCGAGTTCTTCGAAGAGGATCTCCCGTGGCGCTACACCCCCTTCTCCGCGAACCAGGAACGCCTGCGCCCCTGGATGTCCCTCATCCTGTGCAAGGATGACGAGTTCACCGAGGAGACGGCCGGCAGCGGGATGAAGGTCATCCGGCTCAACCTGACCGCAGACAACTATTCCGCGGTGCTGCCCAAGCCTTCCGAGTGCCACCTCTACGCCCACGTCCAGCTCACCAACCCGTCGGCGGACCTCGACAGCGTCCTGGAGAAAGATCCCGACGCGGGCATCTCCCGCATCTTCTGCCCCCGCAAGCTGGAAGAGAAGGCGGGCGTGCACTACACCGCCTTCCTGATCCCCACGTTCGAGATCGGCCGCCGCAAAGGCCTGGGCCGGAGCATCGACGGCGTGGATATGCAGCAGCACGCCTGGCCGGAGAAGTTCCAGGACGCCAACGCGGACGACCTCGTCTTCCCGGTCTACTACCAGTGGAGCTTCACGTCCGGCAGCGACCAGTTCGCCGAACTCGCCGACAAGCTGCGTCCGGTGACGCCCGAAGAGAACGAGGGCTTCGCCCCGTTCATCACGGCAGACATCAACGACTGCGGCCTGGGCGCCTACAAGGTCGACGCCGAGAAAGAGCCGGAGAAGCTGATGGACCCCATCGGCGTCCCCGTCGCCTGCGTCAAGCTCGACTTCGACGAATCCGTCGTCGAGAAGAAGCACAGCGAGTCCGCGGAAATGCGCAAATGGATGAAGGAGAAGCTGCTCGACAAGAGCCCCGTGTTCGAGGAGAACAAGCAGATCCTGGCGAAGACCGGCGAAGTGGCGAATATGAACGAGGACCCCTGGGTCGTCCCGCCGATCTACGGCGCCAAGCAGGCGCTCACCACGGAGCTGGGTTGGGACGCCAAGAAGCAGCCCAAGGACTGGGTGAGCGAGCTCAACCTGACCTTCCGGCACCGCATCGCCGGCGGCCTCGGCAAGAAGGTCGTCCAGAACAACCAGGAAGATTTCGTGCAGCGCGCGTGGCTCCAGGTGGAGCAGATCAACGCGCTGAACCAGGCGATGCGCGAGCGGCTGTCGGCCGCGAAGCTCGACAGCGCCGCCAGGAAGCAGATCGACACCGCGACCGAAAGTGCCAAGAAGGCCAACAAGACCTCGGCGAAGACCTCCGGATTCAGCACCGACAGCTTCATCAAGACCCTGCACGTCTCGCACCAGCCGGAGCTGAGCGCCTCGACGGTCATCAACAACCACCTGGAGGCCGTCCAGAGCTACGCCAAGGGAGACTACCGGAATTCCGCCGCCGTGTCGGAAGAATTCATCGAGACCCTGCTGAAGAAGAACGAGAACGATTCCCTGATCCTGCAGAAATACTTCGCGCAGATCGCCGCCCTCAACCCCGTCATCATGACGGCCGCGGGCGTGAGCACCGCATACAAGAGCGCGTCGCCCGCCGCAGCCCTGCTGTACGGGATGTTCAGCCTGCACTTCAACGGCCTGAAGATCGACCTCAAGAACGGCACCTTCTCGTACGTGGACCAGGACAAGACGCCTTTCGAGTTCTACACCGAATCCGGCGTCACCAACGCCTTCAAGGGCAGCAAGCTCAACAACATCAGCTACCAGATGATCCTCGCCTGGCTGTCCGGTTTCGACAACTACCCGGGAGACAAGGATTACTATGACGACGACTGCGACTGCCACCTCTTCCGGCAGATGATGGAGACCCACGACCCCTACCGGATGTATTGCCCCGAAAAATATGTGCAAGAAGAACTGAACCCCGGCTCCTACAGCCTCACGGCCAACATCCTGCCCTACAGGGTGGTCATCCGCGGCACCGACGAAAAGGGATTCGTGCTGCCGGACCCGACCTACAGGCGCTTCTTCGGCTCCCTGATCGACGGGGACAAGAACAGCCACGGCATCGGCGTGAACTACACCCTGGGGCCCAAGAAATCGGCCCGGAAGATGACGGTGTACTTCTTCCCCGCATCCTCAGCCCGCACGCCCCGCTTCGCGACCGGAAAACTCGCCCCCCAGAGCACCCTCTTCCTGAACGAAGACGGGCGCCATTCGGAAAACGACGTCGACATCGAGAACGAATACTATATCGGCGAGCTGTGCGACTGCTTCGTGTCCGGCTCCGTGTCCAAGAACTATGATTTCCGGCAGGACTGGGATGAGAAGGACCTCAAGATCGACCGGGACGACCATTGCTTCGTCCTGCCTCCGCGCAAACGCGGCGAGGATTTCTACACCCGCTTCTTCTCCAGATACGGGACCATCTGCCAGCTGATCATGGAGCTGGATGGCCTCACCCTGAACAGACTGGAGGCCAACGGCCTCAACGTGACGGCCACGTGCAAGTCTACCAAGCAGAAATTCAGTTACTGCGGCACGCCGTCCAAGAAGAACGGCTGGGTGCGCCTGACCACGTCCCACTGGTACTCGACCCCGGACGGGAAATCCTACAACACCCACAAGATCACCTTCCACAATTGCAAGGACAACGGCCTGTTGCGCAAGGACGGGAAGAAATACTACCTCGACCTCGGCAAGATCCTCGCCGAGCTCCGGGCGACGAAGGCGGCCATCGAGGCGTTCGCCAAGGACGTCTACCGTCCCGACGTCTATGATTTCGACGTCAGCAACATGAACCTCGAGACGTACACGGCCTGGGAGCTGATCGAAGGCGAGAAGCAGATCCAGAAACTGATCGAAGACCGCAAGAACCTCTGGGGCCTGCTCCAGACCGAACGCGCTTTCTGGGACGGCATGGACAAGGTGCCCGAAGCCCCGAAACCGGCCCCGACGCAGCAGACGGCGAAGGAAGAGCCGCTCATCGACCCTTCGGAAGAGGCGATGAAGAAACTGACCGAGATCCTGCGGAAATACTACGGCTCCGGCAAGACCGTGGACATCGAGAAGCTGTTGCGCTCGAAGTACCCCGTGATGGCCTATCCCGAGTATCCCGACCCGACCTATTTCTACCTGCGCGAGCTCTCCGAGCGCTTCATCCTGCCGTCCTCCGGCCAGCTGCCGATGAACAGCATCTCGCTCTTTATGAGCAACGCGAAGTTCGAGGAGGCCTTCCTGAGCGGTATGAACACGGAAATGGGACGCGAGCTGCTCTGGCGGGAGTATCCCACCGACGAGCGCGGCTCCTACTTCCGCAAGTTCTGGGATTCGGAAGAAGATCCCACGCGCGACAGCTATTGGGATGTGGAGCGGATGGACGAATGGAAAGGCAAGCTGGGCAAGAACCACGCCGCCGACAAGGGTGCGCTGCTGATCTTCGCCATCAAGGGCGAACTGCTGCAGTGCTACCCGCAGACCTTCGTCTACCTGACCAAACGGCCCGAGGAAAGGTTTACCGGCAGCACCGCCATCCTTCCCGCGATGACCTCGTGGCTGTCCAGCGACACCTTCATCGCCGGCTTCCGCGCGTCCGACCTCGAAGGCAGCACCGACGCGGAGCGCATCAAGTCCCTCCGGGACAACGGGTATTACCTCACCCTCCAGGAGCGCGATTCCTCGATGCACTTCGACCACGATCCCGATCCCAAGTACTCCCCTGCCAGCGGCAGCGCGCACTGGGCCTCGACCCGTCTCCACCAACCCATGGTCTGGGCGATGCCCTGCAAGAATGCCGTCAATCTTTAATCCAGGTCACGATGAACAATTTACCTCAACATATCAGCGAATCGCTTTTTGCCAACCAGATCAAGTGCGAATCCCGGGACAAGACCTCGTTCCTCCTGTTCCCCGTCCGCATCGAGACGAGGTTTATGAATATGACCCTCCCGCAGGTCAAGGAACGCCACCGGGTCGTGGACGCATTCATCCAGATGAATGTCGTGGTCAACCACGCCCTCCGCGTGGCCAAGGCCACCGTCACGCCGACCGAGCGGAAACAGTTCGCCCAGGAGCTGTACCAGCTCGCGAACACCCTCGGCTACCTCGACGGCATCTACCGGGAAGACAAGGTCCTGCTGGAGGACCTGGTCAAACAGATGGACGGGTGCGTGAAGCTCGTCGTCGACCGCATCCCCAAGGAGGAGCGCGCGACCGCCAAGGCTTCCCTGGAGGCCATCCTGGCGGATATGAAATCCTATGCCGCCGGCATCCCCTCCGTGAACGCCGTCAAGGCCGACAAGGCGACCCGCTTCCTGAATGAATACGAGAAGATCTTCAACCGGATCAAGTCCGTCTCGATGCTCAAGACCACGCCGTACAGCGGCTACCACAACGAGAATCCGAAGATCGGCAACCAGAACCTCATCCGGCATTATACCAAGCACCTGGAAGAGTGCCAGCAGTTCTTCAAGTCGATGCCGGAGCGGCTGGAGCAGCTGCCGTCGATGACGCTCGAGCAGCGCGGCCGCTTCACCCGCTACACGAAGCTGCTCCTGACGGGCAAGGAATACGAGAAGCTCAACGCCTCCACGGTGAAGGACGGCTTCATCGGCTCCACGGGCTATCTCCATTACGCCTTCGAGAACGTCGGCCTGGTCCAGTTCCGCTTCAGCAAGGAGATCTGGAAAGACTCGATGAGCCAGATCGTCGACGACTACAAGGCCTCCTTCGCCTCCTTCTGGTCCCTGCTGTGGTTCTCCTACGACAACTGCCGCAAGATCATCAGCAAGAAGCCGTTCACGACCGTCCGGTACACGCACCTGATCCACGACGCGCTCGCGATGAAGCTGAAGCGCGCCGCGGCCCTCGCCAAAGGCGCTTCGTACGATTATGACGTCACCACCCTGCGCCAGATGACCGCCCAGGCCTGCTTCGACTACCAGAAAGGCAAGTCGTTCACCGCTTCCCTGCTGCGCGAGATCGAAGCGCAGCCGCACGCCGGCGGCAAGATCGGCGTCGACAGGCTGGAGAAGGACGCGTACAACGCCGCACGCGTGGCGGTGGGACAGGCGGAGAAGGGCAAGAAGACCTACTGCCTCTGCGTGCGCATCTTCCCGGACGAGATCGGCATCAACAAGTTCGTCAAGGGCCTCACGGCCCAGGAAGAATACGACGGAATGGCCTTCTGGCTCCGTTTCAAGATGGCGCAGTGCGCCCAGGCCCCGGCCCTGATGAAGGCGGCCTGGAGCATCCTCTGCGACCGCTACGCCCCCTACCGCGCCGGCTGGATCGTCAGAAGCCTCCGGCCGGACGACAACCTGTGCGCGAAGTTCAGCGATCTGTTCGGCCAGAAGGCCGTCGCCCAGATCATCGAACGGCAGATGGACTTCATCAACGAGAAGGTCGCCCAGTACCTCCCCGACCCGGAGAAGGCCCGGTCGTCGAAGGTCGGCGCCTATTTCCCGCAGGTCGAGCACCGCGCCCCCAACGATTTCGGCAAGCCGGTCTCGCCCGTGCTCCCCGACCGCTTCGTCTTCGAGGGCAAGGTGCGCGCGAAAGGCCACAAGCCCTACACCATCGTGAAATACGGCCGCCGGGTCTTCCCGAACCTCCAGGTCGCCATCGACTTCAACGAGAACCTCGACCTCGACCCGTTCGTGGTCGACGAATCGACGGGCGCGCTGACCGTCAACAGCGGCATCCGCTGGATGACGTCCTACGGGATGGCGGAGAAGATGGGTATGGCCATCACCATCCCGCTCGGCAACCTCAAGGACTTCTGCTTCGAGTCCGTCTATGTGATGGGCGTGAAGAACGGCACCACCACCGAGGCGATGAAGATCATCGACGACGCCCTGCTCTCGCACTTCTACAGCGAGGAAGGCATCGACCTGCTCAAGGTCGGGACGCCGACCAACATCCTGGACGACAAGGCGGCGGACGCCTCCTACGACACGTCCCGCGAAGCGATGTCGGAGCTGCACTACCAGCACGACGTCCTCAACCCCGCGGCCTCGATCATCAGCGGAAGCGACGCGGAGCGCATCGCGACCGTGCTCGGCACACGCGCCGGCAAGGTCGGCCAGAGCGTCTTCGGCCGCGTGGCCCATTCCGCCAACCGGGATATCCAGAACTCCGTTTATGCGAACGCGGCGCTGGCCGATTACTTCTTCCCCAGAAGCGGCCGCGACCCGCACCGGAAGAACTTCGAGCAGAAGAAGCTGATCGGCTTCGCCGGCCGGGTGCACAACTTCATCTCGAACGACATCTCCTCCCGCGGGCTCTTCCCGCCGATCCGCATCGGCGCCCAGCCCTACGGCGTCGTCCCGGTGACCGATTTCGCCAACTACCTGTCCAAGGACGGCAACCTCTACCAGCTCTCCCAGCTGCTCCTGTGGCTGACCAGCCAATGGAACCGCATCGCGGAGAAGTCGGTCATCCACGAGGGCAACCTGAACGCGGCGGGCGACAAGAATATGGTCGAGAACTACATCGAGATGATCGGCTGCACGCCGGCGTCCTCCTCGTTCTACACCCACGACTACATCGAGAATCCCGACCTGCTCGACCCTGTGTACTTCAAGAGCGACAAGCACCTGCTGACCACGGTGAAAGACGCGGAAGACTTCATCACGGAGATCCTGGCCCTGCCCAGGAAGCACGGCGCCAAGATCGGTTCGACCCTCCGCTCCCTGATGAAGAAGTTCGACAAGCTGCCGGTCGAGAAGGATCCGGCCTCCCTGAAGAAGAATTACCGGGATCCCTATCTCGGCGAGATCGCCGGGAACCCGTGGGGCGACCTCCCGGCCAAGCTCCAGCACATTCCCGTCAACGAGGAGGAGCGCGAGCAGCTCGTGGCCGAGTTCTTCGACCTGTTCTCCTACCGGCTGGACGCCTGGACGATGGGCCTCCTGAACCATACGATCCGCAAGCGTATCGAAGCCGGCATCCACCAGCTGCGCATCGGCGCCTTCGGCTGGGTGTTCAACCTCCGGCCCGACAACAAGGAGAAGAAGAGCGAAGAGTACATCCTCGCCCCTTCCATCACCCACGCCATCACCGGCGCCGTGCTCCGGAGCAGCTACGTCAAGTCCAAGGAAAACAAGGCGGACGGACGCCTGTGCGTGAACCTGTCTTCGATCCGCGTCCGAGAGGCGCTCCGGATCATCCGCGGCCTGCAGAACGGCCTCTCCGTCGGCGCCATCCTGGGTTCCGACCTCGAGCGCTACCTGCACGACAGCTGGAAGACGCTCAAGGTCGAGATGGACGCGTTCATCTATTACCTCAGGCAGCGCTATCCCCTTGTCGCGGACGTCACCAAGGCCGACGACTCCGCCGAGACCCGCATCCGGACGACCATCATCAACGGAGAGAACCTCATCTACGACCTCCGGAACAACATCTTCAACAACCAGTCCGACCAGCTCTGCAAACTATACGAAAAAACGGACCCGAAGAAAAACAAGAAGCTGCAGGAGTTCCTCGACTCCCTCGGCAACACCGATGCGCAGAAACTCAACCTGCTGTTCCTGCAGATCCAGCGGATGGAGGATTCCTACGACGCCCTCCGCGACGTGGTGATGTCCGAAAGCGTCTACAAGCTGGCGGAAGGCAACCGCGTCGCCGTCGACGCCCTGATGAACTGCCTGCAGCAGGGACGGAACGTCCCGATGCCCGACGTGGTGGACATCCCGATGCACAGCGCGCACATCGAGCAGCGCGTCATCGCCGCGCTCGACCCGAAGGTGGCCGCCCCGGCCGACGACGCCCCGGTCCTGCAGATCGCGGAACCCGCCGTGGACGCCTGGATCGACACGATGCTGGCCGGCCACGGCCGCATCCACGCCGGTTTCCTGAAAGGCAACCAGGTCGAGGTCTGCCCGCTGTCCGTGTCCGCTTCCGAACTGGTCTATCTCTCCGGGAACGGCGCTTCGTTCCACAAGTTCCTGGAATGGTCCTATGCACGTGAGCACGGCTACGCCTGGATCCCCTCGCTCGCCCCGGCCCTGTCGGGCGACACCGGGACGGTGAGCCTGGACGAGGCGGAACTCGTCATCGACGCGATGCGCGATATGCTCGCCGACGCCCGGATGCTCAAGGCCGACGACCTCGTGATGGAGAGCACCAATCCGGACTCCAACTACGACCTGACCGAACTGAAGAAGCGTTTCGACCGGGTGTACAAGAAGCTCTCGTCCACGCTGGACAAGATGCAGAAATACAGCAGCCGTCCGGCCTTCAAGAACGCGGACGGGACCACGCCCCTGCTCGGCCGGAACGACCTGGCGGAGGGCGCGGGCTACCTGCTCGACTGCTACGCCGCCGGCATCGCGTGCGCCCTCGACGGGCTCGACGCCAAGATGTTCCCGCCGGAGAGCGTCGCCGCCGACCCGGAGGCGTACCTCGCCGCGATCGATGCGCAGGACGCCTTCCGCAAGGCGTTCGTTTCCGTCTGCGGGATGCTGGGCGACCGCCTCGCCCACGTCGACCTCAAGCAGCTCGAAGCGGAGAAATCCGCCTCCAAGTACGTCAGCGCCGCGCAGGACCTGCTCGTGAAGGCGCTCAAGATCGCCCCGAAGCTCGCTTTCCCGAAACCCGGATTCTCGGAGTTCAAGATGGACGAGGAGTTCATCTACGACTGGATCGCGGACGCCGGGAAGGTGCGCAAGCCGGTCTTCGGCCTGCACACGCTCCGGATGTACGCCCGCCTGCACGACTTCGACGAACCGCAGTACGAGGTGATGCAGCTCCCGGGCGACGCCAAGCGCTGGATCGGCGACGGCACCGGCGACATCGACGAGTCGATGATCGACGAGGCCAAGTCCTACGTGGTCGTGAACAGCGGCTATCTCTACAAGACGGACCAGGCCGTGGCCGGACTGGTGCTCGACTCCTGGGTCGAACGCATCCCGTACAAGACCCAGACCGCAGCCCTCGCGTTCTCCTACGACCAGCCCGACGCCGAGGCGCCCCACGCCATCCTCCTGGCCGTGGCGCCGAACGTCTCCGGCAAGAACCGGCGGTACTCCGGACACTATGTCTCCGACAACTGGTCCCCGACGGATTTCGTCCGCTCGATCAAGAGCTCGATGCACCTCGTCAAGACCCGCGCCGTCGAACCCGACCATATTTACCAAGATGAATTCGCCTCTGCATTCTTCCCGATGTTGAATGTCGAGTACAAAAAACGATAGCGACTATGGCAGCGTATTTTAAGGGGATGCAAGTCTCCGACAACTGGACCCAGGCAGCCAAGGACTCGGCCAATGAACTGATCGCGCAGTTCAACGAACTGACCCGCGCCTCCTCGGAGACCGACTACCAGGGGACGGACCTGAAAGTATATGAATACATCCGGGACGGCCACGTGGACTATGCCGCCCTCGCCGGCAGGAAGAAGACCAGCGCGAAGTCCGGCGCGAGCGTCGAGACGCGCACCCGGAACGCGGACCTGAACGAATCCCTCAGCTTCAGGATCCACGATCCGCTCTGGATGCTGACCCGCCAGTGGCAGTTCGGCGAGTTCCGCGGCAACGACGCCGGTTCGGCCATCGTGGTCCGGGCCGACCTGAGCGCCCGGAACCTCGACACGCTCACGTTCGGCGGCCGCACGGTCAACTTCGACCAGGGCCCGGAATGCGCGATGGAGCCGCTGGTGGAGCGGGTCAACGAAGACCTGTCCCCGCGCGTGGCGGTGGAATCCGCGATGCATTTCAAGAGCCTCCTGAAGAAGACGGCGCCCGCGGACGTGGCGGCCACGATGCAGCAGCTGCGGCTGGCCTACCCGCTCGCCGACCGCGACACGCCGGCGAGCGTGGAAACGGAAGAGGTCCGCGAATTCACCCGCCAGCAGAACACGGAGCTCCGCAAATTCAACAACGCCTTCGGGAACGTGGCGTTCGACGGCTGCGCCCTCTACGAGGCGCTCAGCCGCAACGCCTGCACCGTCCCGCTGGCCAAGTCGCTCGCCAGCGCCTACACGGCCTGGTTCGAGAAGACCTACCTCCCGAACAAGGCGGAGAACAGGAGCGCCTGGAACACCGCCAAGCTGGGCTACGAATTCTCGGCGCGCGCCGCCAACGACAACTTCGTCGCGGAGGACTACCACTCCGGCCGCGTATCGTGGTATGCGTTCGACCACGAGGAAGTCAGCGGCAAGAGCCGCAACCCGCACGCCGTCAGGGACTACCACTTCACCGGCCTGCCCGTGCTGGCTTCGTTCCCCGGGGCGCCGAACAAGCGCCTGTGGCAGTTCGAGGACAAGAAGGTCTATCTGGGCAACTCGAACACGATGGTCGAGCAGTCCAGTGCCAACGCCCTGATGATGCAATACGCGACGATGTACGGCAACGACTGGATGCTCATCCCGCTGGATGTCACCATCGGATCGTACGTCACGGTCAAGGATATCCTCGTCATCGACACCTTCGGCCGCGAGAGCCACATCCGCGAGCGCGCCGGCTCCGACAGCCAGGCCGCCACGTTCGGCCAGCGCTGGGAGCTGTTCACCAACGCGCCGCTGGGCATCGAGCAGAAGCCGGTCAGCAAGGAGAAGTCCGCTCCGGGCCTCTTCTTCCCGCCTTCCCTGCAGTTCACGACGGAAGGCCCCGTCGAAGAGGAAGTCCAGTTCCTGCGTGACGAGATGTCCAATATGGTCTGGGGCGTGGAGAACAAGATCCCCGACGGCTGCGGCTCCACCCTCGACTGCAGCCTGCTCGCCGCCCGGGTTTCCGACTATATCGATTCCGTCAACGAATCCGTCAAGCCGGCGGAGAAGACCACGCTGGCCATCTCGGACAACGACGGCCGGACGGAGATGAAGCGCGAAGGCCAGAAGGCCGACTACAAGTACGTCCTCCAGAACACGGTGCCGCTCAACTGGATCCCGTTCCTGCCCCAGCGCATCAAGGACGACGTCGAGAAGCGCGAGATCACGCTCCGGCGCGGCAAGATGCCGGTCTACCTCGCGGCGCACGACGACTATCTGCCCGTCCGGCCGCTCTCTTCCCTGCTCCGCGTGGAGCCGGGCGAGGGCCCCGTCAAGGAGAAGCCGCTGTGCATCAACGAAGAAGAGGTCGTCGCCGTCGGCACGAAGGTCGTCAAGAACCACCAGCGCACGCGCTGGCTCAACGGCAAGACCTTCACCTGGACCAGCATCTCCAAGCAGATCAGCAAGATGCAGGGCGACAGCGGCCTGATGTTCGACGAGCTGATCGAGCAATAACCCTTCGGGAAATACAAACAGAAAGCGGGTGGTCAACCAAGACCACCCGCTTTGTAACTTTGCGCCGACCCAGAAACTCCCGACCAGACTTATGGTACGAACAACTTGAAACACGCTTCGGATTCGCAGTAACGACAGCACTCTGGCTGAGCGGAAACGCGATGGAAACAGTTTTTCAATGAACGGTCCCTTTCGTGCTGACAGGACGAATCGTGACTCTCACCAAGTATTGAGAAGGGCCTGAAGCCAAACACCCGTCAAGACCATCGCTCTTCCAGCCCGAGGGCCTGAGCAACGTCACTCCGCGTTAGCAGAAGGGCGGTCACGATCACTCGCCTTAAAATGACCTTTAACCCCTAGGCTCATGGCTTAAGCCTGAGTCAGCCACCAGTGCTTCTCGGGGACCTGCCGTGGTGTTACATAGCGCGAAAGACTCAGATTGCACCCGTTGCCCCGGGAGCCTGCTGCCACATCGCTAGTCAAATGCTAAAAAGCACACTTCTAATGCAAATATAATGAATTTATTGAGAATAACAAAAAATGTTTATCTTTGCGTAGAAATCACACGTATGTACAGCTATAAGTACCCCCATCCGGCTGTCACGACGGACTGCGTCATCTTCGGCTACGACGTCCGCGAAGGCCTGTCCGTCCTGCTCGTCCAGCGCGGCATCGACCCCTTCAAGGGCCGCTGGGCCTTCCCCGGCGGCTTCCTCCAGATGGACGAGGACGCCGACACCGGCGCCCGGCGCGAGCTGAAGGAGGAGACCGGCTTCGAGGCGACCTCCATCACCCAGTTCGGGACCTTCACCGCCGTGGACCGCGACCCGCGCGAGCGCGTCATCACGATCGCCTATATGGCGCTGGTGCGCAAAGGCGGCGTGCAGGGCGGCGACGACGCCGCCGACGCACGCTGGTTCCCGGTCTCGGCCGTTCCGCCGCTGGCGTTCGACCACGACCGCATCCTGCGCATCGCGCTCGACCGGCTCAAGGAGCAGATCCATTTCCGCCCCGTGGGCTTCGAGCTCCTGCCGGAAGTCTTCACGCTCCCCCAGCTGCAGGCCCTCTACGAGGCCATCCTCGGCGTCCGCTTCGACCGCCGCAATTTCGCGTCCAAGATGCTCAAGCTGGGCATCCTGATGCCGACGGGCGACCGTCCGGCCGACGCGGCGCGGCGCATCCCGCAGGAATACCGTTTCAATCCGCAGAAATATGAGGCGCTGAAGCAGAGCGGCTTCCGCCTCGAGTTCTAATACCGGAAATTCTCCAGGAACCGGGCCAGGTTCATAAATCCCTCGAACCAGTGGCCGACCACCACGATGGCGCACTTGACCACGAGATAGACGAGGATCAGGTTCTCGGGGTCGTTCAGTTTCATCAGCGTCTGCTCCCGGCTCATCTGCCGGAAGAAATTCTTGCGCGCCGGCGTCCGCGCGAAGCAGCTCAGCAGGATCACGCCCCAGCCCAGCGCCAGCAGGCCGGCGCAGACGAACAGGTCGATCCGGTTGGTGATGAACGCCGCGCACAGCAGCAGCCCGACGAGCAGCGCCGGCAGCAGGAAGGCGCAGCGCCGGCGGCGCAGCATCCGCAGCACATAATAGATCGACAGCAGCAGGGTGGTCTCCCCGATGAACCCGATCAAGCCGCCGATGACCTCGCTGGTCTGCAGGGTCTTGGACCAGAGGAAAAGATAGGTCAGCAGGGCGTAGATGCCCGTCAGGACCACCAGGGCGGCATACAGCGTGAACGAGGTCAGGCGCGGGAGCTTGCCGTAGTCGATGCCCGTAGTCGCGTCGAAAGCCGGGTGCTTGACCTGCGCCACGATGCGCTCCAGGGCCGCTTCACGCCCCAGCTCCATCCAGTCCACATACTGCACGGAAGACAGATAGAGGCTCACGGCATCGTTGTAGGACGAATTGTCCAGGCGCACCGGGATGATGCGCTTGCCCAGCTGCGCGGCCGTGCTGATCTCCCGGAGCGTCCACTCGGAAGCGTTGGCCGCTTCCGTGGACAGGAACAGGAAGATGTCGCACTCCTTGATGTTGCGGGAGATCCGCGCGGCGTACGTGTCGCCGCCGGCCAGCTGCTCGCGGTCGAGCCAGTAGGTGATCCCTTCCCGCCGGAAAGCCGCCAGGATGCTGTCCACGCAGTTGCCGGGGACCGCACTGCCGTCCGCGGCGATGTAGTCCTTCTTGGCGTAACTGATGAAAACCTGGGCCATACGTTCACAAAGATACGCAACTCCGTGGAAATCACTTCAGCGAAGCTGAAAAAATTTTTATGTAATTTTTACGCAAAATATTTGGAAATCTCAAACTGCCCGCCTATCTTTGCGTAAAATTAACGCATACGATTATGAACTTCAAGACCTCCCTCCCCGTCAAGATCGCGTTCATCGCCCTCTTCACCCTCCTGCTCCTCATCCCCCTGGCCCTGGTGAAAGAGCAGATCTACGACCGGCAGCAAGCCGCCGAAGGCTGCCAGCACGAAGTGGCCGAGAGCTGGGGCAACGCCCAGGTCCTCGCCGGCCCGGCCCTCGAGTTCACCTACGAAGTCCCCGTCGAAGAGAAGGGCAAGATCATCTGGAACAGCATCACGCAAACGGTCTACCCCCACCGCCTGGACTACGACATCGACCTCACCACCCAGATCCTCCACCGCTCCATCTACGACATCCAGGTCTATGGTTCCGAGATCCTGGCCACGGGCGACTTCGTCCTTCCGGCCGCCCTCAGCCAGCAAACGCTGACCGGCCAGCAAGTCCGGATCGACCTCACCGACCTGCGCGGCATCGACGGCGCCATCGAGTTCCGGCTCGGCGACCAGCAGGTCGGAATGCGCTCGCTCAGCGAGCCCATCACCCTGGACGCCGACCTGATGGACGGCAAGACGGCCCTCCCCTTCCAGCTCCGCCTCCACGTCCGCGGCTCCGCCTCGATGATGGTCCGTCCCTACGGCAAGACCACCGAAGTCCGGATGCATTCCAACTGCCCCGACCCTTCTTTCTGCGGCGACTTCCTGCCCACGGAGCGGGAAATCAAGGAAGACGGCTTCACGGCCCGCTGGGTCGTCTCGGAGATCAACCGCGGCCGGCCTGACGCCACCGCTTTCGGCGTCAACCTCCTCCCGGGCGTGACGCAGTACCAGAAGACGATGCGCTCCGCCAAATACGGCATCATCATCATCATCCTGGTCTTCGTCGCCGGCCTCGCGGTCGAGCTGGTGAGCAAGAAACGGATCAGCGCGCTCCAGTACCTGATCATCGGCCTGTCGCTGATCCTCTTCTACTCGCTGGTGCTGGCCTTCTCGGAATTCATGAGCTTCGGCCTGGCCTACTTCCTCGCAGCCCTGATGACCGTCACGGCCCTGTTCGGCTACTTTCGCGGCATCCTGCGCGACCGCGTCGCGTGGTTCCTGACGGGCTTCGTCGCCATGGCCTACGCGCTCAGTTATCTGCTGCTTCAGATGGAAAACTTCGCCTTTATGGCAGGTACGCTCATCCTCTTCGTCCTGCTCGCGGGCGTGATGTTCATCACCCGCAACCTGAACAAAGAGGATGCAGCGGCCTAACCGCCTGAACTAGATGTCCTTGGACTTCTTCCGGGAACCCTCGCTGTCGTAGCCGTAGCCATAGCCGTACCCGTAGCCATAGCCGGCACCGGCGCCGCTACCATACCCCACGCCATAGCCATAACGATATTTCCTGGCGTAGCGGTTGAAATCGTTGAGCACGATGCAGAGGTTGCGGATCGGATTGACCTTGCTGCGCGCGGCGGCGTCGATCTCCCGGAGAAGTTTCAGGGACGTATAGTCACAACGCACCACGAACAGGGTCGCATCCACGCTCTTGTTGATGATCGAAGAATCCGCCACCGGGAAATACGGGGTCGTGTCGAGGATGACATAGTCATAGCGCTTGCGCAGCTCGGCCAGCAGCTCCTCGTGCTTCCCCTGGGCCAGCAGTTCGTTCGGATCCTGCGGCACGAGGCCGGCGGGGATCAGGTCGAGGTGGTGGCTGACGCCGCTCGGGACGACGATGGCGTCCACATCCGTCGTCCGGCCGCTCAGATAGCCGCACAGCGAATTGGATTTATCGGATTCCTCATACTGGAAAATCCTGGACAGGGTCGGCTTGCGGAGGTCCATTCCGACCAGGACGACCTTCTTGCCCACATAGGCCAGGGCCAGGGAAAGGTTGGCCGCCACGAAGGACTTGCCCTCGCCCAGCACGGACGACGTCACCTGGATGACGGAAGCGCCTTCCAGCGACTGGACCGTGGTCCGCAGCATCCGGAACGACTCGCAGAGCGAATCGTGGCCGCCGCGCGGGATCAACTTGTAGTCCTTCGCCCCGCTGCTCGGGAGCACGGCCAGGACGGGCGCGTCCACGATGCCCTCCACGTCCGCCTTCGTCTCCACCTTACTCCGCGCATAAGCGCGCGCCCGCTCGATGCACGGGAGGATCGCGAAGCCGAAGAAGAGCGCCAGCAGATAGATCATCCGCTTGTTGGGCGACACGGGCGAGCTGGAGCCGAAGGCCGGCTCGATCACGCGGAAGGAATCCTCCTCGCCGTACATCGTGATCATATTCTCCTCGCGCTTCTGCTGCAACAGCTGGTACAGCGGCTCGATGACCTCCAGCTTGCGCGAAAGCTGCTGGAGTTCCAGCTGCTGCTGCGGGATGGCCGCGATCTGGCTCCGGTTGCGGTTGAGCACCTTCTCCAGCTCCTGCTCGCGCAGCGAATAGACCCGCACGAGGTTCGCCAGCGACATTTCGATGTTCTTGCGGCTGACCTCCAGCTCCGTGTTGACCGAGAGGACCTTGGGGTTGTTCTCCGAGGAGTTCGCCACCATCCGGTTGCGGTCGACGATCTTGTTGTTGTAGTCCTTGATCGCCTCGACCAGGGTGGTGCCCGTGATGCCGAGGTTGGAAGGGACTGCCCGGTACAGGCCCTGCGGCGTCTCGTCCATATAGGCGGTGATCATATTCAGGATCTGCAGCTGGAGCCGGACGTCCGTCAGCTGGTCCCGGTAGGACATGTCGCTGACGATCGTCAGGTCGGTCTGCGAATCGCTGTTGACCAGCGCGCGGGCGGACTGGTAGTCCTTGTACCTGGCCTCGGCGGCGCGCAGCTGGTCGGAGATCTCCCGCAGCCGCCCGTCGATGAATTCGATGACGCTCAAGGTGTTCTGTTCCTTATACTTGCGCGTATCCATATTGGACACGTTCACCAGCGTATTGAGGATGTCGGCCGCGCGGGTCGGCGAAGAATCGGTGAAGGAGGCGATGACCACGTCCGTGCGGTTGGACTTGCTGCCCTGGACCGACACGGCCAGGCGCTCCACCAGGCCGCGCGCCGCCGCGTAAGGCGTCGTCCAGGAGGCGATGTAGCGGCCGCCCGCCACCATCTCACGCGGCAGGTCCAGCGACAGCGTCAGCCGGGAACCGTCCAGCCGGATCGTGTCGCCATAGGCGTACTGCGTCTTGTCCAGCTTGAGCTTCTCGCCGTCCACCAGGAGTTCATCTACCCGGAAGGTGCTGTCGGCAACGTGTTTGAAATCCACGGAAACTGAAGTCGGGAGCAAAGCTTCCGGGTAGTTCGGGTCCGGAAGATAGCGAAGCGTGAAGGGATTGTTTCCGTAGAATTCGGCCTTCTTGAAGGCGAACAGTTTCCGCAGGAATGCGGACTTTCCCTTGCCGACAGGCACCTTGTATTGATAGTATCGGGTATTCAGGTTCAACTGCTCCACCACCTGCCGCATCAGCGACGGACTGCGGAGGATGAACACTTCGTTGTCCATCCGCTTGTTGCCCGAGGCGTCCGCGACGCCGGGCAACGCCAGCTCCGCGTTGATGCTGTTCTCGTTGCCGTTCAGCTTCATCCAGGTCGTGCGCTCATAGACCGGCGTCGAGAGCCGCAGATAACAGAAGGCCGCAATCAGCGACACCGCCACGGCGAGGACGATCCACACGCGCAGGCGCCACAGATAGTCCAGCAATTCCCGGATGAGGACGCTTCCGTCCGTCACCGGCATTTGCCCGTTGGGCTTGCGATTGTCACACTCTCCCATAGCTTATCTGACGAGGCTGATGATGGCGATGATGGTCGAGATGGAGGACAGCACGGCGGTCCAGATGCCCGTCACGTTGTTCTTGGTCATCAGGCGGGTCGAGCTGGGCGGGACGTACAGGACGTCGTTCTGCTGCAGGTAGAAATACGGCGAGTCCAGCAGCGAACTTTCACGCAGGTCGAAGCAGTAGTGCTGCATCACGCCGTCCACCTCGCGCAGGAGGAGGACGCCGTCGCGCTTCGCGGCCACGGTCAGGTCGCCGGCCATGCCCAGCGCCTGCAGGACGTTGACGCGCTCCGTCTTGTAGGTAAAGGTCCCCGGCGAATTGACTTCGCCCAGGACCGTGATCTTGTAGTTCTTGAAGGTCACGTAGACGATGGGATTCTTGACGTCCTTGCCGATCTCTTGCGTCAGGTAGTCGATCAGCTGCAGACGGGTCATCCCCTCCACGTGGATGCGCCCGAGGACGGGGAAGTTGATGTCTCCGTTGGTGTCCACCAAAAAGGACATCATCGGGGTCTCCGGCTCGTTGTTGGTTGTAAAGCCCGAGGTGATGTCGCCCAGCGTCAGGTTGTACGGGTCCGTCACGGTCTTGTCCGGACCGCTGATGATGATCTTCAGTTCGTCATCACGCTTGATGACCGCTTCATACCTTTTGGTCAACTCCCCCAGCGTCACCTCGTCGATATCCTGGAAATACAGGAGATCCCGCGATGTCGCACATCCCGCCAAAACCAAACTGCATGCAAGCAGGACGATTCTACTAACAACCAGTTTCATCTTGTGCCTGAAGTGTTATCTGTTTCTGCAATTAATACAGGGTCAAAAAAATCTTTCATAGCAAACAAGGCCAAAGGTAGCCAAAACGGATGAGAAGACTGTATTCACCACGCACGTTTGTGTCTCCCCCGTGCACAAAAAAAACATATTGATTAAGAATGATTTCCGAGTTTCATTTCGTATATTTGTAAATTGGCACTTCCTATGAAACGGCTGTTCATTTGCATAATTCTTTCAATTTTAGGTCTTTCCGCTTGCCGGAAAGAAAATTGCGAACATAGTGACTTTCAATGTCTTATGTCCGAATTAGACCTATATAACCACCACCCGGACAGTGTGCTGGCCGTGATTGATGATTTAAAATCGAAAGGACGCATCGACGACCCGATGGCGGATCTGCTCCGGGCAAAAGTATATGATTCACAAGGGCAAAGACGCATCTGCGAACATTTTTGCGAACGCGCCTACGAGAAATGGCCCCAACCCGTCGAAGATTGGGACGGTTACCTCACCGCCGCCTGCAGTCTCTCGGCCCTCCGGATGTTACGCAACGACACGGAAGGTGCGCTGGCCGTCGCCCTCGACGCCCTGGACAAGGAAGCCGACGGCAACGCCAACCAGCCCCTGCACAGGTCCGCTCTCCTGCACACGGTCTCGCAATCCCTGCACGCGCTCAAGCGCCCCGAATGCATCCGCTCCGAGCTGGAAAGCCTCCGGCTCCTCCGGGAGCATCCCGAGGACGGCAACTACAAATACAACAGTATCATCTCCTACCGGGCCCTCTTCGAACTCTATTTCGACCACGACGACTTCGAGAACGCCCAATCCTGGCTGACGCAATGGAAGCAGGAGATTGAGGCGGGCACCCTGAAAGAGGATCCCGAGTTTGAACGCGAATACCGCGCCGCCATGGAGCTCGGAAGGGCCCGCCTGCTGCAGAAGACCGGCAACCCGCGCGAAGCCGCGCGGCTGTTCGCCACCATCCCGCCCGAAGACCTCGAATTCCCCTTCACGGTCGACGACGCGGCTGAATACCTGATGGCCGCCGGCCGCTACGGCGAGGCCGCGGACTGGCTCGCCCGCCTGGACGAGAAAGACTACCAGGATGACGGCGCCCGGATGAACCTCGACAACATCAACAGCCGCCTGGCACCCCGCTATATCGCCTCGATGAAGGCCGGGCGCACGCAGAGCGCGCTGGCGCTCGGCGCCCGGATCTGCGAAGCCCTTGACTCCGCCGTCACCTGGGAGCGCAACGACCGCACCGCGGAGCTGGCCATCGTCTACGACATCTCCCAGAAGGAAGATGCGATGCACACGAAACAGGCCCAGGTGGCCATCCTGCGCAACATCATCTTCTGCCTGATCCTGTTCCTGATCGTCGTGGGCGTCGCGCTGCGCGTCGTGATGGTCTCGCAGCACCAGCTGCGCGAGAAGAACCAGGACCTCTACGAGACCGTCCAGTTGCTGACGGCCCGCGAGGAAGCGGCCATCGAGACGCTCCAGAAGGAGCCGGAAGAAGGCCTGAATCCCCGCCAGAAGCTGTTCCGCCGCATCTGCACCCTGATGCAGGACGACAAGCCCTACACCGACAGCAAGCTCAAGCGCGAAGATCTCGCCAAGATGCTGGCCACCAACTACAACAACGTCGCCGAGGCCATCAAGGAATGTTCGAACGGCCAGACCCTGAGCGAATTCCTGGACGGCTTCCGCCTCAAGCACGCCGCGCGGATGCTCGCCAAGCTCGACGAGCCGATCGGCCTCATCTCCGAGATGAGCGGCTTCCAGAGCCGCGCCCACTTCAACGCCCTCTTCCGCGAGAAGTACAAGATGACCCCCAGCGAATACCGCAACGTCATCCAGGAGACGAAGAGTGTTTGATTTTCGCGTTTTTATCCCTACATTTGCAGCCACAATAATCATCTCTTCAGGGCAGGGTGCAATTCCCTACTGGCGGTAAAGTCCGCGACTCCCCGACAGGGGACTGAATCGGTGCAACTCCGATACCAACGGTACAGTCCGGATGGAAGACGGGATAGATATGGAAAAATTTGTCTGTAACTGGTCGGACACCGACCGGCAATATATGCAAGAGGCCATCGCCCTTGCAGAGCGCGGGCGCGGGCACACGGCCCCGAACCCGATGGTAGGCAGCGTCATCGTCAAGGACGGCCGCACCATCGGCCGCGGATACCACCACAAATACGGAGATTTGCACGCCGAGCGGGACGCGCTCGCGGCCTGCACGGAAGATCCCGCAGGCGCGACGATGTACGTCACGCTGGAGCCCTGCTGCCACCACGGCAAGCAGCCGCCCTGCACCGAGGCCATCCTGGCCGCGGGCATCGCGCGCGTCGTCGTGGGCGCCACCGACCCCAACCCGCTGGTCGGCGGCAAGGGCATCGACATCCTCCGCGCGCACGGCGTGGCCGTCGAGGCCGGCCTGCTGGAGGACGAGATCCGCGAGCAGAACCGCATCTTCCTGAAATACATCACGACCCGCCGCCCCTGGGTGGCGCTCAAGGTCGCGATGACCCTGGACGGCAAGATCGCCACCGCGGACGGCGACGCCCGCTGGGTGACCTCCGAGGAGGCGCGCCGCTTCGTCCACCAGCTCCGCGGCCAGCTCAGCGGCATCTGCGTCGGCGCCGGCACCGTGCGCGCCGACGACCCGATGCTCGACTGCCGCGTGGAAGGCTACAAGAACCCCGTCCGCATCCTCCCCGACAGCGCCGCGTCGCTCTCCCCGGAGAGCCGCATCGCGCGCAGCGCCGGCAGCATCCGCACGATTCTCGCGCATACGGGCGCGGCCGCGCCCGATAAATTGGAACGGCTCCGCGCCTGCGGCGTGGAAACGCTCCCCTGCGCCGCGCGCGACGGCCACATCGACCTGGACGACCTGCTGACGCAGCTCGGCGCGCTGGGCATCGACTCCCTCCTGCTCGAAGGCGGCGAGGAGCTCAACGGCAGCTTCGTCGCGCAGGACCTCGTCGACGAGTACTACTTCTTCGTCGCCCCCAAGATCCTGGGCGGCCGCGACGCCAAGACCGCCGTCGGCGGCATCGGATTTGCCAAGATGGCTGAAGCCCGGGGCATCCGGATCGAATCGGTCCGCCCCTTCGGGCCCGACCTCCTCATCCACGGATACCCGGAAAACAAATAGGAAATGTTTACAGGAATCATCGAAGAAACCGGCACGGTCCGTGCCATCACCACCCAGAGCGCCGGCACCGCCCTGTGCATCGCCGCCGACAAGGTGACGGAAGGCACGGTCGTCGGCGACAGCATCGCCGTCAACGGCGTCTGCCTCACGGTCACCTCCCTCTCCGGCAAGCAGTTTACCGCGGACGTGATGCCCGAGACCGTACGCCGCACCTCCCTGGCGCAGCTGCGTCCCGGCGCGCGCGTCAACCTGGAGCGCGCGATGACGCCCTCCGGGCGCCTGGGCGGCCACATCGTCTCCGGCCACGTCGACGCCTGCGGCCGCGTCGCCTCCATCGTCCGCGACGGCATCGCCAACCGCGTGACGGTCGAGCTTGACCCGTCCCTGCTCAAATACATCGCCGAGAAGGGGTCCGTGACCCTGGACGGCGTCAGCCTCACGGTCGTGGCGGTGGACAGCCGCTCCTTCGCGGTCTCGCTCATCCCGCAGACGCGCGCCGTGACCACCCTCGGCGAGCTCAAGCCCGGCAGCCCCATCAACGTGGAGGTCGACGTGCTCGCCCGCTACACCGAGCGCCTGCTCTCCGCAAGCGCCCGTCCCCAGGAAGAAAAGAAAAGCGGCCTTTCGCTCGAATGGCTCGCCCAAAACGGATTTTAATATGCAAGATACGAATACCCTCTCCACCATCGAAGAAGCCCTCGAAGAACTCCGCCAGGGCCACATCATCGTCGTCATCGACGACCCCGAACGGGAAAACGAAGGCGACCTGATCTGCGCCGCCCGCTTCGCGACGCCGGACAACATCAACTTCATGGCCACCTACGGCAAGGGACTCATCTGTATGCCGATGAGTGAGGTCTACACCAACCGCCTCAACCTCAACCAGATGGTCACCTACAACACCGACAACCACCACACGGCCTTCACCGTGTCCATCGACCATATCTCCACGACCACGGGCATCTCCGCGGTCGAGCGCTCCATCACCGCGATGAAATGCGTCTCGCCGGAGGCGGCGCCCGCCGACTTCCGCCGCCCGGGCCATATGTTCCCGCTCAAGGCCCGCAAGGGCGGCGTGCTCATCCGCTCCGGCCACACCGAGGCCACGGTGGACCTGATGCGCCTGGCCGGGCTGGAAGAATGCGGCCTCTGCTGCGAGATTATGCGCGAGGACGGTACGATGATGCGCACGCCGGAGCTGATCGGCTTCGCCCGCGAGCACGGGATGAAGATCGTCTCCATCGCCGACCTGATCCGCTACCGCCGCCGTCACGAGAAGACGGTCGAGCGCATCACGATCGCCGACCTGCCGACCAAATACGGCCACTTCAAGGCCTACGGCTACGAAAGCAAGATCACGGGCGAGCACCACGTCGCCCTCGTCAAAGGCGACGTGACCACCGACGAGCCCGTGCTCTGCCGCGTGCACTCCGAGTGCCTGACCGGCGACGTCTTCGGCTCGCTTCGCTGCGACTGCGGCGAGCAGCTCGAAGAGGCGCTGCGCCGCATCGAGGCGGCCGGCCGCGGCATCCTGCTCTACCTGCGCCAGGAAGGCCGGGGCATCGGCCTGATCAACAAGCTGCGCGCCTACAACCTGCAGGAGCAGGGAATGGATACGGTCGAGGCGAACCTCGCCCTCGGCTTCGCGCCCGACCTGCGCGAATACGGCACCGGCGCGGCCATCCTGGCCGACCTCGGCGCCCGCAAGCTGGCCCTGATGACCAACAACCCCGAGAAGATCAACGGCCTGGACGGCTTCGGCATCGAGATCGTCCGCCGCGAGCCGATCGAGATCAAGAGCAACGCCATCAACGACCGCTACTTACGCACGAAGTGCAGCAAGATGGGGCACCTGCTCCACATGGACAACCAGGACAATAATAATAAACAATAAATCACACAGTTATGAAAACCATCGAAGGAAACCTCATCGCGTCCAACCTGAAAATCGGTATCGTCGCATCCCGTTTCAATGAATTCATCACGGGCAAACTGCTCGGCGGCGCGGAAGACTCGTTCGTCCGCCACGGCGGCAACCCCGACGACCTGACCCTCGCCTGGGTCCCGGGCGCTTTCGAGATCCCCCTCATCGCCCAGAAGATGGCGCAGTCCAAGAAATACGACGCCATCGTCTGCCTCGGCGCCGTGATCCGCGGCAACACCCCGCACTTCGATATGGTCGCAGGCGAGTCCGTCAAGGGCATCGCCCACGTCGGTATGGAGAGCGGCATCCCCGTCATCTACGGCGTGCTGACCACCGACTCCATCGAGCAGGCCATCGAGCGGGCTGGCACCAAAGCCGGCAACAAGGGCTTTGATGCCATGACCTCCGCCATCGAGATGGTCAATCTGTCGAAGCAGATCTAGTTCCGGATTCCGTAGAGATAGGCCAGCAGGGCCATCTTGCCGCGCATCGTCTCGCGCGGCGTGAATTCGCCGTTCACCCAGAGATAACGCTGGTTGAAGAAAGATTCCTGACGCGGCCACCCGGCATTCCAGTCCGGGTAGCAGCGGCTCAGGAGGATGCGTGCGTCGCCGCCGTCGCCGGGCGACCACGTCTCCGTGCCGTTGAACGGCGTCTGGCCGGGATGCACCTCAGGCGTGCCGTCGTTGCGGCCCGTCGTGTAGCAGCCCGTGATGTGGCGCTGTCCCAGGCCGGTCATCTCCACCGTGTTGGACGGATTGCGGCCCAGGCCCCAGCCGGCCTCCTGGTACATCGCCTGCTCGCAGGCGGTCCGCTCGGCCGCATCCTGGCTGAAATAATGCACCAGCATCACCAGCTGGAGGTTCTCGGACACCTGCCAGCGCGGGTCGGCCGCGCTGCGGCGCGACGGGCGCTCCTTCCAGCGGTCGAGGTGGTCGGCGTAAGCCTGCGCCCGAACCGCGGCGCACATCCGCTCATAGAGCTCCGGATAGTGCCGCTCGCGCGGGCAAAGGATATAGGCGGCCGTGCCCCAGAGCTGATAATAGGCGCCCTGCCAGCCGGTCTTCATCACGGGTGAATCCGCCGCCGTGATCACGCTCTCCGCGGCCAGGATGTCCTCCCAGGCGCGGTCGCCGGTCACGTTGTACAGGAAGGCGGCCGCCTGCTGGCGGAAATCCCGTCCGCGCATCCGCTCGTTGCCGATGCCCTGCAGCTCGTCCAGCTGCTGGTCCTCCTGTTTCTCCGCGAAGCGGAAAGCTTTCACGGCCTCGGCCGTGTAATAGTCGCACAGCGCCTTGTCGCCCTGCACGCGGAAGGCGTCCGCGAGCATCGCGCAGTTGGCCGCGTTGGCCCAGGCGGCCATCGTGGTGCAGCCGGCCTGGAACATCACCGTCCAGTCCTTGTCGGGGTTGGTGACGCCCTGCGAGTAGGCCTCGCCGTCGCGGATGCTCAGGAAGAAGTCCACCTCGTTGCGCGCCTCGTCGATCAGGTCGGGGATGCCGTTGCCGCTCTCGCGGATGCTGAGGTTGTCCTCCGACAGGCGGCCGCCGGTCATCAGATACGGCAGCAGGAGGTCATAGATGTTGACGACGTGGGCCAGGTGGCGGTCCCAGTCGAAGGCGTCGGAATGGCCGCCGCGGGCCAGGTCGTTGACCGGATTGCCCGGCAGGCGGTGCTGCCAGAACAGGGAGGCCTCCGCCGCCTTGAAATGCGGCTCGTCCCAGACGTCGCCGCGGATCTTGCGCCAGTCCGGCGACCAGGGATGCAGGTCCGTCTTGTAGACCACGAACCCGGCCGGGTCCTCCCCCGGCACGAAGCGCGGCTGGCGCGGCACCGGCACGACCCGCGGGTCAATCGGCTCACCCAGACGCATATAGTAGTATCCGCGCACCGAGAAGCGGTACGGCTCGAAATAGATATCGCCGGAGATGTCGAAGTCCATGCTGCAGCCCACGTTCTCCACCACCAGGCGGTAGCGGCCGGGCGTGTTCTCGCAGAAATCGACGGACCAGACGGCCGAACCGGTCAGGTCCTTGCCGCCCGCCTCCCTGGCGCTCTCGGAAGCCGCTTTCCACGGCTTCACCTCGCCCACCCGCTTCGACGCACCGGTCTGCACGTTGTACAGATAGACGGCATTGCCCTCATAGTAACGGTAGTCCCGCGCGCCGCCGTCGCCGAGCCACAGGTACAGGTCGGCCGTCTTGACGGGCTCCTGCGGGGCGTAGCCCAGGATGTTGACGTGGACGGCCTCGGACTGCGCGGACCAGCAGTCATACTTGACCGAGACGCTGCGCACGTCGGCCCCCACCTCCTCGGGGATCGTCACCGTGTAGGTGCAGCCCTGCTGCATCGGCTGCATCAGGTGCAGGAAAATCCAGTGGTCCAGCTCGCTGGCGAGCGTATGGTCCGTATTCATCGGCTTGCTCTTGCGCCAGGCCGCGCCGGGGAAGGCAGGCGCGAAGGACTCGTCGTCCTCGGACGTGACGAGCCACTCCGAGGCGTTGGCCGCCGCGGCCACGTCCAGACGCGGCTGGTACACCACCAGCGTGTCGTCGCCGTCGGCGAACGAATGGCCGAGATAGGCGCTCGGGCCCGTGGCGTTGTCGCGGTAGCGCACTTCGCCGTCGCGGAAATGCAGCATCAGGTATTCGTTGTCCACGACCTGGATGCCCAGGTAGTGCGTCGCCCCTGCCGTGAGGCAGGCCAGCAGACTCAGAGCCGAGAGGATGAGACGTTTCATATCGTTTCTTTAAGCAGGTATTCGATCACTTTCTGCTGCGGGTCGAAGGGCTTGAGCTCGTCCAGCCCCATCGACATCACCGCCACTTGCACCAGGTCGGCCTCCGGCACGTCCGCCGGCTGCCCGCGCTTCGCCAGGAAATGGCGGCCGGCGTCCACCAGCACGCAACGCGGCACGAGGCCGATGATCTCCGTGCCCGTGACGCGCAGCCCGCGCGCCGCGGCGGCCCGGCAGACCTCCTCGTAGGCCGCGTGCAGCGGCGTGGCCCCGATGTCGGTGATGTTCATCGACACCTGGGCGATGCCGTATTCTTCAATGTACCAGCCGATGGCCTTGCAGCCCTTCAGCGGGCCGGGGATCCACTGGCCGTCGGGGCCCTTGCGCCCCTTCTCACGCACGTCGCGCGCGATTTCGGTCGCCGCGTCGGCGGAAGTCGTATTCAGGTTGAAATTGACGGCGATGAGGAAATTGCGGGCGCCGACGTTGGAGGCGCCGCTGCGGGCGGCCCGCTCGTCCCAGCCGCCGCAGAAGTCCGGCCGCTTGTCCGGGTCGGCCATCCGGGCCGCCAGGCCCTCGTATTCCCCGATCCGGCACACGGCCAGGTTCTTGCGTTCCGGGCGGAACGCCGCCGCCTCGTAGCAGAAGCAGGGAATGCCCAGCTCCCGGAACATCCGCTCCGCGAGCCCGCGCGCCAGGGCGGCGCTCTCCTCGAGCGTGATGCCCGCCACGGGCACCAGCGGCAGCACGTCGATCGCGCCCGTGCGCGGGTGCTCGCCGTGGTGGACGCGCATATCGATGCGCTCCTGCGCCATCTTGCTGCCCTGGAAGGCAGCTTCGACGACCGCCTCCGGCGCGCCGGCAAAGGTCACGACGGTGCGGTTGGCCGCCGCTCCCCCGTCCACGTGCAGCACCTGCACGCCGGGGACGGCACCGATGGCGCCGACGATGGCGTCGATCACGGCCGGGTCGCGGCCTTCGCTATAGTTGGGGACACATTCGAGAATACGTTTCATCGGACAAGCTGTGGTTGTATCTTCAAATATAGCGGTTTTTTTCGTATCTTGGCGAACATTATGACCACAGCCAAACACTTGCTTGCCATCCTCCTCCTGCTTGCCGCACCTGTTTTCAGCGGCTCCGCGCAGGAATTCCCCGCTTCCGACTCCCGCATCACCTGGATCGGCCGTACCGACGTCCGGGGCGACGACGTCTCCTTCGACTGGAGCGGCGTCTACGCCGTCGTGCATTTCCGCGGCGACAGCCTGCAGCTGCGCGCCTCCGGCACCGGGAAGAACTACTTCAACGTCTGGATCGACCGTGACGCGATGACGCCCGCGCCGGACACCACCGTCTGCCTGGCCGGCGACGCCACGCTCACGCTCTTCGCGGGCGCGGCCGACGAGCACCGGCTCGTTATCCAGAAGCGCACCGAGGGCGAGCAGGGCTGCGCCACCTTCCACGCCTTCCGCGCGGACAGCCTCCTGCAGGCGCGTCCCGTGCGCGAGCGCGTGCTCGAATTTGTCGGAGACTCCTACACCTGCGGCTACGGCACGCTGAGCGACAGCGCCACCGACCCCTTCACGCCGGAGACGGAAGACTGCAACCGCACCTACGCGGCCGTCATCGCGCGCCACTTCGGCGCGGACTACTGGCTGGTCGCGCACTCCGGGCTGGGCGTCGCGCGCAACTACGCCGACCGCGTCCCCGGCTGGGGAATGCCCGAGCGCTACCTGCAGACCTTCGACGAGCGCCGGGAGCCCGCCTGGTCGGCGGAAAAATACGGCGTCAAACCCGCCCTGACGGTCATCTACCTGGCCACCAACGATATGTCCAGCCACAAGCAGCCCACGCGCGAGGCGTTCGTCAACAACTACCTCACGCTCATCCGCCGCATCAAGGACAACTACGGCGCGGAGCACCCCGTGCTGTGCGTCGTGCCCAAGGGACGCGACCTGATGTTCGACTACATCAAGGCGGCGATGCTCGCCTGCCCGATGAAGAACGTCACGTATATGGTGCTGACCAGCAGCGTCCACGCCAACGAGGGCGAGCTCGGCGCCAGCTACCATCCCAACTGGCGCGGCCAGCTGAAGAAGGCCTACGCCGTCATCCCCTACGTCTCCACGCTGACCGGCTGGCCGCTGGAAGAAGAACCCCTGCGATAAGCGATGAAACACTCCCTGTCGGCTTTCGCCGTCCTTTTCGCCGCGCTCGCAGCCTTCGTCTGCTTCGCCCGCTTCTGCCCGGCGCAGAACCCGGAGAAGGGGCTGAAGCGGCTGGACCTCAGCCGGCTGGAGAAGCGCATCGACACCCTCGCCATCCCGCCCATCCCGGAGCCGGCGCCGCTCCCCGAGCCCGCCGGGCCGGACACGAGCGCCCACCGCATCCTGTTCGTGGGCGACTCGATGGTCGAAGGCCTGCGCTACCGCCTCTCGCAGTACGCCGTGGCCAACGGCCACACGATGCAGTGCGTGATCTGGTACAGTTCCTCCTCGAAATACTGGGCCCAGTCCGACACCCTGACGCATTTCATCAAGCGTTTCGACCCGACCTACGTCTTCCTCTGCATCGGCGCCAACGAGCTCTTCGTCCGCAACCTGGACGAGCGCGAGGCGGCCGTCGGCAAGATCGTGCGCGAGGTCGGCGACCTGCCCTTCATCTGGATCGGACCGCCCAACTGGAAGCCCGACACGGGCATCAACGACATCCTGCTGCGCCATTGCGGCAAGCAGCGCTACTACCCCAGCCTGCGGCTGCAATACGAGCGCGCCAAGGACGGCGCGCACCCGGTGCTGAAGTCCTACAATATGTGGGCGGATTCCGTGTCCACGTGGCTGCGCGACTCCTGCGCGCACCCCATCCGCTGGGACATCCCGGCCAAGGACACCCCCAAGACGCACGGCGTGACCATCCTCTCCCCGCCCAAAGACTGACGCCCGTATGAACTTCATCAGCATTGGATTCTGGGCGGCATTCTGCGCCTTCTTCCTGATCTACATCTTCCTCAAGAAGTGGTCGCGCACGGCGATGCTCCTCTGGGTGCTCGCTTTCGACCTGTTCTTCTTCTGGCAGGCCAACGGCTGGCTGATGCTGCTGCTCCCCGCCACCGCCGCGGCCAACTACTTCCTGACGGAAGCGATGCGGCGCAGCGCACGGCGCAAGCCGCTGCTGGCGCTGCTCATCCTGCTGGACCTGGGGACCCTGGTGTACTTCAAATACGGGGGCTATTTCAACGGCGACATCATCCTGCCCATCGGCATCTCGTTCTATACCTTCCAGGCCATCAGCTACGCGGTGGACGTCTATCGCGGCAAGTACGACGGGCATCCGGATTTCCTCGAATTCTGCTTCTACCTGTCCTTCTTCCCGCTGCTGCTCGCGGGCCCGATCACGCGCGCGGGGCGCTTCCTGCCGCAGATCCGCCGCGCCGAGCCGGCCACGCGCCACGAGCTGCGCCTGGGCCTCTGGCTCATCGTCTGCGGCCTGGTCAAGAAGGGCGTGCTGGCCGACTACCTGGCCGTCTACAACAACCTCGCGTTCGACTCCCCCGCCGCCTATTCCGGCTACGAGCTGCTGATGGCGGCGCTGGGCTACACGATGCAGATCTATCTCGATTTCTCCGGCTACAGCGACCTCTCCATCGGCATCGCCTCGCTGATGGGATTCCGCCTGGACGACAACTTCCTGTTCCCCTACCGGGCGCGCAACCTCACGGAGTTCTGGCGGCGCTGGCACATCTCCCTGTCCACCTGGTTCCGCGACTACGTCTACATTCCGCTGGGCGGCAACCGCAAGGGGCAGGCGCGCACGCTGGCCAACAATTTCCTGACGATGGTCGTGGCGGGCGTCTGGCACGGCTCCACCTGGATGTTCGTCATCTGGGGCGCGCTGCACGGCGCAGGCCTGGCCGTCCACAAGCTCTGCCGCGGCTGGCTCAAGAAGATTCCCGACAGCTGGCCGGTCCGGGCCGCCAGCTGGCTGCTGACGATGCTGTTCGTGATGGCGTGCTGGATCTTCTTCCGCGCCGGGAGCATGGCGGACGTCGGCGAGATCTTCCGCCGCATCTTCACGGAGTTCGACTTCGCCTACGCCGCGCCCTTCTGGGCCGCGCGCAAACTGTGGTGCGCGGTCCTCGCCGTGGCGCTGGCAGGCCTCCTGATACCGCCGCGGGCCTACAATCGCTTGCAGGCCCGCTTCGTACGGCTTCCGTGGATCGTCATTTTCGTCGTCCTCGTGCTCGCCGTCCAGCTGGTCATCCAGCTGCGCAGCGGCGACATCCAGCCGTTTATCTATTATCAGTTCTGATCTTCCGCCCAGGTGGCGTTGACCACGCCGTCATAGCAGACGAACGCGACCAGGCGCAGTTTGCGCGATGCGTCCGCCGGGAGGGCGAAGCTGCGCTCGACGGCCTGGCCGGCTTCCAGCTGGCCCAGGGCGTCGCCCAGCAGGTTCTCCTGCAGGAAACCGCGGAAGACGTTGTCGTGGACGTAGTTCTCGGAAGCGCCCGTCTGGGCGGCCACGATGCCGTCCTCGAGCAGCGCGACGCTGAGCGTGTAGGCGCCCGCCTCGGCCGCCGTCACGCGGACGGTGACGCCGCCGTCGGCCTTCGTCGCCTCCAGCGTGCAGGGCTTCTTGGCGGAGACCGTCGCGTCGAGCTTGGCGAGGAGCAGGTCCTTGGAGGTGGCCGTGATCAGCGTCGTCGCGTCCATATTCGCGACGGCGCTGGGATAGGCCTCCACCCCGAAATGGGAAATGAGGGCCTGCCCGTCCTCACACACCATCGCGTCCTGGAAATGGACGCTGATGGGGATGATCTTGCCCGGGCGCGCGGCCTGGGCGTCTTCGAGGGCCTGGTGCATCCGGGGGCAGTTCACGCACCAGGTGGCGGTGAAGTCCAGGACGATGCCCGCGCCTTCGGCCGGGGTCGTGGAACCGCCGCCTCCGGACGGATCGTCGTCGTCCAGCTGTCCCACGCAGGACACGGCCGCGAAGGCCAGGAAGATAAGGAAGAATCTTTTCATCGCTAGAAAGACCATTGTGCGCGCAGGGACGCGCCTTGATACTCGGGCTGATAACGGCACACGCCGCCGGAACAGACCATTCCCGCGCGGTTGCGGCCATAGGCCAGCAGGACCTTGAAGGACTCCAGGCTGTAGGAGACGTTCGCGCTCCAGTAGTGGTCGCCGGTGCTGCCGTGGTTGTACATATCGCTCAGCGAGAAGCTCCAGTGCGGCGCGAGGCCGAGTTCGACCAGCGCGGCCATCCAGTCTTTCGTCAGCTCCTGCGAATAGAGGTACTGCAGCTCCCAGCGCAGCGAGCAGCTGGACGAGAACTTGTAGAGGCCTTCGAACACGAAGACGTTCTGCGCGTTGGTCGCCTTGCGGTTGCCGTGCGTGGGGGAATTCTCCTGGATGGAGACGAAGAGCGTCGTCTTGAACTTGCTGGTCCAGCGGCGCTCCAGGTCGATGTTGATGTCGCGGTAGGCCAGGTAGTCCTTATCCCGGAGGGGCAGGACCTTGCCCAGCGCGTTGATCCACGACCCGCCCACGTGGAGGGTCATCCCGTAGCGGCCGCCCAGCGCCGTGTTGCGCTTGAAGCGGTAGTAGACGTCGCCGCGGAAGCCGTTTTCGCCTTCCGTAAACGTTTCATACGGGTTCAGGCAGGCCAGCATATAGGTCTGCTGCTGGCAGAGGGCCGGGAGGTAGTTGAGCGTATTGGAGATGCTCCGCGTGCCCAGCGTGCGCTGGGAAGCGAAGCCCATGTTGTAGAGGTAGCGCCACGTGGCGGTGGCGGAGAAGCCGCCGCGGGCATAGGCCAGGTCCACGGTCACGGCGCGGCCGGCTTCGAGCCGGTAGCTGTCGCCCGCGTCCGCCCGGCGGATGGCGGTGAAGTCCCGCCCTTTGCCGACATATTCCGCGTTGATCTGCAGGCCGTTGTGCTCCCAGCCGGCGCGGCCGGAGAACAGCAGCACGTTGGCGGGCGCATCCTGACCGCCCAGCAGCAGGGCCATGTCGCCGTCCGGCGCCCATTCCCAGCGGTCCACCACGGAGCCGCCGAGGCTGAACTCGCCGAGGGCGAGGTTCGCGTCGGCGCCGCTGACGAGCGATTTCGCGTAGCCGAGGCCCGCGCGGGGCACGCCCGACAGGACGGTCACGGAGAGCTTCTTGTCGAAGAAATCCGCCCCTGCGCGCACGCCGCCCAGCGAATTGCCGAGGCCGAGGTCGCGGTCCTCCCAGCTGCGCAGGACGAGGCCGGAGCCGAACTGCTGGTAGTAATCGCCGAGGGTCACGGACCAGCCCCCCTTCTCCCAGCCGACGAACTTCAGCGGGACGCCGATCCCCTGCAGCGCCGGGTCGAAGCCCGGCAGCGGCGAGGGATACCACTCCGCCTGCACGCCGGCATAGAAGGCGCCGTCGGAACGGTAGTCCAGCTTCAGGTAGTTGTTGGCGTGGAAGCCGTTGTAGGCAGAGCCCGGGAGGACGTCATAGATGGAGCTGCTCTCCAGACTGCCGCTCAGGACGCCCTGGGCGCAGAGCGGACCGGCGCCCAGGAGGGCGCCGGCGAAGAGCGCTGCGATGCGGCGTCCCATCATTTGGCCTGCAGGAGTTTCTGCAGGAGGGCTTCCTCATCGCCGGGGATATACCCCGTATGGGAATAGACCTGCTTGCCGTTCTTATCGTACACGAACACGTGCGGGATCGACGAGATGTTCAGCGTCCGCATCATATCCTGGTTCGTGTCGTAGAGCACCGTCACCGGCCAGTCGCTGGAAGCGGCCAGCGCCTTGGCGCGGGAGAGGCTGCGGCTGTCGTCCACGCCCACGGCGTAGATGCGCAGCGGGAAGCTGCCCTCCCAGTCCGGCGCGATCTCGGCGAGCGCCGCCAGCTCCTTCTGGCACGGCTTGCACCAGGAGGCCCAGAAGGTCACGACGAACGGGGTCTTGCCGTCCACCATCGTGCGGGCGTCCACGGCCTTGCCGGCCGCGTCCGTCAGCTTGGCGTCGGGCAGGTTCTGGGCCCCGAGGCCCAGCGCGAAAAAGGCGGCCAAAGCCGCCAGAATCCATTTTTTAGTTTGCATATTTCATCTCGAAGGATCCACCCGCGGGCGCCACGGCGGCGTTCACGACGTAGAAGTCCGGATATTTCTTGTTCTCCTTCTTGAGATCGGCGTAGGGGCGGTGCACCAGCACGACCACGGAGAGGTTCTTCGCATTCCAGGACGCGTCGATGGGAAGCGACCAGCTGAAGGTCTCCTGCTTGCCGGCGACGGCGTTGAACGGATCGCCGACCGAGCTCTGCGTGAACTTGGCGCGCAACACGTTGTCGTGCACGAAGTCCTCGAGTTCCTTGCTGCCGCCCTCGTCCGGGAAGTAGGTCTGCGTCTCGACGATACCGCTCTCCAGCAGGAAAGCGCTGATGAAGTGGCTGCCGTTCAGGGAGCTTTCCACCTTGGCGGTGACATTCACCTTGCCGTCGGCCACCGTGGAGCTCACGGACACGCCGGCCACGCACAGGGTCTTCTTGTTGAAGTCGTTCAACATATTCGAGAGTCTCTTCGCGTTGCTCGCGACGTCATGCGAATTCTCGAGCTTCTTCCAGCCGTCGACGATACCGAACGGGAAACCCTCGACGACGTAGGCCTTCGTCAGCGCGTTGGCATCGGAGTAGTACAACGGATAGCCGTCGGAAGCGTGCACGGTGATGTAATCGAAATCGGAGCGGCTGGCCTTGACGGTCTTGAAGGTCTCATCCATATACGGGCAGTGGCCGCACCAGACGGCGGTGAAACGGAACGCCGTGTTGAGGTGCGCGAAGAGCTTGCCTTCGAAAGCGCTCTGGGTAATGCTCACGGGGTAGCAGGAACCGTTCTTGGTGCAGACGGAGATCACGCCCGCGCGCTCCTTCTTCCCGGAGTTGCCGTCGACGCTGAACGTCAGCTTCTGGCCGGTGTAGCGGTCGCCCTCGCGGGAAACCTCGGTGATCCAGTCCACGGTTTCGACATCGTAGTCCGCCGCGTCGGAAATGACGGTGAACGAAATCTCGCCGCCTTCGGCCGGGACCTCGAAAGCGTTCTGGCTGAGGGAGAACACGGGCTCGCCCGCATTCTTCTCCTGGGCGACGTCGACCGCAATCGACTGATCCTCATAAGTCACATAGAACTTGGTGTTGCGTCCGGCGTCCTTCATCACGTTCGGAGCCACGGTGACGGTGAGCGTCGCGCTGGCCGAACCCGACTTCGGGCTGACCGTGCACCAGCTGTCCTCCTCGGACGTGGTGACCGACCAGGGCGAACCGGCCGCAACCTCGACCGACTGCGACCCGCCTTCAGCGGTGAAAGAAAGGGAACTCTTGTCCAGATGAACGCCCTTAATGGGCTTCTCGCAAGCGGAGAACAGCGCAGCAACCGCAGCCGCAAGCGCCAGGAAATGGAAATTTTTCATTTTACTACAATACTAAACGAATTGCAAAAATAGCAAAAA
>Ga0265300_10000230_pt1 | contig 60498 bp, 54 predicted proteins | sample AusTroGonzalo_MG_FD_193482 | JGI IMG/M metagenome (GOLD analysis project Ga0265300, IMG submission 193482) | Bovine rumen microbial communities from tropical cattle in Woodstock, Queensland, Australia - Gonzalo_03 | ecosystem: Host-associated > Mammals > Digestive system > Stomach > Rumen ... | reverse complement strand
GAACATACCCCAGTTGCCTGTCCATTGTCCGGAGATGTCCATGGAGATTTCCGTGTCAGCATCCTCGTGGCACGAAGTGAACATCGTGCAGCAGCCAATCACTGCGATGATGTTGATGAGAGATAATACCTTTTTCATAAGAGTGTAATTTTTAATGGTAAATAGTTGTTATTCTGTCATCTCTCATTATTCAGCAAAGCGGTTGCCGACCGTGAAGGTGTACTCCTTGTCCACTGGTTGCGCCACGTTGCCGGTAGAGTTCTCGTCGTCATCGAGGCTGATTTCACGCGAATAGTAATAATAGTTGTCGTAGCTGAGCTCGCTGGCAATCACCAGACCTGTCCAAGTCCATGCAAGAATAGTATTGGCGGTGGACATGTTGAGTTTTGCATAATCAGACCATGTGTACACCTTAGAGATTGCATCGAGGTCGAAGTGGGTGTGGCTGTTGTTGAAGTAGCCCGAAAAACTCTTCTTGCTCAGCTTGTAGTCGCGGATGCGTGAGTTCAGTTCGGAGTGTCCTGGGTAGGTCAGGTAGATGACTTTGTCCTCCACAAACCAGGTGAATTCGTAGAACATCTTTTCATACAGGCCACCATCCTCCTTCTTGTACCAATCGATTTGGTAGCCCGTTCCCTTTGTGTCGTACTTTGCGTCGGGGTAGAATACCACCGAACTCCTTTCGGAATCGTATTCATGTCCCTCTGCATCCCGATAGTACATTCCCCAGTAGCCTTCCCATTCGCCTGAGAGCTTCATGGCGATTTTCTCGTCCTTGTGGCACGAGGTGAACACCAAACACAGACAAGCTGCTGTGATGATGCCTAAGAGTTGATTCTTCCTTTTCATAATGATATTCGTGGTTGTTATTTGTTACGAGGGCAAAGTTACGACATAAAATCGGAACATCCGTAGTATTTCCTCTATTATTTGTGGGATTTTCCCCGTTCCATGAGGGAATTTTCCACGATTTGCCTCTTCCTCGCCCTGTCAGTGATGATGGTGCGAGGGTTTTTCTGTTTCTGATTGTCCATTTCTGAACAAAAGAGGAGGTGTTCCAAATTTTCAAAGATCGCTGTCAATTCCCGTTTCCGTTCGTTGATGTTGCAAAGTTATAGAGTATGGAGGAGGCATAAAAATATGTTTCCAAACAATCTGCATCCATTGGAAACGGTTTCCAGCATTCCTTGTTTTTGGGAAACGGGTAGGGTGCCGTTGCTGACAATGCCCCACTCATGTGCATGACAAAGGTTCACACGCACACATGACAAAGCCCCGCTCATCGACTATAGTACTGCCAGTACAAATTCTCAGATGAAAAGGTCAACGTTTTCAGACCGAAGGTTATTTGGTTATTCGGTTATTTGGTTATTTTTTTGTTTCCGAGCCGTGCGTACTATATTATATTATATATTATATTAGATTTTATATATTATAAATATAATATATAAAATCTAAAAGACCAGACCCCCCAAACATCCCCCAATCCAGAAATTTGAAAAATAACCAAATAACCAAATAACTTTTTAACCACACGAAAGACGCATCTTTCTGCTTATCAATAAGTTGAGTTCTTTACCGAGTCTTTCAAGAGCAGGATATCCCCACTTTCCCCTTCTTCCCTCTCCACTTTGAGGTACCCCAAAATAGGTACAAAACAGGGTCTCAACCTTCTTTTTTGTGGTGTCGATGTTCAAAATCGCCACTTTCTGTGTGTATTTGGATATCCCCACATCCGCTCAAAATCGACAAAAATCGGATCAAAATTGTCAAAGATAGCATGTAAGTTTGCTTGATGGTGATTGGGGAGAATCTGGAACACAAAGAATACAGGAAGTGCATTTTATCGTAACAAATCTTGGAATCTAATGCATTTTATCGTATTTTAGTAAAAATATTCCTGCATTTTATCGGAGTTTAATTAATTAATTATTTATATCTTTGCAGGCGTAAATGTAAATACAATAAGTTATGATAGAGGAGAACATAAATCCATATCAGAGAAGTGCGTCCGCTGACGTACTTCTTTTTTTATTCCCCTCCCCCAAAAGGTTATTTGGTTATTCGGTTATTTGGTTATTTTTTTTGTTTTGCAAAGATGGAGCCTTATTGCCCAATAACCCGCCTCTGCTGAGAAATAACCGTGCCTTGCTGAAAAAAGTTTGTCTTATATTTTGTCGATATTTCGTTTTTTCGTACTTTTGCAAGTAAATTAACCACCCACCCCAAAACCAATAAAACCACCCAGATGCTTAACAAGGACCTGCCACTATATATAGATGGGTAACAAACACCTCTCAACCCACCTGAGAGAATTTAATAGAGATAGCTAAGGTGCTGAAGTGCGATATTGGCGACCTCGTTCGCATGGACGATTCTACAATTCTCAAAAAGCAGGATTAACCATTTAATTCATCTTCGATTATGCCAATCAATAAAAATGCGCTTCTGCGATACCAAATACTTGACCGCTGTTTCAGTGACCGTCATCGTCGATACGAAATTGAAGACCTTGTTGATAAGGTGAATGAAGCTTTACTAGATATGTATGGCACGACAGTTAGTCTCCGACAAATACGTGCTGATATTACATATATGCGCGACAGAGTTTTTTATAATGCTCCAATTGTAGCTCGTCCTATTGAAGGTAGAAGATGTTATTATATATATGATGATCCTCATTTTTCCATCTTTAATAATGAACTATCAACAGAAGAAGTTACAAAACTTCGTTCTACTATTGAAATGCTTAGTCGTTATCGTGGCATACCAGCCAATGCATGGTTGGAGGAGGTTATCTCGAACCTTGAATACAGGTTTGGCGTAAAGTCTAATTCTGAGAATGTGGTGGCCTTTGAACAAAACGAACAACTCAAAGGGTTAGAATTTCTATCTGACTTGATCGATGCAGCAGTGGCTCACCAGCCTCTTATCGTTCATTATCGAACTTATGCAGGTAAGGAGAAAGAATCTGTTCTTCATCCTTATCATGTTAAGCAATACAACAATCGTTGGTTTCTTTTTGGATTAGAAGAAACATCACATGGCTCACGCATTGCCAATAGACCCCTTGATAGAATTGTAAAGTTCACTCATGCAGATGTGAAATTTATACCAAATACAGGTGTTGACTTTAAGAATCATTTCCAAGATATTGTTGGCGTAACAATTCCTGATGATAGTATAAAGTTGGAGAAGATTCTTTTAAGATTTGATAAGGATCGCTTTCCTTATGTTGCATCAAAACCGATTCATCATAGCCAGACCATAGTGGATGAAGAACGTTATCTTATTCAAGTGGAAGTGCGTCCTAACAAAGAATTAGAAGCAATACTTTTGTCCTTTGGACCGCAAGTAGAAATACTCCAACCTCAATGGTTTAGGGAACAATTTTCGAAAAAAATTCAAAAATATTATAAAATTTATTCTACTGTGAAGAAAGACTGCACAATAGACTCGTAACTTTGCACCCGATATTTCAATGTTTCACTCTAAATTTTGTTGAATATGAGACAAAGCACAGCAGTTAATCACGAGAATGAGTATTTGATGAATGGTATATTGCGCCAGATGACAAACATATATGGAAATTCGTTAAACCCATATATGGTTGCCAAGTTCGTTGGTGTATTGCTCGTTTTGAAAAAGCATGGAGCATTAGAAGATGTTGATGGCCATAATCCACATGTGGTATTATCTCATGTGGGAAACTTCAGTTTGTCAAATAATATACTTTCTCTCACACTCGAAACTATTGATGAGGTAAAGCGCATCACTAATTTGGAGAAATTCGATCAGATTATTGGTATGCTCCAAATGTCAGAATTTTGCGAAAGTGAATATCTGCGCTGGTATGATTATTTTTTAGAAGTGTTGACAGCAAAGGATAATCAGTTCGCTTTGTATTCTACACCCGAAACTTTTGCAACTCTTGTAGATGCCTTTCTTTTGCATGAAGATCTTAAAGTGTTCAACCCATTTGGTGGACTGATGCGTCTGGCAACTGATATGGAGCGTTATAGTGCGATGGATGCATGTGAAATCAACCATGATGTGTGGGCACTGGGTATGCTTCGAGTTGAGCTTTCTGGCAATGTAGATAAGATTTCGTATTGTAATCAAAGCGTTGACTCATGGACAACCAAGATTTATGATGCGATTGTTGCAATGCCACCATTCAATGCCAAGATTAAGATGGAGCAGCCATCTTCTATTGGTCGGTCAAATGGTCTGGAGGAAATGGATAATGTGGCTATTTCGCGATTTGTTGAAAGTACGACTCCTGACGGATGTTGCATTACGTTTGTTTCTCCTTCAGCAATGTGGGCATCGGGAGAAAAGGCGCGTATGCGTGAATGGGCAACAAAGAACCGATATATTGATACGATTATCTTGTTGCCTAAGAATCTTTTGGCTTCTACCAATATTCCAGTTGTCTTCCTTGTGTTGAGGAAAAACTCTCTTCATAAGGATGGGGTTCGGATGATAGATGCTTCAGACCTCTTTACTAATCACCGATATAAGAACCATCTTAGTATTGGTGATATCATGGAGGTATATCATAAGGATAGTGAAAAGGTTTCTGCTACAATATCATTTGAGCAGATCGAAGAGAATGATTTTTCATGGAATGTGGCAGATTACCTAAATCAGAAAGAGGTGAATTGTCCAGAAGGATATACTGTTGCTCGGATTGAGGATATTATACATTTCCCAGAGATTAAACGTTCTACCGACCGCCATTCTGGGAAAGTGATTCAAATTTCAGATCTTTCTGATGATTGGACTCGTCCTTATATAGATGTCGATGCTATTGATAAGAAGAATGCTCTTCGCGGATGTGCAATGGTGACAGAAGATGCAGTTCTTCTTTCTACAGTTCGTACTCTCAAGCCGTCAATTGTGAAAGCTTCTGCTGATAAGCCAGTTTTTGTAAATCAGAATATTTTGGTTGCGATTCCAAATGAAGGAATTGATGCGGAATATTTATGCATGGTTTTGGCTAAAACCGAAATACCTGCAGTCGGTTTTGGTGCTCCACATATCTCCAAGACTCGATTACTGCGTCAGCAAATCGCATACCCGAGTTTGGAGCAACAGCGTTCTATTTATCAGGAGGCTCGCCATGCCGCTATGATGGAGCAGGTAAAAGCTCTTCATTTAGAGGAAGTTCTTGACAGAAGAATGGCTGACTTCTCAAATGAGATCCGTTCCCGCAAGCACGATATGATGCCACATTTGCGTCAACTTGCATATGCAAGAAAGAATCTGGAGCATTACCTAAATCACAAGGATGAATTTTCGGAAGAAGAGTTCATTGGGGGAATGAGGGCAGAACTCCTCAATCAGAGAGATGCTATTGATTCACTTTTCGAACTTCTTTCAATATTCACACGAGAGGCGAAATTTGGGGAACCAGAGGTGATCAATATTGACAAATACTTTATTGAAAACTATTTTGATGGTGACAACTACTTAGTTAGCTTTTACACCGACTATAAAGCTTTGGCGAACTATGGGTTCGATATCCCTGAAGTTCATGGTAAAGGAATAAAGGCATATCGTGAAGCCCTTTCTCATCCTATTGAAGGCCTTGATGTTTATATTGCAAAAGATGACTTGAAACGGCTTTGCGACAATATTGTATCCAACGCTATTGAGCATGGTTTCACAGATCCGTCTCGTGAGTATTATGGGATTGACTTCCGACTATCTGTTGACCCAGAACGGGACATGTTCCAGATTGATTTTGTCAACGACGGCAATCCTCTGCCAAAAGGTATGGATAAGTTACGCTATGGACTAAAAGGGGAGAAAGCAGGTGTGACTGCAGGTACTGGTGAAGGTGGTTACATTGTACGGTCTATCGTGGAGCATTATGGTGGAGATTATGATATCTTCAGTGAGACATCAGGTGATACAAGTTTAACGACAGTAAGAATATTCTTACCTATATATAGAGGCAATGAACAGTAAGTATCACATATTATGGATTGACGATGAATGGGATATCCAGACATCGTTCAAAACGCACTGTCTGTTTGAATATCAGATGGAGCTTCATCCTTTTAAGACTCAAAAAGAGGGACTTGACGAATATGCTAAGCACCCAGACTTCTATGAAGCTGTCATTCTTGATGCCAAGGTGCTTGATGAAAGTGAACAAGAAGTAGCTAATGTTAGCAACCTTCAGAAAGCCGTCATGAGAATTAAGGAACAATTTAGTGACCTGCCATACTTTATCTCAACTGGTCAACCCGACCTGTTGAGTGATGAGATGTTCAGGTCATTCTTCCCCCATTATTACGAGAAGAATACTGATGACGAGAAACTTTGTCAAGATATCATCAATACGATTGAAGATACTCCAAATAGGCAAATAGTGAACAAATACCCAGAATTGTTTGCTAAACTTCAATCGCCTATCTATGAGGAAATGCTCAGCATTATCAAAATACATGAAAATCGAGAGTTTAGCAATGCTGATGTTTTCAATAAGATTAGAAAAGTTCTTGACTGGATAATGCAAACAGTTAGTGATTATGGTCTTCTTGCTACTCCTTTTAATGGAACAAACTTAAATGATTGCAGCAAATTCTTGGGCAATTCTAAGCTCAATGATTATATACCTGTTTATATTCAGCGTAACTTATTCTCATTGGTCACACTTGCTAATGAAGGTTCGCATAGACAGATAACAGACCAGGCCGTAAAAAATGGCTCTGCTCCGTTTTTGGTTTCATCAACGATCTTTGAACTCATGAATGTCTTGATATGGTCACTCCAATTGCCAAAAGATCAAGAATCAATAGATAAAATTGATAAAATTGTTAGCAAATTGGCATTAGAAATGAGTCAGAAAACAAATAAAAATAGATAATTATAAATAAAATAATCAAGAAGTAATAACAATGTCAAGAAGTCTAACATCTATAAGCTTGTCTAAATATCTCGAAGGTGGTATTTACTATGATTTCCTTCAGTATGTGAAGGCTGACAAAGAGTTGGCATTTGAAATTAGAGTGGAGGATAAAGTAATGATATACTGTCAGAAGAATCTGATCCTCCAAATATCGCACAGGAAGAACACTTCGGACAATATCGTGATGCTTCATCCACATTATTATACCAAAAGGAAAGATGGTTTGACATTGACCGTGCAACTCAGCGAACCCTCTGACTTGCAAGACATGCAAAAGGTAAAACTGTATTTTGAAGAAGCCAAGGCTCTGTGTAAAACATACAAACCGCATGATGAATTTATCGTTCAGCAGCAATACAAAGCTGAGCACAGTTCATTTGATGGAGAGTATCTTGCCATTGATATGGAATGGAGGCCAGATCAAGCAAAGATTCCTCAGGAATACAGGTTGGCTGAAGATACGATGGTTGATTTGCTTGTTGTCAGCAACAAACCCAATAAAGAAAACAAGCATGACATTTATCTCGCAGAGGTAAAATGCGGGTTGGGGGTTGTTGAGGGTAAGTCCGGGATTGAAGATCATGTAAGAAAGTCACAGGCTATTATCAACAATGTATATGTCAGGCAGAATCTTCTTGGGGATGTTAGAAGTATCATCAAGCAAAAAAAACTGTTGCAGTTGTTTGAAGGAACGCCGATTAAGTACAATTTCTCTGAGCGCCCTAAGATTATGTCCATTCTTGCATACTCTTCCGATTACGATAAATTGAGCTTTAACAGAATTATCAGTAATCTGGGTGAAGCAGGGCGTGACATAAAGATTGAGTATATTGCTTTCTCGAAGGGTGCTCAACCTGCTAAGGCACACTATGGAGGTGACAACGACTACAAAAGGACTTGCCGACAACATCAGGCATGGTTCAGAGAGAATGTCTTGAAATTGCAGATGGGGCGCAACCACTCGACCCGTCAAGGTGTAAACGAGACCGCAGAAGAGTTTGAGCATCGATGTACAACAGAAACCGATATTGCTATCCTTACATCCGCTGATGCCGCACGGCTGATGAACTTTGTTCCAGAATACCATGAAGAGATAAGAAAGGAATTCTTGGAACATAGAGGTAGAATACCAACAGACTTCGGCTTGATGGCAAATATGTTACGCAGCGAGCATGTACCATACAATATATTTGTTCCAATGATGACCGATTTGGTGACGGCTTCACGTTGTTTCTCCTTTATTCTCCCCCATAGAGATATTAAGACGATTCGCAAATGGCAAATAGAATATGCTCCAAACACGATAAATGATAGGACAGCTTTCGATGTTTATGTAGAATACGAAACATCCAAGTGTGAAAAGGGCGTGCTCGGAATAGAGGTAAAATACACCGAAGAAGGTTATAGAGTGGGAAATAAGGAGTTTACAATGATGCAGGATCCCCAATCTGCATATTCGGTAACAACTCGTAATAGTGAGTGTTTTATCAACAACGACCCCATGCAATTCAACAATCCTGATTTTATTCAGTTGTGGAGAAATCACATCCTTGGCTTGGCAATGCAACAGCAGGGTAAAGCAGATTTTTTTGACTCTCTTACGTTATATCCTTCAGGGAATGCCCATTTCCATTCTTATGGCAGTCACATGGGAACTATTGCAGCATATGAGGATTTGCTTACAGATAAAGGCAAGAGCACTTTTCATGCCATTACTTATGAATGTTTCTTCAACATACTGAGAGATCATTATAAAAGCGACAGAAACATATCGTGGCTTAATTATTTAGAAACGAGATATATTAACTAACTTAATTGACCATTGGCTATCATGTGGCTGCTGGTCATATTGATAGGGATTTGCTGACAGAGGTGATGCGATGTATTGTCAATGATGAGGATTTTAGTGAGTTCCTCAAATTGGAATTGATTGAGGCGATGAGTCAAGGCATTGGTTTCTCAGACGATGAAGATTGAATGATGCCCCTGAACCTCTTTTTCAGATAGGGCATAAATGACACTGAGGGAATTCTTTCCCTTGGTACCTATCAAGCTTCCAACAACAGGGTTGCCTTTTCTAGGAGTTATCCAATATGTTTAATCTCTGCATCAACTACAAAGATATCTCCTTCGTCATCAACAAGGACATTGCGAGGCACCACGTCCCAAACTTCATATTGACTACTATTGTAGTGTCCTTCTTCCGCAGTCTTCTCAAAGCCAAGAGCAACCATATAGGTGTCTATCATGATTTGAGTGGCAGGATGGGCATCGGCAATTCTTGGTTGTACAATAACAGGCTGGATGCTGCGCCCATCAAACCCTGCAAAACCATAGAAGGAATAAGCGGTGTCAGGGAAAAGAATGTTGTGCATCAACACCTTGTGCAATAAGCCAACAATGGTTCCGCTATTAAGCAGATTGTTAACTTTATAAATGACTTTCTCGCCAACATAGGTGTCATTCTCGTTACCGCTCGGACCAGGTACACCAAGGTTGAAGACATCCATCATGGGAATCCAAAAACCTTGGCTTTTTGCCATCTGTTCGGCGGCACGCTGTTCTATCTCAAAACGACTTACATCTTGGAGGCTATCTCCAGATTGCGCTTCATGTACTGTGCAAAGTCGCTCGAGCTCATCGGCGATTGCAGCGATTCGGCTATTTTCCGCATCTTGCGTTCCGTCACTTCTTTGTGGAACTGGTTGAGAAATGTCATGATTCATTCTTATTTATGTAACTTTCGCTGCAAAGTTAAGCACAATTTTCGAATAAACAAATAAAACCACAATAAAATGAGTGAAATCGAACGTACAACCCCCGTTGGCAGCATTAAGCACAATGATAAAGGTTATTTGGTTATTTAGTTATTTGGTTATTTTTTTGTTTTTGGATGTTGGGGAGGAAGGACACTAATTGGTGGCCTGATACCACTCCATCTGCTTAATTTCTTCGTTGTATTTGGCATTGTTGCCACCTGATGGATTCTGGGGCACAAACATGGACACACCGTGGTAATTCTCTTCTGTGACGGTGAAGTCAGTATATATAAAGTACCAGGGTTTATCGACTTCCCATCGGGTGGCCATGCGCCGATCCACGACAGCACGGTCGTATGCCTGTCGCCATAGCTGATAGTCTTCGGCTGGAGCATGTTTGAGGAAGAACTCGCCAGCATCATAGAAGATGCAATGTGCTTGCTCGAATTTTATCTTGTCCTGTGTATAATAATAATGTATGTGCCCGGTCATGTCGGCATAGCCCTCGCCCATCTGAGCCTTTACGCTCTGCAAGGCCAGACGTGTGGCATCTGCCAAGTTCTGCATCTCGCTGGTCTTGACAACTGACAGGGGGACGCCCTGCCATACACTGGTATAATATTTCTCAATGATGTTGGAATAGAATGCTTCATCATCAGAGAACATATCTGACATAATCTGGTCGTAGGGCGCACCATAGCCTGGGATTTCAGCAGGTGAACCTATGATGTAGTCGCACACGTCGCGCAACTCATAGAGGTTTTCGAGGCACATGAAACAGCAACAGTCTGCCAGGATGAACTTCATGTGAGGCATACGCTTGAGAATGTTTGCCAAGGTCGTGATGTTCATCCATCGCTCACCTTCGTCTATGGGTTCTACATAACCCTCGTCTTTTCCATAGGCTCGCCGACGGGTTTCACCCACCTCTTTCTCGAACAGCCAGCCTAAACAGTGTCCCCAGAGTGACAAGCCATAATTGCCATTCGTGGCAGGATAATGACTGAAAGCATAGCGCATGACACCCTCCATCACAACTGGGTCGGAAGCGCGCATCAAGCCATCTGTGCTGCTGATGCCCATGTCACTGAGACTCAGCGAATCCGTCAGTTCGCCATCCTTGACGCGTGCCAGCCATGGCTCCTCTCCTTCCACATTTCGGCGCACAAACACAAGCAGCTGGTCATTCTCGCCTATCAGCTTGGAGCCTTCTTTGATTTCCTCCAGATCGAGTTCTACTTCAGGTGCAAGGTCATTGCGACCAGACATATATATCAGCACCGTCTTGGTAGGTGTATCAGGTTCATCGTCATCATGAGAACATGCAACCATGAGCATCATCACACCCATCACAAGTGCATAAAATCCAATCTGTTTCATGATTTTCGTTTTTTGTGTTCATGTGGCAAATGTACAACCTTTTGTTGATACCACCAAACTTGTATTCAATAAATTCACTTTTTTGTTCCCAATCCTCCCAAAGGTTATTTGGTTATTTAGTTATTTGGTTATTTTTTTGTAGCGTTGGCTTTGCCGAACGTAGACTGCATCTTGGAAAAACAAAAGAAAAGGGTTATTCTTTTGGCTATTCGCTCGATTTACACTACCTTTGCACTCCAAATATTTACTCATCTTTCGCAACTTTTTAATATTCAGGGTAATAACTTCTTTTAGAATATCAAGGAGGTTGAGCTTGCGTAACTTACAATAAACAATACATATGAAGAAATCAATATTCATTATTTTTGCCCTTGTTGCAACAGGGGTGCAGGGAACATGGGGACAGACTGCCTGCGAATATCATGCCGAGGGGATTGTTGGCATACAGCCGCATGGTTGGCTGGAAACCATGTTGCAGCGACAGCACGACGGACTGACGGGGCATCCTGAGGCGCTGTCGTACCCATATAATTCATGTCTGTGGGCTGGCGAGATCTCGCGCTCTGACGAGACATACGGCGAAAACTGGTGGCGCTATGAACAAACGGCCTACTATACTGATGGTATGCTTCGATTAGGTTATGAGCTTGGCGACGATGCGATGGTGGCCAAGGCAATGGAGGGGATTGAATATACGCTGGGACATTCGGATGAGAATGGCGTGCTGGGCAATCGTACGCTGGTGGGCATTACATGGCCTATGTCGGTGTTCTTCCGTGTGTTGCAAGCGAAATATGAGCACGATGGCGATGAGCGGATTCCTGCTGCATTGGAACGCCACTACCTGAACTTTACGGTCGATGACTTGGCTGGTGGCATTGTGGGTGGAAGGAACATCATGTCGATAGAGGGCATTCTCTGGACGTATGGCAAGACGGGTAACCCGGCATTGTTGCAACTGGCAGAAGATGCATGGGCTGTGCAAGACAAGTTTGCTGTTGATGAGACTGCCATCATGAGCCAAGAGCCGTTCTACATGCACAGCGTCACGTTTTGTGAAATGCTGAAACTGCCCTTGTTGCTCTATGCCTATACCGGTAAGGAGCGTTATCGCGAACTGGCTATGACGGCCATCAGGAAGTTGGAGCGTGAGTCGATGTTGCCCGATGGGGTGCCGACGAGTGCAGAATTTCTGTATGGCAACGATGTGAAAGTGAGCCACGAGACTTGCGACATCGTGGACTACACATGGACGCTGAGCCACTATCTGATGGTGACAGGCCAAGCTGAATGGGCAGACAAGATAGAAACGGCCATCTATAACGCAGGACTGGGTGCCATCACGAAGGATTTCAGGGCATTGCAGTACTTCTCGTCGCCCAATCAGTTTATTGCTACTGGTACGTCGAACCATAACATCTACAAACATGGCTCAACCTGGATGGCCTACCGTCCGACCCACGAGACGGAGTGCTGTTCGGGCAATGTCAACCGTATGCTGCCCAACTTCGTGAGTCGTATGTGGCTGAGCGATGGCGATGGTGGCGCTGTGGCCGCTATCTACGGACCCAGTACGGTGACGTACAAGACGGACAAGGGCGACATGACCATCACATGCGAGACGGACTATCCATTCGCAGAGACGCTGATGTTTAGGGTGAGCGGATCTGAGGGTGCTTCAATCCCTCTGACGCTGCGTGTTCCGACATGGTGTGAAGGTGCCACATTGAGCATCAATGGCGTGGCTGTCAATCAGGCTTTGCAAGCTGGTTCTTTTGTACGCCTTTCAGCCCCTGTGAAGCATGGCGATGTCGTTACGCTCACCCTGCCGATGACGGTGGGAAAGAAGGATTTGGAAGGGCAAGGCGTTTGTTTCCAACGGGGACCGTTGCTTTTCTCATACGCCATCCCACAGCAGATGACTGAGGACACTGAGGAGTATCCCAACATGCACGGCAAAAAGCCTGAGAATCCCGATTTTAAGTGTTGGAACATCACTCCAACGGGCGCTTTCAACTATGCCTACGCCAACGATGGCAAGCCCATTGAGGCGTACTATCCAGCAGTTGAGGAAATTGGAGGAACCATTCCTTTTGATCTCAATTATGCGAATGTGAAACTGCGTCTCCCTGTCAAGCAGATTGCCTGGGATCTTGAGGACGGACGCTATACCCCCGCTATGCCAGAGCAGGGGCATCAGAAGCTATTGAGCGACGAGACAGAGTATATCGAACTCGTTCCCTATGGCTGCACGGAGTTGCGACTCACCATCTTCCCTGATGTCAATGCTGAGCCGCTGCCTGATGCAGGGAAACCCGACTATGCGTGTCCAACTGATGCACCAGACTGCGTGACCCTGATAGATGGGAAATACTGCGCTTATTTCGAGTTGCCCCGCTTCTGTTGGGATACGCCCATCTATTGTAAGGTGCGCACAGCTGACGGTACCACCGACCTGCAGAGCAACGAGGGTGGTGACCTCTGTGAACTCGTAGGAACGACGGCTAACGGTCGCCAGATCTGGCGTTGGACAGGACCCGCCATCAGCGAACCACAGCCCGTGGAGATTATCTTCACCAATCACGACTTGCTGACGGACATCATGTCCTTCGACAATGGTGGTTACTATAATTACGCCAACCAATTATACAATGCAGGTCAGACGACAGAAATCATTGAGGTGAAAAGTGAAGGGACGAAAGGTGAAAAATTCGCTACTGCGCAGTGGTACGACCTGAGTGGTCGCAAGCTTCAGGGCGAGCCCATAGAGAAGGGTGTGTATATTTATAATGGTAACTTCTTGATTAAGAAGGATTAAGGTATCGTTTTGAGAAGATATGAAAGAGAAGTCTGTCTTTGAGAGGATGGGCTTCTTTTTGTGTTCAATACATTTTTTTTCATTTTCATGTAACAAAATCAATGAAAGTATCGTTTGTACAAATAGAAGGGCTCTTGAAATAGTATTAACAATTAAAAAAGAAGAATATGAAAAGAACAATCTTATGTATGGCAATGGCACTCATGGTGAGTGTTGCCTTCGGACAAATCAATGCTTTTAAGCAATTGGCTGACATCAAGGGTGTGGAGTATAAACATTATGACAAACAGGCTATCCAGCAGGTGGCAGCGACGGGGAAGGCACTCACTTTCGGCTCCGCTTTCGATTCCTATATACAATTGGGTGGAGGACAAGATTCTGCCGAATTCCTCGGAAAGATGGATGATGTCATGGTATTCAAAACGACAGATGACAAAAAGGCGGCTTCTCAACTGAAGAAGATGGGCTTCTCAATCTTGAAGAATGAAAAATATGAGTCAATGATTGACGTACGCCATGCTGGAGTGACTATTAAGATTGGATGTATCGAGGATGGCGATAAGGTGAAAGTCATCACCTATGGAAAAGATAAATATGGCACCTCGTTGTTCTTGGTCGTCTCAGGCAGTGCTGAACTTCTGAAGTCGATGAAAAAAGGTTCTGTGTCAATTGACTAAAACTTTTTATGGATAGAATTAGGAAAACTCAACCGAATAAAATAGTAAAAGAATATGAAAAGAACAATCTTATGTGTGGCAATGGCACTTGTGGTGAGTGTTGCCTTCGGACAGAAAGATGCCTTTAAGCAACTGGCACAGATTGAGGGTGTGGAGCATGTCAGTATCAATAAATCAATGCTTGACATGGTAGCCAAGAGTGGGGGCGATTTAGATTTTGGTGAGAATCTCTCTGTCAACGGAATGTCAGGCGATATGCTCAAGAAATTGGAGAACATCAGTATTTATAATTGCGAAGGAGAGGATGGAGTTGAGACAATGAGCAAGCAGGTGGCAAGCATCCTGAATGGTCGTGGCTGGGAACCTCTCGTTGTTGGAACAGACGAGGATGGCGAGAAAATTAAAATCAGCCAGTTCAAGAAGGGGAAGAAATCCACCATCGCTATCTTTCATGAAGAAGAAGGTGAATCTTCGCTGATTATCCTCGAAGGCAAGATGGACTTCAAGAAGATGATTGAAAAACAGGTTGAAATATCCGTAAACGAAAAATAAAATACGCAGAACCTATGAAGCGGACAATCATATTGATGGCAATGGCACTTATGGTGAGTGTTGCCTTCGGACAGACAGTGAACAAGCTGATTGAGAAGTACAGGCAGCTTCCTAATGCGCAATACATGGATACGAGTAAGGAAACTCTGAAATTCTATGACGAAAATCCAGATCCTGCGTTGACAGACAAGGAACGTGCTCAATTGAAGAAGAATTTCAAGATGAGTGAGACGGTGCAGTTGGAAAAAGTCGATGAGGAACAACTGGCTCAACTCGAAGAAGACATCAAGGCGCTCAAGGGATACGAGATGCTGTTTGTGACCAACAAGAATGGAGGTTCTGATGAAGATGCGAATGTTCTTCGGCAAATGATGTCTGAAGTGTTCAATCCCACGATCAAGCTGCAATGCTACGGAAAGGTGAAGGGAAATAAGGTCAGCGATTTGTTGATGAAGGTGAAAGCCTGGGAGACGGTGGCATTGCTGCATATTGATACGAAAGTGGAAAAAGAGCTTGTGGTGAAGTCCATCATGGAGAAAGAAGCCGTCAGCTATGAGCAGGAGAATGGCGGCGATGTGGTGGACATGAAGGACGTGTTGGAAGATGTAAAGAATGGCAATGTGCTCTTTGTCATCAATGGTGAGGAACACCCTGAATTACATTCGACGGACGAAGCAAAAGCATACATGGATGCCAAAGATTTCCATTTTAATAACGAATCATGGATTGTAGGAAGTGTTGTGAAGGAAAAATATCCCAACACGGACAAGAAAGTGGTGATTGAATTTACGCGAGAGGAGAAGAAGCAGTAGTAGCGAATGGACGCACGGGAGTTTAAGCAGCGGTTTATGCCTTTCCACAGGCGGCTCTATCGGGTGGGGTACCATCTGACGGGTAATGCGCAGGATGCCGAAGACCTGCTTCAGGACACGTATCTGAAGCTCTGGCAGAAGCGTGATGACCTGAGGGAGGAGGCGATGACGGAAGCTTATCTCGTGACGCTGATGCAAAACCTTTTCCGAGACCAACGGCGACTGAGACGCATCGACACGTCGGAGGACATCGACGATCACGCCGAACCGCCAGACGAACAAAGCCTCTCCCAAACCTTAGAGGCAAAGGATGAGGCACAGCAGATGGGAGTCCTGATGGACCAACTGCCCGAAAGGGACAGCACCATCCTCAAGATGCATCTGGTGGAAGAAAAGTCCTACGAGGAAATGGAACGCGATACAGGACTCTCGCAAGGCAACCTCCGCATCATTATCATGCGAACGAGACAAAAACTGAAACAACAATACTTAAAACTCACGAAGACATGGACGAACTGAATTGGAAAGAACTCGAACAAATCCCCATCCCAGAAGGGTTGGAGGACAGGCTTTCGGCCAAGATTGACGAGTGGGAACGTGCCGAACAGCAGAAGAAGGCTCGCCGTCTGATGCTTCCCAGGGTTGTGCGCTACACTAGCATTGCTGCCTGCATCGCCCTTGTCTTCGGAGTAGGGTATTATTTCCTTCAGAAGGAGGAGGCTGTCAACCTCGCAGAGCAGGACACCTACCAAGATCCTGTCGTCGCTCAGCAGGAAGCAGAGAAGGCGTTGAACCTTCTGGCTTACAACCTGAACAAGGGTATGGGTCAAATGGAAAAGGCGAAAGCCATCAGCGACAGAACTGAAATGACATTGAACAAGCAATTACAAGTGTTAGAAAAATAAAGTGATGATATGAAAACAACAGTCAAAATAATTCTATGTGTGGCGATGCTTATGGCAAGTGTCACAACCAACGCTCAGGTGAAAGCCTTTGAGAAGTATGCCGACACGAAGAACGTGACCTATGTCTATATCTCCAAGTTCATGCTTCGAATGGTTGACGCGTCATCTGCTCCTTCCGTGCCAGGTGTGAACACGCAAAGTCTGATGAAAAAGCTCAACGGCATTCAGATCATCAGTAGCGACAACAAGAATGCCATTGTCCGACTGAAGGCAGATGCGCAATCCATCGTGAAGCAGGGTAAGTATGAACTGCTCATGCAGATGGATGAGGATGGGGAAAAGGTGCGCATCTACCACAGTGAAGGCAAACAGCAATCAGTCGTCGTCATGATGGCAGACGAGGGGGATGAATTTACCGTCATCGTCTTCTCAGGCACCTTTACGATGGAAGATGTGATGAAAATGACGCAATAGTTTTCGCTATTCGCTGAAAAAGCGTTACCTTTGCAGCATCAAAAACAAGAACAGAATATGAAAAGAACTACTGTTACCATGTTTGTGATGCTGCTTTTTTATGTAGTGGCATCGGCACAGACGAAAACGTTGGAGGTGACGGTCTCCAACGAGTGGAAGGAGGACAAGGTGGACGAGCCTGTGGTGGTGAAGTTGCCAGAGGCAAAGAAGTTGGGCTTTGAGGTGAAGAGCGTCACCGTAAAGTGCAAGGGCAAGGACGTCCCTTGTCAGTTGGACGATATGGACGGGGATTTCCTTCCCGACGAGGTGTTCTTCCTCACTGACATCAAGGACAAGGACACGAAGACGTTTGAGGTGAAGCTGTCGGCTAAAGAGGAGAAGAAGGGAAAGGAGATGGAGCCACGCATCTACACCGCCCTGCAGCTGCGTGACAAGCAAGACAAGCATCCTGATGTGCTGCGTGTGGAAGCGCCTGGCAAGAGTTATCTCTATAACGACATCTTTATGCACGGTGTGGTGGTGGAGTCGGAACTGGTGGGCTACCGCATTTATTTTGATGACAGGCAGATTGTTGACCTCTATGGCAAGAAGAGCAGCAGGATTGAATTGCCTGTGACGCAGTTTCAAACTTTCAGGGAACAACTCTCTGATGGTTATGGTTTGGATGTTCTGTGGGTAGGTGAGGCCATCGGTTGCGGCACTTTCAAGGATTGGAAGAAAGGCAAGCCGGAGAACTGGACGGAAGTGGGGATGAGAGGTCAGCGTGTGGTGACTACTGGACCTTTGCGCACAGTGGTGGAAGTGTATGACATCGGTGTGAGAGGTGAGGATGATTTGTTGTATGATATGCACCAGTATTATTCGCTTTATGCGGGTCATCGCGACCTGAAGGTGGACGTGTCATTCAATCCGACGATGGGCAAGAAACCTTTCGAGAAGAAACTTTTCTGTACGGGTGTCCAGAAAGTGGGTGTAACAGCTGATGAGGCTACCCGCAAGGGACACAAGCCACAGGGCTATGTGAAGAAAGACGGATTGGCTGCTTCGTGGGGATGTGACTATCCCGATATGGGCAAGAGGGAGCAATGGGAGCCCGAAGCAGTCGGATTGGCGGTGTATGTGCCGAAGGACTACATCAGCGATACGAAGGAGAATGACCTGAACTACCTCTTCGTGGTGCAACCCGACAAGGAGGCTTCGCTGCATTATTTCATCAGTTTCTGTGCTGAAAAGGAGGAGAAGGGTTACCACACGGCGAAGGAATGGTTCGCGTCGTTGGACGATTGGAAGGACAATGTGAGCCATCCTGTGAAGGTGAAGGTGGAATAATTGCATTTTTTGATGTATTTGACACAAAAGATTTTGAATTGTTGGATAAATGTATTAACTTTGCCCACAAATCTGAAAGTAGTTCATATTTTACCATCTAAATTGAAAGAAGTGAGCGTCTTATGAGAAGCAGTATCAAACAATGGTTCTTCAAATTGAAGTATGTGATTGCTTTGGCCATTTTCGTCATTGCCGTTGGCTTTGTGGGCGAAAGCAGTATTGTGAATCGTATCGGTCAGCAACAGGAAATCTCCCGTCTGAAAGGTGAGATTGACGAGTATAATCGAAAGTTTGAACAGGACAAGAAGACGCTCCATGCGCTGAAGCATGACCCTGAGGCAGTTAAGGAGGTGGCGCGTAGCCGCTATTTCATGAAGACGGACAAGGAGGATATCTTCATTGTGGAGGATGATGAGGAGTAGGTGATAGTTTAGGGTTTAGAGTTAAGAGATTAGGGTTAAGAGATTAGCGTTTAGGGTTTAGAGAGATGCAGAAGACTTTGGGTATCATCGAGGTGGTGGGCTTGTGCTTGGTGATGGTGGCGGCTTGTGTGTGGGTGTTCCCCAAGGAGGATACACGCTTTTGGGCTGCTGTGACGATGTCTGTGGGTACGTTGGCGCTGGTTTGCGGCAGATTCATGCAAACTCCGTTCTATTTGAAATACCCCGTGACAGACCCGAGGGAACTGACTTTGCGACGGTTGTATCATCAGCGGGTGTTTGGCATCATCGGATTGATTCTGGCCGCGATATTCATGTGGATGCCTGTTGGATTTTATGCGGGCATGTATGTGGGTAAAACGGCGTGGTTGATACCTTTCGTGTTCTTCGTGGTGGTCGAAGTATATACGGTTTTCCGCATTTCGGCGGTCGAAAAGGGTTAAAAAGACGAAAAAATACCCGTCAAAGAGTAATTAATCAAGATTCTTCCCACCTATTTCCGAACTTTTTCGTACCTTTGCAGCGTAAAAGCAAACATACCAGCGTCTGGGTGACGCACATACAATAGAGTATAACATTAGAGTATAAAAGTAGAAAGATTAGTAACAGTAGCAATCAAAGGATATGGAACTGAATGCATTGACGGCTGTCTCGCCTATTGACGGCCGTTACAGGAGCAAGACACAGGACTTGGCTTCGTATTTCTCAGAATATGCACTTATTAAGTATCGTGTGCGTGTTGAAATCGAGTATTTCATCACACTTTGCGAGTTGCCCCTTCCGCAGTTGAAGAGTTTCGACCAGAGCCTCTTCGAACGTCTGCGTGATATCTACCGCAATTTCTCAGAGGCAGATGCTCAGCGTGTGAAGGACATCGAGAAGGTGACCAATCACGATGTGAAGGCTGTGGAGTACTTCATCAAGGAGGAACTCGACAAGATTGGCGACTTCGAGGCTTACAAGGAATTCATTCATTTTGGCTTGACCAGCCAGGATATCAATAACACATCGGTGCCTCTCACCATCAAGGATGCCCTCAATGAGGTGTATTATCCGCAGGTGGAGGAACTGATTGCTCAGTTGCAGGAATATGCCGACGAGTGGAAGGACATCCCGATGTTGGCAAAGACACACGGACAGCCAGCCTCTCCCACACGTCTGGGCAAGGAGGTGATGGTGTATGTGTATCGTCTGACGGAGCAGCTGAATCAGTTGAAGGCTTGCAAGATTACTGCTAAGTTTGGTGGTGCGACGGGCAACTACAACGCTCACCACATCGCTTATCCAGAGTACGACTGGAAGGCTTTCGGCAATAAGTTCGTGAGCGAGAAGCTTGGTTTGGAGCGTGAACAATGGACCACCCAAATCAGCAACTACGACAATATGGGCGCCATCTTCGACGCCATGAAGCGCATCAACACCATCATCATCGACCTCGACAGGGATTTCTGGATGTATGTGTCGATGGAATATTTCAAGCAGAAGATCAAGGCTGGCGAAGTGGGTTCTTCGGCGATGCCTCACAAGGTGAATCCGATTGACTTCGAGAATTCGGAGGGTAACCTCGGTATGGCGAATGCCATCCTCGCTTTCCTGAGCCAGAAACTTCCTGTGAGCCGTTTGCAGCGTGACTTGACTGACTCTACTGTGCTCCGCAATGTAGGTGTGCCGATGGGTCACATGGTCATCAGCATCCAATCGACGTTGAAGGGTTTGCGCAAGCTTCTGCTCAATCAGGATGCCATCAACCGCGATCTCGACAACTGCTGGGCAGTATGTGCTGAGGGCATCCAAACCATCCTTCGCCGTGAGGCTTATCCTCATCCCTATGAGGCATTGAAGGCGCTGACGCGTACCAATGCCGCTATCACCGCTGAGAGCATCAGCAACTTCATTGAGGGTTTGGAGGTGTCGGAAAGCGTGAAGGAGGAACTGAGAGCGATTACGCCTCATAGTTACACTGGAATGTAAAAAGATTGTTAATACCTATTAATACAATCGCAAAATAAAAAAAATAGTAAATCGTAAATTATTAAATTGTCAATTAAATCATGTCTGAATTAGAAGAATGGCAGGGCAATGCGCCTGCATCAGAAGAAAAGTCTGAAAATGGCGGTGACCGTGAGGGCTTCCGTCCATCTTACAACCGTGAAAGTCATACTGGAAGTCGTCCACAGTTTGCTCGTGGCGACCGTCCGCAGCGTCCTCGTTTCAACCGTAACGAGCGTGCGGCTTACAGTTCAAATGGAGTACAGAATGAGCGCGGCTTCCGTCCTTCAGGATTTGGTGGCTCATCTTCTGCGGATGGAAATCCGGAGGGTGAGGGTGGCTATCAGTCACACGGCTACCAGCCTCGTCAGGGCGGTTATCAGCAGCGTCCTTATAATGGTGGCGGCTACAATCGTGGCGGCTATCAGCAACGTGGTGGCGGCTACAACCGTGGTGGCTATCAGCAGCGTGGCGGTGGTTACAACCGCGGCTATCAGCAGAATGGTGAGCAGCAGGAGGGTAACTTCGAACAGGGCGGTTTCCAGCCTCGTCAGGGTGGTTATCAGCAGCGTGGCGGTTATCAGCAGCGTGGTGGCTACCAGCAGGGTGGTCGTGGCGGTTATCAGCAGCGTGGCGGCTACCAGCAGGGTGGTCGCGGCGGTTATCAGCGTGGCGGCTACCAGCAGGGTGGTCGTGGCGGCTATCGTCCCCGCACGGCTGACTACAACCCCAATGCGAAGTACAGCATGAAGAAGCAGATTGAGTACAAGGAGTATCTTGAAGATCCCAATGCACCTATCCGCTTGAACAAGTTCCTCGCCAATGCTGGTGTTTGCTCTCGTCGTGAGGCTGACCAGTTCATCCAGGCAGGTGTTGTGTCTGTCAACGGACAGGTGGTGACGGAGTTGGGTACCAAGGTGCAGCGCACGGATGAGGTGCACTTCCACGACCAGCTCGTGAGCATCGAGAAGAAGGTGTATGTCATCCTGAATAAGCCAAAGGACTACGTGACCACTTCTGACGATCCACAGCAGCGCAAGACCGTGATGGATCTCGTGAAGAACTGCTGCCGCGAGCGTATCTATCCTGTTGGTCGTCTCGACCGCAACACGACGGGTGTGCTTCTCTTCACCAACGATGGTGATTTGGCTTCGAAGCTTACGCATCCAAAGTTCCTCAAAAAGAAGATCTATCATGTGCACCTCGACAAGAACCTCACAGCTGCCGACATGAAGCAGATTGCTGACGGCATCATGCTCGAGGATGGCGAAATCAAGGCCGATGCCATCAGCTATGCATCTGAGACCGATCGCAAGCAGGTGGGCATCGAGATTCACTCTGGTAAGAACCGCATCGTGCGCCGCATCTTCGAGAGCCTCGGTTACAGAGTGTGCAAGCTCGACCGCGTCGTGTTTGCCGGCCTCACCAAGAAGGGCATCAAGCGTGGCGACTGGCGTTTCCTCACCGAGCAGGAAGTGGCTATGCTGCACATGGGAAGCTACGAATAATTGAAAAACGATCAACTAAAAACTAAAAGTGAAAGTATCTTCCATTCGGATGGCAAGTGACATCAACTTTTAGTTTTTAGTTTTTTAACTATAGTTGATAAGAATGAAAAGAACTAAGATTATAGACCTTTTGCAACGCACCGATTTTGGTGCCGAGGTCACCGTGATGGGTTGGGTGCGCACGAAGCGTGGCAGCAAGGCTGTCAACTTCATTGCCCTCAACGACGGCTCCACCATCAAGAATGTGCAGGTGGTGGCCGATGTGGAGAAGTTCGACCCTGAGATGATGAAGCTCATCACCACGGGTGCCTGTCTTTCCGTGACGGGTACGATGGTGGAGAGCATCGGTTCTGGTCAGGCAGTCGAGGTGCAAGCCACCGACATCAAGGTGTTTGGTGAATGTCCTGCCGACTACCCGATGCAGAAGAAGGGACAGTCGTTCGAGTATATGCGTCAGTATGCCCACATGCGTCTGCGCACCAACACGTTCGGCGCGGTGATGCGCATCCGCCACAATATGGCGATGGCCATCCACACCTACTTCCACCAGCACGGCTATTTCTATTTCCATACGCCCATCATCACGGCATCCGACTGCGAGGGCGCTGGCCAGATGTTCCAGGTCACGACCAAGAACCTCTACGACTTGAAGAAGGACGAGAACGGTTCCATCATCTACGACGACGACTTCTTCGGCAAGCAGACATCCCTCACCGTCTCTGGTCAGTTGGAGGGTGAGCTGGGTGCTACGGCGTTGGGAGCCATCTACACGTTCGGCCCTACGTTCCGTGCCGAGAACAGCAACACGCCTCGCCACTTGGCAGAGTTCTGGATGATTGAGCCAGAGATTGCCTTCATGGATCTGCCCGACCTGATGGATTTGGAGGAAGACTTTATTAAGTACTGTGTGAAGTGGGCGCTTGACAACTGTAAGGACGACCTCGAATTCCTCAACAAGATGATTGATAAGGGTCTCATTGAGCGTTTGGAGGGCATCCTCAAAGAGGAGTTCGTGCGCCTCGACTACACGGAGGGCATCCGCATCTTGCAGCAGGCCATCAAGGATGGTCGCAAGTTCGAGTTTCCATGCCAATGGGGCGACGACTTGGCAAGCGAGCATGAGCGTTACCTCGTGGAGGAATACTTCAAGAAGCCTGTCATCATGACGCACTATCCCAAGGCTATCAAGGCGTTCTACATGAAGATTGACGAGAAGAATCCCGTGCTCGACGGTCAGGAGATGGCGCAGACGGTGCAGGGTACCGACGTGCTCTTCCCACAGATTGGCGAGATCATCGGTGGTTCTGTCCGTGAGGAAGACTACGGCAAGCTGATGAACGAGATTGAGGAGCGCCAGATTCCGATGAAGGACATGTGGTGGTATCTCGACACCCGCAAGTTCGGCTCTTGTCCTCACGCAGGTTTCGGTCTCGGCTTCGAGCGTCTCATCCTCTTCGTGACGGGCATGCAGAACATCCGCGACGTCATTCCGTTCCCTCGCACGCCGAAGACGGCAGAGTTCTAACGAACGACGCACACACATTTATTATATATAGATCATAGAGGAGTTGGAGGAGTTGAAACTTCTCTAACTCCTTTTTCAATTGACGATGCAACAGGATAGACTTTGGAATGCGAATTATGTGAAGGTTTGGGCGGCGAACTTCATGATTTTCTTCTCGTTCATGGTGGTGACGCCCCTCTTGCCCTTGTATCTGAGCGAGACGTACCGCGCAGACAAGGACACGATTGGGTTTGTGCTGTCGGGCTACACGCTCACGGCACTGCTGGCGCGTCCTGTGGCGGGGTATCTGGTCGACAGTTTCTCGCGGAAGGTGGTGCTGCTGACTTGCTATTTCCTGTTCTTCGCACTGTTTGCGGGCTATCTGATTGCGGGGACGATGACGCTGTTTGCGGTGATCCGCACGGCGCATGGGGCGCCGATGGGTTCGGTCACTGTGGCGAACAGCACGAGCGCGATTGATGTGCTGCCCTCGTCGCGGCGGGCGGAGGGCATCGGCTATTATGGGCTGTCGAACAATCTGGCGACGAGCATGGCGCCGACGGTGGGACTGATGATCTACGATTCGATTGGCGACTACAATGTCATCTTCCTCATCGCGCTGGTGGCTGCTGGCTTGGGGCTGGCGATCAATGCGACGGTGCATTTCCCGACGAAGGAAATCGTGCCCAACAAAGACCCCCTTTCCTTCGACCGCTTCTTCCTCGTGAAGGGTTGGAGCGAGGGTGTGGTGATGGTGTGCATCGGCTTGTCGTATGGCGTGCTGGCTACGTATCTTGCCATCTACGGGAAGGAGGAACTGGGCATGACGGCTGGTTCGGGTGCGTGGTTTGCGGTGCTGTGTGCGGGCTTGATCATGTCGCGTCTGATTGGTGCGAGGGCTTTGCGCCGGGGCAGGGTGGTGGAGAATGTCAATCATGGCATCCTCGTCAGCGTGTTCGGCTACCTGCTGTTCGCCCTCTTGAAGAATCCCATAGGCTTCTATGGCGCAGCCATCATCATCGGATTGGGCAACGGTCACATCTGGCCCGGCATGCAGACGATGTTCATCAATCTGGCGCCGAACAACAAGCGAGGTACGGCGAATTCCTCGCAGTTGACGTGCTGGGACATCGGCATGGGTCTGGGTGTGTTCCTTGGCGGAATGGCGATTCACCATTCGGGCTACTCGGCTGCGTTCTGGTTTGCCTTCGTGGTCAATCTCTTGGGTGTCATCTTCTATTTCGCCTATGTGAGGGGACACTTCATCAAGAACCGGTTGCGATAAAGCATGGGGTAAATCACGTTCATTCATGAAAATCATCCAAATCGTGAATGAAATCGATGAAATTCATTAATGAATGGAATTCCGAACACAAATTAAATGAAAAGATAACGTCTTCTTGTAGGCTATTTTTTTGCAGCCCCTAAGGGAAAATTTTGTTACCCCTAGGGGCTGCAAATTTTTCCCCTAAGGGTAGCGGATTTTTGTCAAAACGATGACACCGATGACGATGACACCGATGACACTGGGGCATTTATTTTTTTCTCCCGCCAGGAAGGGGTATTATTTATTAAATCTAATTATTTAAATATATAAAATAACAAGTACATTTCTCGAAACGATGACAAAAATAGGTCGGTGTCATCGGTGTCATCGGTGTCATCGTCATCGATTCGTGTATATCAAAGTAGAAGGAAAAGGCTTATTATCAATAGCTTAGCTCTGATGCGCTTCACTCCTAAAGTAGCCTTAAGACTATAACCTTGAGTTCTGATCCGATAAAAGCCTCCTCTGACCTGATAAAAACCGACTCCGACTCGATAAAACAGCAACCTTACTAAGGCATTTCGCAAGATGGCTCACTTAATTCTCCCTAGTTAGGAAAAAATTTTTCTCTAGTTAGGTAGCAAAAAAACTTTAAAATTGGCTATGTCGAAAATGCTCATGCTCGATATAGTTCAAACAAGTTAGGCTCTGTTCCCACTCAATCGCATCTTTGCCGACGCCAATCCACCCTTTTGCCGACGGCAAAACCATGCTTTGCCGCCGTCTCTTTAATTCGATGCCCTCGATGTCATATTTCACAGAATTGATAAGGCTGCATTATTCTTCAATACTCGTGCCTTATTGAGCAATAACCTGCCATTATCAGAAAATAAACGTGCCTTATTGAAAATAGATAGAAAATGCTTGTGGTTACAAATTATCTTCGTACTTTTGTAACAGTAGGCAGAAATGTCGGATCATGTAAAACGCTGGAAATCAATGTTGATGACCATTTTTATAAGGTCACGAAAAGGGTTCAGTTGGGAAGTGATGCACAGCGTGAAGTCCAAAACTTTATGCTCACCCGATATGCCTATTATCTGATAGCACAGAATGGTGATCCGAAGAAAGAGGAGATTGCCTTTTTGTACCGATATTCTTTTCAACAACAAGGATTTTTTCAGAAAAAGTTGAAAAAAGATGGATTCTTTTTGTAAGAGATAGGGAAAATGTGTATTTTTGCAACTGCATTGTAGCGGGAAACTAAAGCCTATACCGATGACCTATAACAACGATTCACATATCAGGTCTGTTGAGGACGTGAAGGCATTCTTCCATCACCTGATGGATGAACGCAAGGTGAGTTTCCATCCCGATGACATGTTTGAGGATTACGTGTCTTGCGAAGGAGGTGTCAACGCCTTTTCACTCGGAGAGTGTGCCAAATATAATCGCCTGATGGACGAGAGTTTCAAGGCGTGTGAGAGTGAAGGTGCAGATATATATGAAATCGGAGTTGAGATTCTTCTTCATGGTATGGGTAGAATGAAATAAATACTGGAAAATAAAAGATAAGAGATATGGAAATAAAAGATTATATACTTGACGAGATGATTGGGTTCATCGAATGTATGCCCAAAAATTCCGTCGAAAATGTGGCAGTACGGGCAGGCGAGTAAGGGTTGCACCGTGCGTGTTTCACTGGCGAAGAAAGAGGAAAATGATGATAAGCAATAAAAGATATATAGTATAATCAGATAGAACTCAGTATTATAATATGGCAAGCTGTAGTGTTGAAAATTGGACTCTTCAAGATTTAGCCTCTGCATTACAAGATATGCAGAAAGACCAAAAAAGGATAGCTGTACCAATCTTTCAAAGAGGAAAACGCTGGAAACCCCAGCAGCAGAAAGTCTTTATTGATTCATTGATAAAGGGGTTCCCTGTTGGTACTATGCTCTTTCATGAAGAGAGAGATATAGACGGCAAGCGCACTTATATTTTGATTGATGGTTTACAAAGGGGAAACTGTATAAAAAAATACATGAATAACCCTACTGAGTTCTTTTATGATAGTAATATTTCTGATGAATTTTGTAAAACTCTTTTGCAGGAAGTTGATGCTGACGAAGAGCAGAATTATCATTTGGTTCGCGGTCTACTCACAAATTTCATAAAGGAACAGAAAACATTTAAGAACCTTCAATATTATGAGCCAGCTAAAGATATTGCAGAGATGTTTAACGCTTCTAATTCAGTCATTAGCAATCTCATCAAAATTATAGGAAGGTTCTTTGATGATCGACAAAGTCTATACGAAACAATTTCCTTGACTGTAATTCCTGTTATTATCTATCATGGAGAAGAAGATAATCTACCTGAGATTTTCGATAGAATAAACTCACAAGGCACTCCGTTGGATCAGTATGAGGTCTACGCTGCATCTTGGCCTGTGAAAAAGAGGTTTAAGATTTCCAACATGGATATTGTCGAATGTGCCATCAAAAAATATGATGCATTCGTTAACGACGGTTTTGTTATTCAAGACTATGATAGAGAAAAGATGAGATCATCCAAAGAGGTCAATGCTTTTGAATATCTATTTGGCTTAGGGAAATACCTCGTGTCAAAGTATGATATATTGGCTTTCCAAACAAACCTTGCAGATGATACTGTTAACACTTTAAGTTTTGAATTGGTAAATGCTTGTTTAAATGATACAGATAAAATAAAAATCTTGTATAAGAACATATATGCTCTTAAAGATATAGACGCTTTTGAGAAAGCACTTTATAAGGCTATCGATTATGTGGTTGATGCTGTTTCGCCAATCATGAGATTTAAGGGCAACAATAGATCCAAGTCAAAAAAGATTTACCATTCAAAATTTCAGATTCTCTCTATGATTTCCACCTCTTTTAAGGAGATGTTTCCAACAGGTGATTTTGATAGAATTGATGAGGAATGGGTGGAAAAGAAAGATATAATAGCTCAGAATCTTCGTGCTTATTATGTATATGACATTCTTACTAATTATTGGAGTGAAGGAGGTAATACTAAAATTCATGCTGCTGCCAAGCCCAACCGATATTTGATAGAAATATCGCCTCGTGCTTGGAGAACCGCTTTGGATGGTTTTTATGACAAGTCTATGTTCCGTACTGAAACCAAGAATATCCCTTCTCCTAAAAGTGAGGAATATGTTTTTCTTAATTGCATTTATCTTCATACCTTTACGGCTATGGATCAATTGTCGATAGACAAATTCGATGTTGAGCATATAGCACCTAAGCGCCAAATGCTGGATTTCATAAAGAAGGTAAAGGGACAAGGGCTTCCAATAAGTTCTATCGCCAATCTATGCTATCTGCCAGATTATGTGAACAGAAGCAAGAAAGATAAGAATTTCTATCAAGACAACAAGTATTTGAAGCACATAAACCTTGAAGAGGTTGAGGCTAAATATAGTTTTACGACAGAGGATGATTTGCAATGGATGGATATGCCATATGAAAATCCTGATGATTTTAATGTGCTGAAAGAACTATACACAGAGTATTGCAATGATCGATTTGATAAAATGAAGAAGCTCTTCTGCAAATCGATGGGCATTGACTATGAAGCAATGCAAAATGTTACAATCGAAGAGCCATTGACACTAGGAGGCGTTACTTCCACCAATATCGGCAATGAAAAGCCTTATTTGAAGAGTATAATAACAAGAGTTGAGCAGCACATGAAACTTGAGTTGCTAAATGCAAAAAGGCAAGCATACATATCTTCAGATGGGAAAAAGGGTTTTGTATTCTTAGAATCAAAAGCCTATAAACAAGGAGATCGTCAAAAGTATTGGTTCGGTTATCGTTCTGCTCCGCTACAATATATTGAAGATTGTGAGGAGAAATATATTATATTAGGGTGTAGAGATAGTGATTCATTGTTAATGATGCCCATTGAATTCATAGAAGATCAGAAGGATAATTTGAATAATTCAAAAGAAGATGGTGTGATAAGACATTATCATTTGGTTTTCTTCCGAGACAATGACGGGCATATGACAGAGTTGCTGTCTAAGCCGGATCTCATGGAAATAGATGTTGATAAATACAAAATATAAATGAATAAAAATAGTAAGAAATATAAACTCAAGGAAAATGAAGATGGGACAATCGAAAAAATGGCAAAGAAGAAAGAAATCAATAACGTGAAGTTGAGTGGCTGTGTGGCGGTGGTTGCATGGCTGTTCGTTTGTGCTGCATGCAATAAGAAAGAGCCGTCGATGGACTTTCAAGAGGATTGGCTGTATCCTGAGGATACTACCGTAGAAGAGAGTGTCAACAGGGAAACACGCACAGAGGAACACGTGGAGACGTACAAGGTTCCTGAGGGAAAGACAAGAAGAAGTGGCGGCTCTGGGTATTCGTCCTATTCGTATGATGATGACGATGAGGAGTATGACAAGAGCGACAATGAAGCATATATTGATGGTTGGGTGACTGCTGAAGAGGAATTGTACTCAGGGGCAGAGCCAGGATCATATCTGCCTGTGGAGGGGGATGATGACTACGAGGAGGATTATGATGATGGCTATGGCTACTAAACCTGCTGATGGAGCAAAAAAAAGAGCACCCGACATTTCGGATGCTCTTTTTGTATTTCATTGTGGATGCTTATTTCTTTGACTTCTTGCCTTTCTTGCCTGCGGTGAGGGCGTCGCTGATCTTCTCGGCACGGAGCATCACTTCGGCATAGCGGCGACCGAGTTCGCGATAACCGTCGGCTGTGAAGTGAAGGTGGTCGAAGTTGCCCTTGCAACCAAGTGATGGAACGACGTAGGCGGTTGGGATGACGAGTGGCATCGTGGCAATGACGGTGTTGTGGAGTTCACAAGCGCCGTTCTCCTGCTGCGACATGAGTTCGCCGACGAGGAGTGGGCAGGCTTCTGCTTCGAGACCGAGGTCGTTGAGCATGCGCTCGTAGATGACCTTCACGCGCTCAGGCCAGTCTTGCTGACCGTTGTCGGTGCAGCCCTGGTGGAGGAGGATACCCTTGATGACGCCGTGCTTCTGGGCGAGTTTTGCCATCTCGATGAGGCGCTGGTAGGGGTGGTTGTCGTATTCCTTGCAGAAGTTTTGGAGCCAGCCTGCTGACTTGGCGATGTAGGCCTGTGACTTGTCTTCGTCGAAGAGGTCGATGCTGCATCCGCCGATGGCGACGTTGATGACACCGATGGAGATGTTGTCAGGGGTCTTCTCGACCATGGTGCGGCCGAAGTAGTCGGCAGGGGTGAGTCCGTTGTTCTCGCGGCAGAGTGGTGGAACGGCTACATACCATTTGCCCTTCTCACGACCGGTGCGCTTGAAGTCGACGGCTGCCATCATCTTGAAGCGTGTGTTGAGGTTCTCGCGGTCCTGTGGTTCGATGCGGGCATTGCCTTCCATGTTCGACTGACCGAAGCAGAGGTAGATGTGGAAGTTGGGGTCGAACTTCGTGGGCTGCTGAATCTCTCCAGCCAGGCTCTGTCCATCGTTGTAGTTCAAGACGGTGTTCTTCTCATAAAAACTGGTGACCTCTCCTTTTTTGTCCTGTGCATAGCCAAGACACGCAACGAGAGCAAGCGCAACTGTCAAACAGATTGTTCTCATAATTGATAATAGTTGTTTTGGATTAGTAGTTTTTGGATGAATTTGGTGCGAAGGTAGGACTATTTGCGGAAAGGACAAAATAAATGGGGGTAAAAGTTACGAAAATAGAAAAAAAGGTAACATAGAAGCAAAAAGATGTCGCGCGAATGAACTACCTTTGCAAACAAAATAAAACCAAGACTAAAAACTAATCCAAAACAAACTGATGAAAAAACTATTTCGACTGATGAGCATTGTCTGCGGAGCCTCGTTGCTGAGTGTGCAGGCTGTTGCTCAGAACCCGTTTGTGCAAACGTGGTTCACTTCCGACCCTGCACCGATGGTGCACGGTGACCGCATCTATGTCTATACTGGTCATGACGAGGACAATGCCGACTTCTTCTGGATGCAGGAGTGGCGTGTGTATAGTTCTGCCGACATGGTGAACTGGACCGACCACGGCAGCCCTCTCGCGCTGGAAAGTTTCAGCTGGGCTGACGACCGCGCTTGGGCCAGCCAGTGCATTGAGCGCAACGGCAAATTCTACTGGTACATCTGCGCCCATTCGCGTCTCTCTGGCGGTATGGCGATTGGTGTGGCTGTGGCAGATAGTCCTACGGGACCCTTCCGCGATGCCATCGGCAAGCCTCTCTATGAGAACGGCTCTTGGGATCACATCGACCCGACCGTGATGATTGATGAAGACGGTCAGGCGTGGCTCTATTGGGGCAATCCCCGCGTCTATTGCGTGAAACTCAACGAGGACATGATCAGCCTCAATGGCGAGGTCTTCAATCTGGAGATGACCGAGGAGGGTTTCGGCGCTCCCGACGCATCGAAGCGCGACCGCAACAAGAAGTATAAGGACACCTACACGGAAGGTCCTTGGATTATGAAGAAGCCCCAGATGGGTGATGCCAAGAAAGCCACCAGAGGCTACTACCTTCTCTATGCCGCTGGCGGTGTGCCTGAACATCTCGCTTACTCCGAGGCTCCCACGCCAACCGGTCCTTGGACTTACAAGGGCACCATCATGCCAGAAGGTGGTACGGGCTCGTTCACCAACCACTGCGGCTATGAGCGTTTCAAAGGTCACGACTACTTCTTCTACCACACGGGCAAACTCCCTGGCGGTGGCGGCTTCGGTCGCAGCGTCGCTGTAGAGGAGTTCAAGTTTAATGCCGACGGTACTTTCCCAACCATCCAGCCCACCGACAAGGGTGTTGAGCCTATCGGCACGCTGAATCCCTACGAGCGTGTGCAGGCCGAGACAATGGCTTTCTCAAGGGGCATCAAGACTGAATGGAACGACGAGACGGGCGTGTATGTCACCTCCGCTCATGCGGGCGACCCCAAGCATATCCTTGCGAAATCACATGGTGATGACTATATCAAGGTACAGGCTGTGAACTTCGGCAAGAAAGTGCCCCGCACCTTCACGGCTCGCGTGGCGAGCGCCCTCAGAGGCGGTGCCATCGAAGTGCGTATCGACAGCCTCAGGGGCAAAACCATCGCACGTCTCGAAGTGCCTCACACTGGCGGTTGGGAGAAATGGCAGGAGGAAGTGGTTGACATCCGCGTTCCTGTGGCTGGCGTTCACGACATCTACTTCGTGTTCCGTGGTCGCATGGGTGTGCAGGTTTGCAACTTCGACTGGTGGCAGTTCCGTGGCATCGAGGAGTGCAACATGCCACTCTTCACCACAAAATACACCGCCGACCCATCTCCTATTGTAGTGGGCGACACGCTCTTCCTCTACACCTCGCACGACTCTCACCCTGAGGACATCCACGACGAGAACGAGCGCAATTCTGCTGGCTTCTTCATGTACGACTGGCTCCTCTGGTCAACAACGGATATGGTGAACTGGACAGAGCACGGCGCGGTGGCATCTCTCCGCGACTTCGAATGGCGCAGTCGTGAGAACGGTGCTTGGGCAATTCAGACGGTGGAGCGCAACGGCAAGTTCTACCTCTATGCACCGCTGCATGGACACGGTATCGGCGTGCTCGTGGCTGATTCTCCCTACGGACCATTCAAAGACCCACTCGGCAAGCCCCTCGTATGGCAACAGGAGCACTGGGACGACATCGACCCCTCCGTCTTCATCGACGACGACGGTCAGGCTTGGATGTTCTGGGGCAATCCTCATGCCTACTGCATCAAACTGAACGAGGACATGATTTCCACCAGCGGCGACATCTACGTGCTCAATCAGCAGGACGGCATGATGCGTCCCGTGAAGGAGGAGGGCGCCAAGATTAACCTCCGCGTGTCTTGGCAGCAGAAAGCGAACTGGGCGATTCAGCACTATCAGGAAGGTCCTTGGTTCTACAAGCGCAACGGACATTATTATATGGCATTCGCCTCCACTTGCTGTCCTGAGGCACTCGGCTATGCGATGAGCAACCATCCGCTGGGTCCGTGGAAAGAAATGGGCTACATCATGCGTCCGACAGAGCGTGACCGTGGTAACCATCCCGGCATCGTGGATTATAAGGGCAACAGTTATGTGTTCGGCCAAAACTACGACGTCATGCACATCGACACATGGGAGCACCACGAGCGTCGTTCCGTCAGCGCCAAGGAAATCACCTACAACGCCGACGGCACCATCCAGGAGATTCCTTACTGGCTCGACGAAGACCCCATGAAGCAACTCCACAGCCTCAATCCTTACAAGCGTGTGGAAGCCGAGACCATGAACTGGGGCTATGGTTTGAAGACCTGCAAGGTGGGTATTAAGAACACGGGCATCGTGAAGGATATGCCTTACTCTCCCGGACGCAAGAACCTCTATGTGACCGACATTGACGAGGGTGAATACATCCGTGTGAAGGGTGTTGACTTCGGTTCAGCTGGTGCCAAGAAATTCCTTGCCAGCGTAGCCTCCGCCAAGGGTAGTGGTAACATCGTCATCACCATCGACGGCATCGAAGGAAAGGAAATCGGTCGTGTGGCTGTGAAGGCAACCGGCGCCGACGAGAAGTTCAGCACCGTCAGCACGAAGGTGGAGAACGTGAAGGGCGTTCACGACCTCTACTTCCACTTCGAGAAACTGAACGGCACGTTCAACTTCGACTGGTGGCAGTTCCAGTAAGATAGAAATTAAAGAAAAGAGTCAATGGTCGTTGTCCAATCCGTAGAAGGTGGGGCGACGACCATTCCGTTTTGGGTCTTTGAGGTGTCAGCATGAATGGTGTGGAAACCCAATGCAGCGGCGGCTTCCACATTCTGTGAGGAATCATCGAGGAAGAGGCATTCGTTAGCACTTGTGCCGATGTCCTCCAACACTTTCAGATAGATATCGTCATTGGGCTTTGCCATGTGCATCTCCTGTGAGAGGAAGGTATGGTCGAAGAGTTCATCCACCACCGCCTGACCGCCGAAGCATTTCTCCACAATCTTCAGCCAATGTGCTTCGTTCGTGTTGGAGAGCATGTAGATGCGGTAGCCTCGCGCTTTGAGTTCCTTGATTTTGTCGAGGCGATACTGCGGAATGGCGATGCAGCACGTGTTCCATGCCTCCAAGACCTGCTGAGGGGTGGTTCCGGGACGACACAAATGTCGGATACCGCCCAAAAATTCTTCAGTCGAGATGCCGCCTATTTGATAGAGATGCGTCGCACCTGTGGCGACAAGTCCTTCTCCCATCACGGCGTTGCAGGAGTTCTCCGACGATGCCGATGCTAGGTTTTGTTTCTTCAATGCGTCGAGGTCGATGCCCAATGCCTGCATCTGTCGCATGCAGTGGTGGAGGTCGATGTCCAGCAGCACACCACCAAGGTCAAAGATGATATTTCGTATTGCCATACCTTTCAATTCTAAACTCTAAACCCTAAACTCTCAACTTTTTATATGCACATCCATTTGTGGATAAGGAATGTCGATGCCAGCCTTACCCAGTTCGCGGTAAATCTTCTCGGTGGTTTCGAACTTCACGTTCCAGAAGTCGGGTGCTTTCACCCAGATGCGCATCTGGAAAGTGATGCCGCTCGTGCCCATCGTGGTCATAGGGATGAAGGGGGCGAATACGCCGCTACGCATGATGCGCTCGTCGGCCTCGATAATGTCCATCAGCACCTTCCTCACCTCGTCGGGGTCGGCACCGTATGCCACATCCACATCAATGTCCACGCGTCGTGTTGGCGCCTTCGTTGAATTCTTCAGGCTTCCCGTTGCCAGCGGACCGTTGGGGATGATGATGGTCTGGTTGTCGGGCGTGCCCAGCACCGTGCTGAAAATCTGAATTTCCCGCACCGTTCCTGCAAATCCCTGCGCCTCGATGAAGTCCCCCACCTTGTAGGGCTTCAACAGCATGATGAGCACACCGCCCGCAAAGTTCTGCAATGTGCCGCTCAACGCCATACCGATGGCGATGCCCGCCGAAGCGAACACGGCGAGGAACGAACTGGTGTCGATGCCGAGGATGCCGACGATGATGATGGCAAGCAACACGTTCAGCGAGATGGACACGAGGCTGTTGAGGAACGATGTGAGCGATGCCTCCACATTCCTTTTCTGCGTGATCTTCCGCAGTGCCTTCATCGTGTACTTGATGATGAAGCGTCCTACGATATAGACGATGATCGCCAGCAGCACGTTCTTGCCGAACTGCACGATGTATTCGATGACGTCGCTCATGGCAATCTTACTGAAATCCAGATTGCTCAACTCAGCCACGATGTCATTTCCCGTTCCGATGCTGTTTACATTTTCGATGCTATTTTCTTCCGTCATGATTTTCTCTTTTTACCTGTTTCCGGCTGCAAAGGTACGACTTTTTTCTCAATTATATACTTATTGGGAGATAGTTTCTGCTTTTAGCCTGATGGGCCAACTGACAACAAATTCGGTGAAGTCCGCCTTCGTGAGATGGGCTTTCACCTCGATTCCTGCTGTCAGATTATGCCATTTGGGAATCGTGTAGTGGACACCGATGCGGTTGAAGAAGATGGGGTCTTTCCGCTTGGCGAAGTCGCCCAGTTTCTTATAGAGATAAATGCCTCCACCCAGTGCGAACGACACGTTGCCATAGAAGAGGGTGTGCTTCGCATCCAGCGCGATGGTCCAAGGATGATGCGGCATGTCGATGCCCTTCGATGTGTCGATGTCGCGGATATGGGCATAGTGGGAGTTGTACTGTATGTCGATTCCTCCGCCGATGGCTCCGATGCGGGCATAGCGGTACATGGCGTCGACTTGGAGGGATGCTACGGAGTAGACCGTGAAATTTTCCGTCCTCCAATCGGGATGGTCTTTGGTGATTTGGTATTGTGTCAACTCCCAGTCTTCCATGCATGTTTTCATGCCTACGCCGCCTTTGAAGTTCAGATACCAATAGGGCTTGAACTTGGGAGGAGTATATGTGAGCCGTTCTCGGAGTAGTGTCTCGTAATACGGGTAATAGATGATGCCGACGGTGGGACCCAAGATGTTCGCGCTGCGGTTGGGCTGATGCGTGCTGCCGTTGCTGATGTGCCAGTAGTCCAATCCTGCCTTGATGCCCCACGAAGGAGCGAAACGATAGGTGGCATTCACTGCGCCACCCGCATAGAAGAGCACGTGCGAGCCTATCATGTCGTTGTCCACGCAGTTCTCCTTGTCGTACTTTCTCGCAGAGTAAGCCAATCCCAAGTTGCCGCAGATGTCAAACTCCCAGCGGTTGCCCCGATAGAGCGGATAGGAGAAGGAACCGAAGATAGCGAATGAATTGCCCAGACGTGAGTCGTAAGGAACCAGTTCGTAGTAGTCCACGTCCGAAGCATTCCAGTGTGGAAAGTCGATGTCGCGGTGCATGGTGGCGCCGTTGTTCTTGCTGAACTTGCCGACGATGGAGAAGGTGGGGTAGTGGTAGTCGTGGGCAAAGGCGTCGCTATCGGATGGAAGGCTCACATGGTTGAACTTGAAGGCCGCCGAATAGTCCGACTTGCTTTTCATGTAGGCTTTCTGATATTTGTCCAGCACCAGCACCTGTCCTGCCTGAATCTCTGCCTCATACCCCCAATGTCTTGTCTGAGCCTTCTCATCAACAAGGGAGTCAGTCTTGATAGGCTGACAATACGCTGTTAGACTTGAAAGTAAAAACCCTATAATGATAACAAATCTCATCCGTTTCTGCTTTTGTGGTGCAAAGTTACAAAATATATTTGGTTATTCCTTCGTATATTCGTATTTTTGGCTACACCGAAAGTAGACTGCATCCCGGAAATACAAAGAAAAAGGTGTTTTCCTTTGGTATTTCGCTCGATTTGCACTACCTTTGCACACAATATTATATATAGTGGAAAGAAAATGAACGTACTCGAACTTTCGGAACAGGAGATTAACCGTAGGGCGAATCTCCAAGCATTGAAGGATATGGGCATCGAGCCTTATCCCGCAGCAGAATATCCAACTGACGCTTTTTCAACCGATATCATCGCAAACTTTAAGGACCCCGAGGTGGATGCCGAGGGTAATCCGACGGAACCCCTGAAAGAGGTGTGCATCGCAGGCCGCATGATGAGTTGCCGTGTGATGGGCAAGGCAAGTTTCGTGGAATTGCAGGATTCGAAGGGCAGAATTCAGGTGTATGTGACAAGGGATGACATTTGCCCAGAGGAAAACAAGGATTTGTATAACGTGGTGTTCAAGAAGCTTTTGGACTTGGGCGATTTCATTGGCGTGAAGGGATTCGTGTTCCGCACGAAGACCGGTGAGGTGAGTGTGCATGCAAAGTCGCTCACCGTGTTGGCGAAGTCGCTGAAACCGCTGCCCATCGTGAAGGAGAAGGATGGTCAGGTGTTTGACGCTTTTGAAGACCCCGAACTGAGATATCGCCAGCGCTATGTGGATTTGGTGGTGAACAACGGCGTGAAGGACACGTTCTTGAAGCGTGCCACGATTCTGCGCACAATGCGTCAGGTGTTTGACGAGGCTGGTTTCACGGAGGTGGAGACACCCATCCTGCAGCAGATTGCGGGTGGTGCTTCGGCTCGTCCGTTCATCACGCACCATAATGCGCTGAACGTGGATTTGTATCTTCGCATCGCTACGGAACTTTACCTGAAACGTCTTATCGTGGGCGGCTTCGAGGGTGTGTATGAGATTGGCCGCAACTTCCGCAACGAGGGTATGGACAGAAGCCACAACCCAGAGTTCACTTGCATGGAGCTGTATGTGGCGTATAAGGACTATAACTGGATGATGTCGTTCACGGAGCAACTGTTGGAGCGTATCTGTGTGGCAGTGAATGGCTCGACCGAGGTAAAGATTGGCGACAACATGGTGAGCTTCAAGGCTCCTTACCGTCGTCTGCCGATTTTGGATGCCATCAAGGAAAAGACAGGCTTCGACTGCGAGGGCAAGTCGGAGGAGGAAATCCGTGCGTTCTGCCAGCAGAAGGGTATGGAGATAGACGAGACGATGGGTAAGGGCAAGTTGATTGACGAGCTCTTCGGTGAGTTCTGCGAGGGCACTTTCATCCAGCCGACGTTCATCACGGATTATCCTGTGGAGATGTCGCCGCTGACGAAGATGCACCGTTCGAAGCCAGGTTTGACGGAGCGTTTCGAACTGATGGTGAACGGCAAGGAGTTGGCAAATGCATACTCTGAGCTGAACGACCCCATCGACCAGGAAGAGCGTTTCGTGGAGCAGATGAAGTTGGCAGATAAGGGTGATGATGAAGCAATGGTGATTGACCACGACTTCCTTCGTGCCTTGCAATATGGTATGCCTCCTACATCGGGTATCGGTATCGGCATCGACCGTCTAGCTATCCTCATGACGGGTCAGCCCACCATTCAGGAGGTGCTGCTCTTCCCGACGATGAAGCCTGAGAAGAAGGCTCCGCGCGATAGTGTGGAGAAGTTTGTGGAACTGGGCTTCGCTGAGGACATCGTGCCCGTGCTCTACAAAGTGGGCTACAACCTCGTGAGCGACCTTGTTGACGGCAATGCCCAGAAGATTCAGCAGCAGATTGGCGAGGTGTTGAAGAAATACAAGTTGGACATTCAGAAGCCATCAGTTGACGAGCTGAATGCAATCATTTCTAAAATTTAAGCTATGCAATTTCAATCTTGTGGCAGAGTGGCAGTCCTTGGAGGTGGTAGCTGGGCAACAGCTATCGCGAAGATTGTCATGCACCATGAAGAAAAGATAACATGGTACATGCGCCGTGACGACCGCATTGAGGACTTCAAACGCATGCACCACAACCCCGCCTACCTGACGGGTCTCCACTTTGATGTGGATAGAATCAACTTCTCCAGCGACATCAACGAGGTGGTGAAGAACAATGACACGCTCATCTTCGTCATCCCGTCGCCTTACATCAAGAGCCATTTGAAGAAACTGAAGGCGAACATGAGGGAGAAGATGATTGTGACCGCCATCAAGGGTATTGTACCAGAGGAGAGCCTCACGGTGAGCCGATACTTCGAACGTCAGTATAACGTGCCTGAGGAACAGGTGGCTTGCATCGGTGGCCCCAGTCATGCAGAGGAAGTGGCGCTTGACCGTTTGTGCTATCTGACCATCGGATGTCGTGACTTGGAGAATGCACAGGTGGTGGCGGATCTGTTTGCCAACAAATACGTGAAGACGAACGTGTCGCCCGACATTGAGGGCATTGAATATTCGTCGGTGTTGAAGAATGTCTATGCCATCGCGGCAGGCATCTGTCACGGATTGAAGTGGGGTGATAACTTCCAGGCGGTGTTGGTGTCGAACGCCTTGCAGGAGATGAAGCGTTTCCTGAGAGCCGTGCAGCCCGAGGATCGTCATGTGAGTGATTCTGCCTATTTGGGCGACCTCCTTGTGACGATGTACTCGAACTTCTCCCGCAACCGTGTGTTCGGCACGATGATAGGGCAGGGGTATAGTGTGAAGACGGCGCAACTCGAAATGGAAATGATTGCGGAGGGCTACTACGGTACCAACTGTATGAAGATTCTCAACAAGCGCTACCACGTGAACATGCCCATCCTCGATGCCGTCTATAACATCCTCTACGAAAAGATTTCACCAGCTGTGGAAATCAAAATATTGAGTGACTCACTGAGATAACAATCATACAACTAAAAACCATATAACTATGAAAATTGACATTACAAAAGCTGCCTCGTTTTTGAAGGCAGGTGCGGTTGAGGCTTTGGAGCCTCAGGTGAAAGCGGCTCAGGAAGCTCTTGAGCAGGGTACATGTGCTGGCAATGATTTCCTCGGATGGATGCATTTGCCCAGTTCCATCACGCCAGCATTTATCGACGAGCTGAACGCTACGGCCAAGGTGCTGCAGGAGAATTGCGAGGCTGTTGTTGTGGCTGGTATCGGCGGTTCTTACCTCGGTGCTCGCATGGTGATTGACGCGCTGTCCAATACATTCGGTTGGTTGCAGCCATCGAAGGCTCCTCGCATCCTTTTTGCTGGCAACAACATCGGTGAGGATTATCTCTCCGAACTCATTGGCTACTTGAAGGGCGTGAAGTTTGGCGTCATCAACATTTCGAAGTCTGGTACCACCACAGAAACCGCCATCACGTTCCGTCTGTTGAAGAAGATGTGTGAGGACCAGCGTGGCAAGGAAGAGGCGAAGAAGGTGATTGTAGCCATTACGGATGCCAAGAAGGGTGCTGCCCGCACAACTGCTGACAAGGAGGGCTACAAGTCCTTTATCATCCCCGATAATGTGGGTGGTCGTTTTTCTGTGCTCACTCCTGTGGGTTTGCTGCCTATCGCTGTGGCAGGCTTTGACATCGCCGCTCTTGTGAAGGGTTCACAGGATATGGAGAAGCAATGTGGCATCGACGTGCCCTGCAAGGAGAACCCTGCAGCGGTTTATGCAGCGATCCGCAACGCCATCTACCAGAGTGGCAAGAAGATTGAAATCATGGCGAACTATCAGCCAAAACTCCATAACCTTGGCGAGTGGTGGAAGCAACTCTATGGCGAGAGCGAGGGTAAGGACGGCAAGGGCATCTTCCCAGCATCCGTGGACCTCACCACCGACCTGCACTCCATGGGTCAGTGGATTCAGGATGGCGAACGCACCATCTTCGAGACTGTCATCTCTGTGGAGAAGCCCAATACCTGTCTCGCTGTTCCTTCCGACGAGGAGAACCTCGACGGTCTGAACTTCCTCGCAGGCAAGCGCATCGACGAAGTGAACAAGATGGCTGAACTCGGCACGCAGCTGGCGCATGTGGACGGTGGAGTGCCCAACATCAAGATCAGCATCGAGAAACTTGACGAATACAATATCGGTCAGCTCATCTACTTCTTCGAGAAGGGTTGTGGCATTTCAGGTCTTATCCTTGGTGTCAATCCGTTCAACCAGCCTGGTGTAGAGGCCTACAAGAAGAATATGTTTGCTCTGCTCAACAAGCCTGGCTACGAAGCTGAGAGCAAGGCTATTCAGGAAAGATTGAAGTAATTTACAATTTGACAATTTTAATTGTCATACATTAATATAAATACGAAAATGAAATACGATACGATTGCACCGGGTGTGAAGTACATCGGTGTGGATGATCTTGAAATAGACCTCTTCGAAGGACAATACGATGTGCCACTGGGCATGTCGTACAACTCCTATCTGATTGATGATGAGAAGGTCGCCATCATGGACACAGTGGATGCTCGCAAGACCGACGAATGGGTGAAGAACCTTGAGGCGGTACTCGCTGGCAAGACACCCGATTATCTGATTGTGCAGCACCTCGAACCCGACCACGGAGGCAGCGTGAAATTCATTATGGAGAAATATCCCAACATGACCGCAGTGTGCTCCCAGAAGGCTGTGGCAATGTTTAAGCGCTTCTTCGATGTCGATTTCGGTGCCCGTCTGCAAGTGGTGAAAGAGGGGGAAACGCTCTCACTCGGTGAGCACACATTGCAGTTCTTCATGGCTCCGATGGTACACTGGCCAGAAGTGATGGTCACTTACGACCAGAAGACGAAGATTCTCTTTGCTGCAGATGGCTTCGGCAAGTTTGGTGCCCTCTGCAAGGAGGAGGAAGATGATGAGGGTTGGGCATGCGAAGCTCGCCGCTACTACTTCAACATCGTCGGCAAGTATGGTGCGATGGTGCAGAACCTCCTCAAGAAGGCTGCCACACTCGATATCCAGCAGATTTGTCCGCTGCATGGTCCCATCCTCTCTGAAGACCTCGGCTACTACATCGGTCTCTACGACACGTGGAGCAAGTACGAGCCAGAGAACGAGGGCATCTTCATTGCCTACTGCTCTCTGCATGGCAACACGGCACAGGCTGCCCTGAAACTTGCAGATATCATCCGTGAGAAGAGCGACGTGAAGGTCTCCACCTCCGACATCGCCCGTGATGACCTCCACGAGGCTGTCGAGGACGCTTTCCGCTACGACCGCATGGTGCTTTGTGCTCCTACATACGATGGCGGCATCATGCCCATCATGGAGGACTTCATCAACCACCTCCGCATTAAGACCTACCAGAACCGCAAGGTCGCTTTTGTCGAGAACGGCACTTGGGCACCTGCGGCAGGCAAGAAGATGCGTGAGCAGATGGAAGCGATGAAGAACATCACTATTATCGAGCCCCTTGTCACTGTCGAATCTACCGTCAAGGCCAAGACCATCGAAGACCTCAAAGTTCTAGCCGATGCTTTGATTGCCTAAGCAAGACGGACATCACACACATAAAATGATTCCACTGATGCTTCATCACATCAGTGGAATTTTCGTTTAAATTAACGCTGCGAAATCGTAAATTATTTCCGAATTTCATCAATAGCTATTGGTTTATTTTCAACAAATTAATACGTTCTTTTAGAGTTGTGATTGATGTGTTTCATTTCCTCGTTGTTTTCACTTTTTTATCGTTTTGTTTGGTGCGTAAGTTTGTATTTCGTATCTTTGCAGCGACAATGATTGTATAACCCTCTAAAATTAAAACGGATGATGGATAATGGAAAATGGATGAAGGGCTGGAGCATGATGGCCGTCGTGCTGAGCCTATTGGTCACTTCAATGATGCTGACGTCTTGTGACGGATTGATTAAGACGTTGGAACAGCTGGATGAGATGGAAAGGTTGGAAAAGGAACAACCAAAGGAACAGGAGTCGAAGAGTGACCTCCCGCCTATTGGCAGCAGGATTGCGCAGGGTGTGGTGCAGGATGCTCTGGATAGGGAGGCGGATGAGTCAAGGACGTATGACACGGAGCCTTTTTTCAGCAGGGAATATGTCAGCGAAGATGGTGCTGTGTGGACCTTCTATGTTTCGGATGAAGATGAGGATATGTTCGTGGCCAATTATGAAGATCCCAAGAAGGATGGGAAGGTTCAGGAGTACGAAATGGTCAAGTATGCCAACAGCGCCTACGAGATACGTCCCAAAGGTCGTTACGTCTCTGTTTGCACCATCCGCGTGCAGGAAGATGGACTGTCCGTAGAAGAGGCTCGTGGCGTCAATAGGAAGGTTTTCACGCTCTTAGAGTGAAGAAAAATCCCGTTCCTGACAGAAAAAACGTCGTGTTAGGAATTTTTTTTGGGATTATGTTTGTGGGATTGGAATAAAAAGCGTACCTTTGCATCCGCAATTTGCGTGGGCTATGCCCGTGCATGTTGTTTTGTGTGGATTTTCTGCACAATGTCCAGTGGAGGATGGTCCGGTAGCTCAGCTGGATAGAGCAACAGCCTTCTAAGCTGTGGGTCTTGGGTTCGAATCCCAACCGGATCACAAAGATTTTCCTCAATGAGGGGATGAAAGCTTGCTTGCAAGACGAGAGGTGAGGGAAAAATTTGATTGATAGCCCGTGGCTGGGCAAGGGATATCTAATCCCAACCAAAGGGCTGAAAAGGGATATCTAATCCCAACCAATAACAGAAACACCCCTAATTTTCAAAAACAAAAAGGGTTGAGCGTTCCAAATTTCGCGAGGTGGGCATTGCGGGCCTGCCGGAATAGCAAAGACCTGTACTTCTCCAAGTAAAATTAGATTTGAAAATTATAAAAGAATAATAAGAAAATGTCAAAGATTTGTCAGATTACAGGTAAAAAGGCAGTGGTGGGTAACAACGTGTCTCACTCGTTGCGCAGAACAAAAAGGACATTCGATGTCAACTTGTTCACCAAGAAATTCTACTATGTAGAGGAAGATTGCTGGATTGTGCTCAAGGTGAGCGCAGCTGGTTTGCGTATCATCAACCGCATTGGTCTCGATGCAGCCTTGAAGCAGGCTGTGGCTAAGGGTCACTGCGAATGGAAGGACATCCAGGTTATTGGCTAATTATTAAAGTAAGGAGAAAAGAAAAATGGCAAAGAAAGCTAAAGGCAATCGTGTACAGGTCATCCTCGAGTGCACAGAAATGAGGGATAGCGGTCTTCCAGGCACATCAAGATATATCACTACCAAGAACCGCAAGAACACTCCAGACCGTTTGGAGTTGAAGAAGTATAACCCAATCCTGAAGCGCATGACTGTGCACAAGGAAATCAAATAAGATTAGACTATGGCAAAAAAAACCGTCGCAACCCTCCAGAACAAGGATGGTCGTTCTTACACTAAGGTCATCAAGATGTTCAAGTCTCCTAAGACTGGTGCATACGCATTTGACGAGAAGATGATTCCAGCCGAATTGGTGAAGGATTATCTGAAGCACTAATCTGTCTTCTAATAGAAGATAAAGGTACGTATTGCGGGCACTTTTGTGTGCTTTCAGCATAAAAAACAGCGAACCTCTCCATTTTTTGGGGAGGTTTTTTTGTGTTATTGCTCAAAACACCGTATCTTTGTGGCTTTAACGAGTCGTATCATTATAATATAAGCAGTTTAGAAAGGAAAAGGATATGGGATTTTTCGATATGTTCTCCAAGAAGAAGAAGGAGACGCTGGATAATGGATTGGCCAAAACAAAGGAGAGCGTGTTTGGCAAGATTGCTCGCGCTGTGGCTGGTAAGTCGAAGGTGGATGATGATGTGCTGGACAATCTGGAGGAGGTGCTGATCACGAGTGATGTGGGTGTGGATACGACTTTGGAGATTATCCGCAGGATTGAGGAGCGTGTGGCGCGTGACAAGTATGTGGGTACGGATGAGCTGAACAGGATTCTGCGTGAGGAGATTGCAGGTTTGCTGACTGAGAATAACACAGAGGATACAGAAGGTTTCCAGATTCCTGAGGGTGCACATAAGCCTTATATCATCTTGGTGGTAGGCGTGAATGGTGTGGGCAAGACAACGACGATTGGAAAGTTGGCCTACCAGTTTAAGGAAGCGGGATTGAAAGTGTATCTTGGTGCTGCCGATACGTTCCGTGCTGCTGCAGTGGAGCAGATTTGCATTTGGGGCGAGAGAGTGGGTGTGCCTGTGGTGAAGCAGCAGATGGGCAGCGACCCTGCGGCTGTGGCTTTCGACGCTGTCAGTTCAGCCAAGGCGAATGGTGCTGATGTGTTGATTATCGATACGGCAGGTCGTCTGCACAACAAGGTGGGCTTGATGAATGAGTTGACGAAGATAAAGAACGCAGTGAAGAAGGCGGCAGGATATGAGGCTGATGACGTGATGCTTGTGTTGGATGGTTCGACAGGACAGAATGCCTTTGAGCAGGCCAAGCAGTTCACGAAGGCAACGGAGGTAACATCGATGGCCATCACGAAGCTGGATGGAACAGCGAAGGGTGGTGTGGTCATCGGCATCAGCGACCAGTTCAAGATTCCTGTACGTTACATCGGATTGGGCGAAGGAATGGAGGACTTGCAGGCGTTCAATCGAAAAGCGTTTGTGGAAAGCCTGTTCGGAGAGTAGTTGACAGTTAAGATTAGCGTTAAGGTTTTGAAGAGGAATACAATAGATATAATCACACTGGGGTGTTCGAAGAATCTGGTGGATTCGGAAAGGCTGATTCGTCAGTTGGAGCTGAATGGTTACCATGTGACGCATGACAGCGAAAATCCTCAGGGTGAGATTGTGGTGGTGAACACGTGCGGATTCATTGCTGATGCACAGGAGGAGAGTGTGAACATGATTCTGGAGCTGTGTCAGGCAAAAGAGGAGGGGAGAGTGAAGCAGGTGTATGTGATGGGATGTCTGTCCCAGCGCTTTATGAAGGAGCTGGGGCATGAGATTCCGCAGGTGGACAAGTTCTATGGCAAGTTCAACTGGACAGAATTGCTCAACGACCTGGGCAAGGTCTATCAGCAGGAACGTCAGTATGAGCGCCGTCTGACCACACCGAAGCACTATGCCTACCTGAAGATTTCGGAGGGCTGTGACCGCCATTGTGCCTATTGTGCCATTCCGCTGATTACAGGTCGTCATCAGAGCCGTCCGATGGAGGACATCGTGGCAGAGGTGGAGCATCTGGTGAGCGAGGGCGTGAAGGAGTTTCAGGTGATTGCGCAGGAACTCACTTACTATGGATTAGACCTATATGGTGAACAGAAAATAGCGGAACTGGTGGAGAGGATGAGTGAGGTGAAGGGTGTGAAGTGGATTCGTCTGCACTATGCCTACCCGATGAATTTCCCTTGGGATTTGCTGCGGGTGATTCGTGAGCGGAAGAATGTGTGCAAGTATCTTGACATCGCTCTCCAGCACATCAGCACGAAGGTGCTCACCAACATGCAGCGTCATGTGAACAAGGAGGACACTTACGAGCTGATTGAACGCATCAGAAAGGAAGTGCCGGGCATCGCACTTCGCACCACGCTGATGGTGGGCTTCCCGGGTGAGGGAGAGGCTGAGTTTGAGGAGTTGAAGGAGTTTGTGCGTTGGGCGCGGTTCGACAGGATGGGTGCCTTTGCCTATTCCGAAGAGGAGGGAACACCTGCCCAGAAGAAATTCACGGATGAGGTGCCCGACGAGGTGAAGCAGCAGCGGTTGAGCGAGCTGATGGATATTCAGCAGGGTATCTCTGCCGAGGTACAGGCGGAGAGAGTGGGGCAGACGCTTCAGGTCATCATCGACAGGAAGGAAGGGGAGTATTATGTGGGCAGAACCGAGTTCGACTCGCCCGAGGTTGACCCCGAAGTGCTCATTCCTGTGGCTGACGGCGCGCTAAGAAAAGGATGTTTCTACAATGTGCAAGTCGTTGATTCCGACGATTTCGACTTATATGGTAAAGTGAAAAGATGACGAACAAAGAATTTTTAGAGAAAGTCTCGCAGAAGACCAACCTCGAGATGGACAAGGTGAAGGACATGTCTTCTTCACTGGTCGGTGCTGTGCTCGAAGGCATTGCCGAGGGTAACAGCGTGACCATTCAGGGTTTTGGTTCGTTTGAACCACGTGTAAAAGCCAGTCGCAGAATCTACAACCCCACCACCAAAACCTACCTGGTGGTGCCGGAAAAGACCACGCTCAGCTACAAGATGAGCGCTGCGCTGAAGTCTCAACTCAACAAGCAATAGCCCTATGAACGAGAAACTATCATTCCAGAACATCATCGACAAACTGGCTCAAGGGTCAGGTGTGTCGAAGAAGATGGCAGAGACTTTTTCCAAAGCTTTCTTTGAAACGATCATTGAGGTCTTGTCAACAGGCGAGTCCATCAAGATTAAGGGATTGGGTACGTTCAAACTCGTTGAGGTTGGTGACCGCGAGAGCGTGAATGTCTCCACAGGCATGCGCATTGTTATCCCAGGCTACAAGAAAGTCGCTTTCACAGCCGAAGATAGCGTAGTGGAAGAACTGAATGCCCAAACAGAAAGTGCGGTTCGTACAGAGATTATAGGTCACACGGAAAGCACAGATGGTGCGGAAAAAGAATCCGAGAAATCCGTGGTCGAAAATAAAAAAGACGCTGTGGTTGAAGAGAAGGAAGTGGCTGTAAGCGAAAAAACTCCCGACATCGAAACACTTATCCAAGTGCCAGAACCAGAGCAAGTGGAAAAGCCACAAGATTCTTTTGCAGGCATCGACATGCTCATCTCCACTCCTGAAAGCGTGGAGGATGTCCGTCAGCAATACGAAGAGGCGAAGGCAAAGATGGAGGCCGCAGTGGAAGAGGCTCGCAAAGCCAATGCCGAGAAGCTGAGGTTAGAGAAATTGTTGGAGAGGTTGGAGAAGAACGTAGAGCCAGAAGTGGTTGCTCAAACAAATCTTACCGCTGAAGTAGTTCATATAGATGAAGAAGATAGTACGGAAAAGCAGGAAAGTCCTGAACGTGTGGTGGCCGTCCGTAATGAGGAGAAGACAGAGGAAGAGAAGCGTCAGGAAGCCTTCAACCGTGTGATGGTGGAGCAGCCCAAGCCTCAGGAACCGGAGCCTCAGGAGGAACAGCCAAGCAAGAAGAACGTCTGGTTCACCATCCTCATTGTCCTGCTTGTAGCCGTCTTGGGTGTCTTCGTCTTCCTCATATACAGAAACATTGAGGCAGTGGAGCAGGTGCCGACAACGACAACACAACCCGCCAAACCTTCTAAGCCTATTGCCAAACCCACTAAACCTTCAAAGCCTTCAACTAAGCCTGTTGCTCCCAAGGTGGACAAGGATTCTTTGGCTAAGGCACAAAAGGCAGACAGCATCAAGAATGTAAAGCCAGAGAAAGAAACGCCCAAGCCTGAAACATCCAAGGTGAAGGAGGAGCCGAAGCCCGAACGTCCCAAGACTCACGTCATGCAGCGAGGCGAATCCCTCACCCGTATATCCCAGAAGTACTATGGTACCAAGGACTCCGTCCGCGCTATCCTCCGCATCAACACCTTCGCGAACCCCGACAACATTCCAGTCGGTGCTGTGGTGAAGCTGCCATAAGGGACTATTCAAAGACTTAAAAAATTAAGAGCATCCGCGTGTGTCGGATGCTCTTTTTTTGAGGTGATGATTTGAACTTAGCCGAATCGTTTCACTGCTTCGTGGTAGGTGTCGAGGCTTCCAATGTCGAAGCGTCCGGCACTCATGGGCCAGGCATGCATGGGGGTGTGCTCCACCATATAGTGCGCCAGATTGCCTGGAGCGTCCTTGCCGCAGCCATTCTCCACGGAATGGCGTACAAGGTCCAGATCTCCCTTCTGATAGATGTAGAAGGGTGGTACGGCCCAATGACTCTTTGGCACTTGTGGTTTCTCCTCCATGCCCAACACACGCCATTGGTCATCCAACTCCACCACACCGGTGCGTTGGAGTTTTTGGAGTTCGGGCTGCTCATGACACATGATGCAGCTTGTTCCTTTCTCTTTGGCAAAATCCACAAACTCTTGGAAGGAGAAAAACAGGAGATTGTCGGCTGCCACTACGAGGAGGTCATCATCCACGTTCAGCTTCTCCATCGCATAGAGCAAGTCGCACACGGCCCCCAAACGTGTCTCGTTGGTCTCGGTGCCGTCATCCACGATGGTGATGGGCTTGGTGTAGTGTTGTTCCGCCTTCCACTCCTCGAAGATGGGGGCGAACTTGTGATTCGTGATGATGATGTGTTCATCTACTTCGTCGATGGTGTCGATATCATCCAACATCCTGCCCAAGATGGTGCTCTGACCAATCTTTAGCAAGGGTTTCGGGAAGTTCTTCGTCAACTCTCCCAACCTTGTCGCATATCCTGCTGCTATTACTATATTCTTCATGAGACAAATCTTGCGCCATCATCTGGTTTCACCCAGAAGACTTTGAATGTTTTTTCGTACTCGGGGAACTGCTCCAAATAGCGGGTGGTCAGTTCCTTCTCGATGGAGGCTTTGTAGGCAGGATCGGCGATAGCGATGCATGCCCCCTTGAAGCCAGCACCAGAGAATCGTCCGCCATAGATGCCAGGCAAAGAACGCATGATCTCATAGATGGCAATCAGTTCCGCGCTGCCACATTCATAATTATGGATGGAACTTTCGCAGGAATCAAAACTGAGTTTGCCAAATAGTTTCAGGTTGCCCGTTTCCCAAGCCGTGACTCCCTGACGCACTCTCCTGTATTCAGAATAGAAATGCTCGGCACGCCTTGCAAAACGCGCTGGCATGGCGATACGAGTCTTCTCAAATGTAGCTTTCGGAATGTCACGCAGGAACGTCTTGTCGAACGTCTTGAGTGGTTGATCTGTATATGCCAACATGTTCCATGCCGCCGTCTTGCACTCAAACACGCGCAGGTTGTAATCGCTGTTCACCAACGAGCGTGTCAGTCCTGAGAAGAAGATGCCAATCTCAAACTCTGGCATATCTGGATTCTTCTTGATGATACGGTAGTCATTGCTGTCACAATCCAAGAATAGCAACCCGTCTTTCTTTCCCAAGGCGATGCAAGCCTGATCGAGCAAACCGTTGTTCAGGCCTATGTATTCACGTTCTGCCTCCGAAGCAATCTGCACCACCTCGAACGGTCGCAAGGTGATTCCGTTCGCCTTTGCAAATGCCATCACATAGGCAATCAGCACCGCAGCACTTGATGACAATCCGCCCACAGGCAAGGAGCCCTGAATCACACCGTCGATACCTTTTGTTAATTCGAAGCGTTTCCGCAATGCATATTTAGCACCACGAGCATAGTCTCCCCAATGTCCTTCCTTCACCTGCGTGGGGACATTGATGTCAAAATCCACCAAACCTTCAAATGTCCTTGACTCCAGATGGATATGGCTATCCTCGTTGGTGTTGAACCAAAGATCCACACCTTTGTCTATTGCAAAACCCGTCACCAATCCATGCTGATGATCCACATGTGCGCCCAACGGACACACACGATACGGTGAGAAAATATGATACTGATAGTGTTCCATATTATATATAATGATTAGTATTTCAGGCGCACATCCCCCTTCCACTTCTCATCGATGGAGAGGGTGGCGGTGAATGCTTGGGATGCAGCAGGTTTGTCGCCCGTGAAGAACGTGCCAGAGAACCAAGTAATCTGATTCTGTTGCATGGGAATCTCTTTAAAATCACGTTCGTAGAGCACATTGTCCGATACATCGTAGGCTGTTGCTAGCAGATCAATCGTTCCTGTCGTATCGTGGAGGAATGTATAGAGGTCGAATTGCTTTTGTGTACGATCCGTACAGAAAAGGGTCTGCGTGGATTTCGTCACGCCCAATCCTGTACTGGCGCTGAAATGTCCACTGCCTCCCTTATATTGGAACCTCATTTTCGCCACATTAGCAGGAATCTCATCCTCAATCACGAAACGGCAAAGTGCCACAATGCGATGAAGTGTCAAAGACAAAGTCTGCGCTTCTGAGCCTATCGTAACGGTGGTATTGTAGAGAAACGTATCGGAATATCCCGTACCATTCCCTTTTTCTGTGATATTGGAGAACTGAATCTTTTCAGAGTTGGTCATCGTTGGATTCCCATTGCTGCTATGTGCCACGACAACCAGCTGATAAGTCCCTTCTGGCAATTGAAAAGCGGCTGTTCCGAAATCTTCATCCCCTAATTTCTGATTTGTCTGTTTCACACGTGTTCCATTCATGTCATAGACACCGAAGTTCACACGTGTACAGACATCTGATGCAGTAGCACGGGTTGAAGCCGCGAAGGGTGTCTGCTCCAATTGGAATATATTCAGCGTCAGATTACCCTGAGGCTGAGGAGCATCACCTTCTTCGGGCAAAGCCAGTTTCTCACATGCCATCATCAGCATGGCGAGTAAGGCAGATAAAAGCAGATGCAGATTCCTCATGACTGTTAGTAGTTAATGTCGATGACCGGGCGAAGCTTGATCTGGCTGCCGAATGGGGTAGTGCCTGTATTGAAGGTATAAGTTTCGCCTTCTTTCTTGGTATAACCCCATCCAAAATCAATGCCAATCGTACAGAAGTAGATGGCTGAATTGCCGCTATTGTTGAAGGTAACAATCTGCGTGTCCTTCGATACGATGGAAGTTTCGGTGGAGGTGGGCAGTCGCCAGTTGTTGGTCACACCAGTAGGTTTGGTGAGAGCTGCCATAGGATCTGTTAAAGCTGCTTGCCAAGCTGCCGCATCGGTGGTGCTGGAAGGAGCAGTGTAGTTCAATGCATTCTTAGCCAACAGAACGGCTGTACGTGCATCAGCATCGACAGAAACAACGTAGTAACCATTGAAGTATGATTGTGCGACGGGAATCTTGTTGTCATCATCGAGGTCGAAGCTGACAGTACGATTTTCACCCCAATCGGAAGCGGTGAGCACCATCTCCAACGTAGAGCCTTGTGTCGCCTTATAGGTGGCGCTGAGGGTAAAGTGATGATTGGCGGGCAATGCCTCAGCGGCTGTGTAGGAGAAGGATTGATTGCCTCTAGGAGAAGTTATGGACACCGTGATGGTCGGCGCTCCCTTGGTGGGAAAACGCTTCTGCTGTGGTGTGACTTTCCATGTTGTGCCGTCAGTTTGCTTGGTCAGCGTCATCGTGTAGCTTTCCGTCGGTGTGTCAGGATAGGTGCCGTTTAGGCGTACAGTGCTGTAGAAAGAACTGATGGACATCTCCACCTGCGTGACATCGGCAGGCACATCTTTGATTTCCATTTGGTCAATGCTGAGCACCTTATGTTCCAGCGAGATGGGCTGTGTCAATGTTTCTCCGTCTTCGAGCGTGACTTCCACCGTCTGCATCAGCAGGTCGTCCATGACCTTGCCACTTTGCAGGGCGATGACGCTGGTGGGGGTGGCGTTTGTCTGGGTGGGAAGGTTGAAGCGGTCGAGGTCTTCCATTCCCACAGCATAGAGGGTGTAGGTGCCTGCATCCAATAGTGCGGAAGCAGTATTGTTGTCCTCATCGGTGGAGAGCATCTGCACACATGAACCGGATGAATTGAAAATATAGACGCGGCCATAGGTAACGGCCTCTTCTGAGTCGCCTGCACCACGGGTACTCACTGTCAGGAGGGCATTTCCCGTAGATGGTTCAGAGGAGATTCCCTCTTCGGCTAAACTGACTTTCTCGCAGGAAGAGAAAGCAATGAGGGAGCATACAGCGAGCATCCCTCCAATCTTCGATGTGATTTTATTGACGTGTGTCATGGTTTGTTTTTGTATGATTAACGAATGCAAATTTAGATGTATTTCTTGACACCACAAAATTTTCAATGTATTTTTTGGTCGTTAGGAAAAGAGTTCGTACTTTTGTATAATGAGATTCTTACTGATTATAAATATTTTTCTTTGTATGTTCTTGCAAGAGATAGGAGGTGCATGGAGGGCTGCGTCGCAGATACCTCAGAGCGAACCAAGACCTTGTGGGGATAGTACTGTTCAGGTTCATATGGAAGAATTAAAGTATCATTACAAGTATCCGCATCCGGGTGTGACGACGGACAATGTGATTTTGGGCTTTGACGGACAAGAGCTGAAAGTGTTATTGATTGAGAGAGGCTTTGAGCCTTACAAGGGATATTGGGCATTCCCCGGCGGTTTTCTGGAGATGGACGAGTCGGCAGAGGAGGGCGCAAGACGTGAACTGAAAGAGGAGACAGGACTGGACTCTGCTTATGTGAAGCAGTTCCACACATTTTCGACACCAGACCGTGACCCTCGTGAACGAGTGATATCGATCGCTTACTATGCCTTGGTGCGGATCAGCGAGGTGAAGGGAATGGATGACGCTGTTCAGGCAAAGTGGTTCCCCATTAACGATGTACCGAAGTTGGCCTTCGACCATGCGGAGATGTGGCGCATCGCAAAGGAGGAACTGCGGAAGGCATTCCTGTGTGGAGGCAAGGAGTTTGAACTGTTGACGGAGGGATTTGCGAAGGAAGAGGTGGAGAAGATAAAGTTGATGATAAATAACTCACAATGAAATCGTTGGTTTGTTAGAGAACTTTATTCTTTCATTTTTTGAGGGGAATGCCAATGGCGAATTCTGTAAAATCGGCTTTGGTGTGATGCGCATTGACATGGATTCCTACATACATGTTATTCCATTTAGGAAAGGAATAATGTAGCCCTATACGTTCGTAATAGGGCTTTTCTATTTCTTTGGCATGGAGACCCATGTGGCGATAAAGATAGAAGCCCAGGGACATGGCCAAAGAAAAACGGTGGTAATAGACTTCGTGGCGAGCGGCAATACCCAGAGACCAAGGTGAGATGGTGCTGTTTCCCTGTTTGAGAATCCCCGACCGTTCTATATCGCGCACATGACGATAGTAAGTGCCATAAAATACATCTGCCCCTATGCCGGAAGCCCATCGGCGTGCATATCTCCGCATGAGAGAGGTGCTCAATGAAAAGGCAGGATAGAGTTTGAAATGGTCTGTGCGATAATCGGGCTCTCCGGGGGCTGTATTAAACTGGGTGACCTGCCAATCCTCCAACAGGGTTTTGGCACCGATTCCGACAGACAGGTCTGCATACCAATATCCTTTTCCTTCTGCTATTCTGCCCAGGTGCTCCTGTTGGCGTTGCTCGGCAAGGATGATGGAGTGGGCAGGGGCATAGACAAGACCGATGGTAGGTCCCCATGTGTTTTCTCCTTTGTTGGGACGATCCAATGCGCCATTGCTATGGTGATGATATTCGATTCCTGCTGTCACAGCCCATTCGGGCATGAAGAAATAGGAGAGGGTACCAGCAGCACTGAAAAAGATGGTGACATTGGAACCAATCAGTTCATTGTCGATGGCATCCTGCTGGTTGTATTTGTGTGCATTAAACCCTAATCCTGTTCGGAGTGTATAAGCAATTTCCCAATGACGGGTGCGGAGTAGGGGGCGTGAAAACGAGCCATAGAGTGTCATGGCATTTCCCAGTTTTGATATGTAGTCCACCTCTTGTGCCTTTCCCCATGTAGGAGATGGGTAGCGGTGCATGGTCACACCGTGATTGAAGTCATAGGACATGCCGAGACTCAAGGTCGGGTATCCATAGTCGGCTGCAAAGGCGTCGCTGTCAGATGGAACTGATGTGTGAGTCAGTTCCGCCGCTATCGTATAAACTTGTTTGCCATGCAGCCATTGGCGTGAATACTGATCCATAGCCAATTGTCTGCCGGGTGTGAAGCGTGCCATACCGCCCCACACGCCCTTCTTGGTGGAACATTGAATGCTGTCGGTCTCCTCCTGTTCTATGCTTGAAGGGGAAGTATTCCCCCATGCAGCCATCGTCCAACTGATGACTGCCATCATGAGTAAACAAAGCCTTCTTTCAGACCTGTTTTCTCCACTCCTCATGGGGGTCTTTCCTGCCATTCCCTTCTTTTTGATTTGCAAATGTAGATAAAATTCTGAAAATATCCGTACCTTTGTAGCCGAAAAAAACAGTTCATGGGGGATTATACAAAAAATCATCCATTGAACAGGTTGTTTAATAGGAATGGAAAGATGGAAAAGAAAGAGATAGAAGCGGCGGTCGAACGGTATCTGATGCAGAAGGGGTATGAGCGGATGATGTTGCGGGCAGCCATGTTCGATATGGATGGAGTGCTGTTCGACTCGATGAAGAATCATGCCAAGTGCTGGCACGAGACGATGGCGCACTTCGGATTGGACTTGCCGGAATGGGAGGCATATATGCACGAGGGACGTACTGGAGCGGGCACCATCAATCTGGTGTCGATGCGTCAGCGTGGATATGAAGCATCGGAAGAGGAGATCCAGCGTATCTATCAGTATAAGAGCGAGTTGTTCAATCAGTGTCCAAAGGCGGAACGGATGCCTGGAGCCTATGAACTGCTCTGCAAGGTGAAGGCGAGTGGGGTGGTGCCGATGGTCGTGACGGGCAGTGGTCAGATGACGCTTTTAGACCGGTTGAACAGGAATTTCCCAGATATATTTAAAAAGGAGTTGATGGTGACGGCTTTCGATGTGCAGTTTGGAAAGCCGAATCCTGAGCCCTATCTGATGGGGATGGAGAAGTACAGGAAAGCCCACCAGTTCCCCAAGGGAGAGGGGGTGCTTGATCCGAATTCTTTTATTGTCATTGAGAATGCACCGTTGGGTGTGCAGGCTGGTGTGGCAGCAGGAGTGTTCACTATTGCTGTGAATACAGGTCCACTGCCCGATGAGGCACTGCTCAGTCAGGGAGCAAATCTGTTGTTCCATTCGATGCAAGAGTTCTGCGATGAATGGGAGAAAGTGGTGGCATGTCTGTAAGATGTCTTTACTCATTCACCAGCACCTTCCCGTCTTCTGTCATTCCCTCCACGCTGATGTACATTTCCTCACAAGTGGAATTGTTGAAGAACTCCACTTTGGCTTTCCCCTGTGCGTCGGTGGTGATGTCAGGTTGCCACCAGATGGTGCGACGGAAGTCTGCCATAGGAGGAATGACATTGTAGTCCTCCGTTTTGAAAGTGGATGCTTGGTTGAAACCATCGAAATAAGTGCGTCTTATGCCTTTGTTGCTCTCAGTGGTGTATTTCGTGTGCATATAGACATAGATGCGAGTACGGTTCTCCATCTCGCTTGGGTCATTCGGAACGATATAGACAGATTTCACGTCGTTTAGATAAAGTTCATATGGTTTGATTTCCAGTAAGGGACGATCACCATTGTCAAAGATCCATTCGACTCCCCCTCCATCATAATAATATGCATAGGAATTTGTGTACGAATCTAAACCCCGATTCAACGTAAACGTCGTTCTATAATTAGAACTGGGTATATACCTCTGTCCTTCGTATGGATACTCTGCCTCCCGATGAAAGGTAAAGAGCATATTCTTCTGTGCTAGAAAGTCCAGAAAATAGGGCACGGGCTCCCCTTTGTCAAGGGCATTGTTACATTCCCTATCTATGTCGTAATACAGACTAGCATACTGACGACCGTATGCCTCGTTCTTGAACCGCCAGTCGTCATTCGTGAAGTACCTCCTTCCCTTTACCGTCACGCTTTCCAGCACATGATTCTTCTGCGTGATGGGGACGAACACATCGTCATCCGCCAGTGGCTCAAAGGGTTTCCTCACAAAGGCGTTGGCTGCCAGCGGATGTAGGATTTCTGCCTCTAGCGGGGTGATGAACCTTGGTTTGGGCGAGAACTGCCTGTCGATGCCTACATAGTAGGTCTTCCGCTTTTCCTCGTTCTTCTTCATCTTCTTCGTCGTGTAGATGCACAAATTCCATTCCCCATCTACAAACGGCATCTCGAAAGCGTAGTTACCTACAGAGTCTGTCCTTGTTTGACCAATCAGACTTTGCCCTAGTTTGTTGTAGAGGATGACATACAGGTGGACGTTGCCTACACGGTTGTGTTTGCGGTAGGCTTTCAGCGTTCCGTTCAGATACATCTTGTCTTCGATGGGCTGCGGCTTACGGAAGGTGTAGCGTTCCGACATCAGTCGCCAGTCGTAACGCCTCCAGCCCTGCGTCAGCATTAACAAGTCAGCATTCTTTCGGTGTTCGGTATCGTCAGCCTCAAAATAGTATTCGATGTTGGGGATATATCCTCTCACTTCAGAGGAAAGCAACATCCACGTCTTCATGTTGCCCTGTTGACCGTTCGTCATCGAGTGGGCATCGATGGCTGAGAAGGAAAGGTTGGCATTGGGTAGTGTTTGTAATTCCATCTCCACCTTGCCGCAAGGCTTTAGTCTTGTAGTCTTTGCCATCACACGGATGCTGTCCGTCCGATTGGGTGTGGGACATTTGAAGAAGAGCCTTTCCGCCATGATTTTTCCTAAACAGTCGAACACCGTCATTTGGTTTACGCCATCAGGCAATGCCTGTCTGCCCATCTCTATCTCCACGAGGGGTACAGCTGTAAGTGTATCGCAACGGATGATGTTGCCATTGTTCATGAGGACATAACCCAGCAGGTTACCACACACGCTATCCGAGCATTGGAGGGTGGCAAGCATATTCTCGTTAATGACATCCATCGACAGGGTGCATCCCTGAGACTGCGCTTGGGGTAGCGTGAAGAACTGCACTTGGCTCTTTTCCCCCTTCTTCAAGTTTCGCATCTGGTAGGTCAGTTTACCTTGGTCGGGAATCACCTCGAAAAGTCCCCTGCCTAGTGAGTCGGTCTTCACTGCAGCAAGCACGTCTCCCTTCTCGTTCATCACAAAACCCTCTCCTTGATGTGGCCTTCCGTTGTCATCAACAGCCAGCATAGCTACGCGACATCGTTTTCCCACGATGAGGTTACCCCCTTCAGGGTAGAACTGCACACTGATGGTCTTCATCAGTTCGCTGGTGTAGATACCCTCGTCAATCGCCTTCTGGTAGATGGGGTCATCAGTAGTGCGGTTGTTCGGGTCACGGTCGGCATAGAGTCTTGTCCTGATGGTCAGGTCTGCGTAGTCGCCCTCTGCCTTGGGTTTCTTGAAGATGGGGAATACACGGGAGAAGACTGCATTCGTTCCCCAGTTGGTCATGTAACGTGTGTAGGCACGCACCTCATAGAAGCCCGAGCCGAGCAGGGTGTCGAGTTTCATGTCGCCATGTGCCACCCCCAACGAGTCAATAGGGTACTTGCGTGTTTTGATGACATCACCGCTAGGATTGAGCAGTTCCACATACAGCACCTTGCTCAGGTCGGTGGCACGACCATTGTCCGTCCTGATCACATACGCTTTGAACCACAGCGTCTCGTCCTCGAAATACCCCATGTTGTCAAAGTGCAGATACACCTTTTCCTGTGGCACCACTTTGTTGAAGTTCATTGCCTTCTGCAAGTAGGTCATGAGATTCCCCTTCTTCGTGTCCTGAGCATGGAGCATCGAAACGGAGAGCATCAGTAAAACTATGATGTGGAAAAATCTTTTCATAAGCCCGTCCTATTAATCGTTCATACATAAACTGCAAGTGGGATAATCCAATAAAGCCAGAGCGTCCACATAAGAATACGTTTGACCATCTGCATTCAAGAGTGCCTTCTTGTAATAGATGCGTACATCAGCCGTCAGCATACGTCCATCCTGTAAATACACGTAATCATTCTCTTTCTTTTCCCCTTCATACACATACATGGCTCCTCGGCTGATTTCACCCGACGGACTCTTGATGAGCACGGTGTCATTTTCCTCAATAGTTACGCATTCCACCGCTGAAACATTCGCCTTCGACGCCTTCTGTTTGTTCGGCTCCCATGTCAAGGAATACCTGAGTGCGAAAGGTGTGTTGGGAATCAGAACCCAGCACACATCCTGCTTCTCTGTTGCTGATTGCGGCGTGGGAATTTCAGACACCAGCGGCTCCTCCTCCTCCATCTTTCCTTCCAAAGTATCTTCTTCCTGCACTATATTGATAGGTGTAGGAACATATGCCAGAATCTTGTCCACCCTTGTCTCTGGCACATCCACTTTCTTCCTCTCTCTCACCTCGTCCTTCTCACCTCTTACTCCCTCCTTCATCCTTCTCACCTCAGCCTTTTGTGGTTCTTGTGTGTCCTTGTGCATCACATGGAGAGCTACACCCACTAAAAGCGCCAAAGCGGCCGCAATACCCACGACCCACCCGATGCGTTGACGACGCAAAGTAATTCGCTTTGCTTTCTCCTCCCGTCTGATGCGTTCCATCAGCCGGTCAGTGAAACCTTCGGAGAGTTTCATCTGTTCAGCATGCTCATTCAGCTCTTTCATGACGATGCGCAATGCTTTGTCCTTATCATATATGTTTGTTTCCATTGTGTTCGAGGTTGATGATGGTTTGATGTATTTTCTTTCTGAGCCATTGAAGGCGTGAGCGTAGGTAAGCGTCTGTGTGGTCAACGATATAAGCAATCTCTCGGAGGGAATGTCCGTCTTGATAATAGAGGCTGAGGAGCATCTGGTCATTGGGATTGAGTTGGCTCACTGCCTGCTGGAGCAACGCAAGTCTTGTCTCAGTGGTGTCGTTCAGCAGTTCGTCTGTTTCGAGGTCGGGTAAGTCCTCCATTCCTACCTCCATCTTGACCCACCGCTTTCGCGACTCATGTCGGAGACGTTTCAGTGCTGTATGATAAGCGATGCGCAGCAGCCAAGTCCTGAAATTCGCCCTCTCCTCATCATATCGGTGTAGGCTCTGGAAGGCACTTACCAGCGTATCCTGAGTCACCTCCTCTACATCCTCTGGCAACGGAATCATGCGTGCCACGAATTGTTGCACACATTGGGCATATCGGTCGGCGAGTGGTCTGAACTGCTCTGTCTTTCCGTCAAGCACATTTCTGATGAGAACTGTGTCGTCGGCGTTGGACATCTGTTTATTGTCTGCTGTTCGCTTCATTTTCATTGTCTTCTACCCATCTATTCCCCGTTTTTCTGAAAATGTATAATATTAGATAAAGTTTTTTTCGTGACGTCCGTTTTTTTAACATTTCCATTCCTCGTTTCCGCAAGACCGTGAAGTGGATGCCTCACCAAACAAGGACAAAGGCACCTTGTGGGGTGCCCCGTTTGTCTATTCTTGATGAACAATCTTTTCAGGTTGGATGGTGTAGTGCTGGTAAGGCATGATTTCGCCACGCTTGACGCCCAACCTCACCCATTCACGGTAGGGAGTGAAGGTGAAGTGATACCCCAAATTGCAACCGAACATCACGCCTTTGGGCTCTCCGTCATCTTCCCAAATCTCCACCTTGGCGGCATAACCACATTCGAGTTGTTCCTGGGCGTGGTCATAGGGGATAGTGACCACATAGTATTTCCGACCTAAATTCTGTTGGGCTTCAGGGAATCGTTCCACCATGCTGCTGTCGGAGAATACTCTCAGGTCTGAGATGGTGGGATTCATGTTGTCTCGATAGTAGCCAGGGC
>Ga0265300_10000228_pt1 | contig 60605 bp, 88 predicted proteins | sample AusTroGonzalo_MG_FD_193482 | JGI IMG/M metagenome (GOLD analysis project Ga0265300, IMG submission 193482) | Bovine rumen microbial communities from tropical cattle in Woodstock, Queensland, Australia - Gonzalo_03 | ecosystem: Host-associated > Mammals > Digestive system > Stomach > Rumen ... | reverse complement strand
ACGCAAGTGGCAGAATGTTTAAGATAAAGAAGTATGACCGAATTGCTCAAATAATTCTTTCACCTATAATAAAAGCAGACTGGAATCATGTTCAAGAACTTTCATTGACTGAAAGAGGTGAGAATGGTTTCGGTTCAACTGGGGTATCTGAAAAAGAAGATTTTTATGAGCCTTTTCAGACTTTTCAGGAATGTGAGAATATGGTCGGAAGGGAAGTTCTGCTTGATGATAAGAATATAATGAAGATTGAAGCAATTGAGAACAATTTTCTTGGTAGACCTGTTTTTGTTCTTTCATTCAGTGGAACTAAATGTGAGCAAAGGCTGAACACGATTCAGATGTTTGAACGTGCTAAAATTGATGGTCACAGATTCGGCAGGGTAATAAAATGATAACTTGTGAATTGAGAAGATTATTGAAAGATGAAGTTGTTCCAGTATCAATTCCAAAAGAAATTGAGAAAGTATTTGATGTATGGTTGGAAAAAAGAAAAGATAAAAACGAAACTTCAAAAATTGAACTGTTGGAAATATTTTATGCTGGATATATTCTTGCAAATCCAGTATTGAGGGAACAGTATTTGAAATAGTGCATTAGTGAATTCGTTCATATTTACTCCGCCACCTAGTTGAATGTCATTTGACTAGGTGGCACTTTTTTTAACTATTTTATAAAAACTACTTTACAAAAATTAAAATATGCTATATACTAATATTATGAATTGAGAAAGACAATTCATGAAGGAGTAAATTATGGTAACACGTTTTATTTTTGTTGTTGGTTTCGTTCTGATAAGTTACGGAATCATAAAAGGTGAATATAAGAAAATCAGCTGGGGTTGGGTTTTCTTGGGAACAGTTTTGGCAGTGGGTTCTGTCATTTTAGAAAAAATATAGTGAATCAGTCCTGCAAAAAATGCAGGACTTTACATAAGGAGATAAATATGACAAACAAAGATTTTTTATTGCAGATGATTGAACAGCAGACAGGTGTTTCTGTTTCTGTTGTTTCAGAGATTTTCAGTATCATAAATGAATATGACTGGAAAGTTTTCTGTTCACAGATGGGAGATTATGACCATCCTGAGGAAAGAGTTCAGGCGAAAAAAGTGATGGATGAAAAATTAAAATCCTATCGTGAAGAAGATTGGAAAAAGGTTTGGTATTGTCTCAATGATGATAAAAAGATTTCTGATTTTTATTTTCATAAGTTTCATAATATGAATGATGATGAATTCCAGATTTCTTCATCTGTTTTGATGTAAAGGAGGTTTGAATTATGACTGAAATAAATTATGGTGCAAAGAATGTTGATGAATTGGTCAGTAAATTGAATCGTTATGTTTTAGACCCTGATTTTGAGAAATACGGTAATTTCATCATCAAGAATCCGAAGTTTCCGAAAAGCAGAGAGAATACAGAAAAATATAAAGGTTGGACATACTTTTTCGGAAACTTCTTTGATTATTCAAATGCTTTCAGTATTTTCACTAATGATAAGAATGTTGTGAAGCTTCTCACCAAGGTAATTCGTAATAATCAGAAAACAAATGAATATCAGAAAGCAAGAAAAGAAAGAATTGAATCTGAGGAAAAACTTGAAAGAATCAGAATGGAAAGAATAAATGAATTGATGAAAAAATAAAAAAAAATAATTTACTTCTTTTGTCCTTCTGTTGTCGTTGATAGCAGAAGGATTTTTTTATTTATTAAAAATAAAATATAATATATAATAAAGACATGGAAGAATTTGATGGAACAACTTTTAATGATGAGATTCTGCAAGCGTTGATTGATAATCCTCATTTGCTTGGTCATCTTATGGGAAAAGACAAATTGACACCACTTCATTCTGAATGGATAAAATATTGCTGGGACAGTAACGAACCAAAAGCGTTGCAAGCATTCAGAGGTGGATATAAGTCAACTGCAATAGATGTGGTTGGAACAGTAAGATGGTTTCTGCTTCAACCTAATGACCGAATCGCACTAATAAGGAAATCATTCAATGATTCAGCAACAGTGGTTTCAGCAGTAAGACAAGCAATGGAACTTCCCCAGATTAAGGAATTGTTCAAATATGCTCACGGTTTCTATCCGAAAGCAATAATGGCAAAAGATGGAAAACTGAGATACAATTTCAAAACAACGATAACTCCAGAGGTTTCTTTTACAGCACATGGAATTGATTCATCATTGACTGGTATGCACTATGACAAGATTATTTGTGATGATATTATCACGCTTAAAGACAGAGTTTCAAAAGCTGAGAGGGAAAGAACAAAAGAAATTGTAAATGAAATAGCAACGAATATAATTGACCCAGGCAAAGGCAGTATCTGGGTTGGTACACCTTGGCATAAAGATGACGCTTGGAATGAGATAAACAGTTTCACAGACATTGCTATGTATCCAATTTCAAAGTTCAACTTTCTTGGTGAAAATGCAATTGAAAATAAAAAACGAACTACAACACCGTTCCTGTATTCTGCAAACTATGAGCTTGAAATAAAAAGAGATGAAACAAGTTTATTCTCAGAACCAAAGATGGCAGAAGGTTGGGATTACACGAAAAGAAGTTATGCTCATATTGACTGTGCCTATGATGGAAATCACTATTGCGCTTTGACAATTATTTCACCTCTTGATAATGATGACCCAACCAAAGCGACAAAATTTCAGGGAATCGGCTTTGCCTATCCAGGAAACTGCAAGGCATGGGGAAATGAAGTGGCAAGACTTTTCAGGAAATATAAATGCAGATTCTTACTGAATGAAACAAATCCAGACAAAGGCTATTTTGCGAATCAGATGGAAAAACTTGGTATAAGGACAAAAACTTATGCTGAATCTGAAAACAAACATATCAAAATTTCAACTAATCTTTATGAGTACTGGGATAATATTTACTGGTCACCTGATACAGACCCAGAATATTTGAATCAGATAATTGACTACAGGGAAGGAAGTGAGCCAGATGACGCACCAGATTCATGTGCAACAATATTGCGTGAACTTTGTAAACCGAATAAATCAAAGTCAAGAGCACTTTGGACTTAAAAAATAATAATTTTACTCTTTATTTTTTAAGAGATATATTTTATTATTTTAGTGAGAGGTGATGAAATGGAAACTTTACTCAAAATAATATTAGGTGTTGTTTCAGTTTTGTTTGTAATAGTTCTCATTAAAAATAAAAAAAATTCTGATGATATAAAAAAGCTTAAAGAAGAAAATGATATTTTAATTAATTCTTATGACAATCTTAAAAAAATTTATGATTTGAAAGTTAAAGAATCTGAGATTGAGAGGGAACATAATGAAAAAGTCAACGAAAAGATTGATAATGTTCATCATGGTTCTGTTTCTGATGCTATTCATCAGTTGCAGGAGCGTTGAACCAAAGATAATTTATAAAACCGCTTTCATAGTTCCTGATTTAGATTTTCCGGAGTTTCCAGTGCTCGGAGAATGTGAGGAACTTGATGAGGGAGTTTTGGTGAAAGATAAGAATTTTTTTATAGATTTACTAATCTATAAAATCAAGATAAAAGATGTTGAGGAACTTTACAAGGAAAAGAAAAAGCTTTACGAAGGAGTGAAAGATGAATAATTATGATAATGCAGTTCCAAAAGCTTTGAAGTTTTTGGTGAGTGACGGTGATTTAATTGATGAGAATGGAAACGTGATTGCCCATTCAGACACATTGAAAGATATGTATGACCAGGCAGTTCCTGAAGTTAAAAAGTATTTGCTTTCAGATGGTTCTGTTGTGGATGAAAATAACAATTTGATTATTAAAAATGATTATTATAAACAAGTTTATGACCAAGCAATTCCGAAGGCTTTGAAATATCTTCATTCAGATGGAACAATAAGTGAAAATCCAGACAATAATGAAAAAGTCTATGCTTGGAAAGATAACAATGACAATGTGGCATATTTTAATTTTTCAGAATCTCCTGAAGATGATGAGGCATTTGAAGCTTCAAAACTTCTCAGTATTGATTTTGATACAATTTTGAATGGCATATCAATCATTCTTGCTGGAAATATTACGAATTATGAATCATATACGAAAAACAGCGACAGTGAGTTTGAGATTGTTGTGAATAATGTTACTTATACATATATAAGATATACTGATAAAGATTTTGAGCTTTGGGAAGTTTAAGGAGAAATTGAAATGGACGATTTACGTTTGAAAAGCAGGATAAGGAATGATGGCTGGGTGAATCTTTTTTCAGGACTTGGTGGGAAAGCTGATAAACGGAAATCAACCAAAGCACGTCCAAATGGATTCCTTCTTGATGTTGAGCTTGAAACAATTTACGCAGATGACGGACTTGCCGCAAGAGCAATTGACCTTCTTCCAGATGATATGATGAAACAAGGTTGGCATTATATCTTCAATTCAGAAAAAGAAGGAATGGAAGAAAAATCAAAAGTTTATGATGAAGTATTCAAGACAATTGGAGCAAATAAGAAAATAAACCAAGCTTTGAAATGGGCAAGGCTTTACGGTGGTTGTCTGATTCTGCTTGGTGTATATGACGGAGAACAGCTTGACCAACCTCTCAATTTAAGAAAGATAAAGAATTTTGAAAATCTGAAAATAATTCCAAGAAACAATATTATGTATGGAACTATGGAATGGCAGATGAATCCTGATTTACCGAATTATGGACAAGTTGAATATTATCCTGTTTCATTTTATGTAGGCAGACAGTGGGAAGTAAAGAGAGTTCACCATTCAAGAGTGATTGAGTTGCACGGCATAGAGATACCTTCATCTGAGGCAAGTATTATTCCAATGGAGTTCAGATATTGGGGAATTTCAGTTTTGCAGAGAATACAGGACAGATTGAAGGATTTGGGCGCAAGTTTTGGTTCATTAGCAAATCTTATGCACGAACTTACAATTGGTAAATATAAATATCGGGATTTGGCTGACATAATGGCAAGTGAAGGTGGTGAGAAATTGGTTCAGAATCGCCTTCAGGCTATGGATTTAATGAAGTCAACTTTCCATTCAATCATAATGGACACTGATGAAGATTACATCAGAGATACACTTTCATTCGGTGGTGTTTCTGATGTTCTTTATCAGTTCATGATATTGACTTCTGCTTGTACTGGTTATCCAATGACAAAACTTTTTGGTATAAGTCCGGGTGGTTTGAACAGTACTGGTGAATCTGATATGTACCAGTATTATGATATGGTAAGAGCAAAACAGCAGACGGAACTTTTACCGATTCTGGAAAGAATTGTGCATATCATATCTCAATGGCAGAATGTTGAGGAACCAACAATTGAGTTCAATCCTCTTGAGCAGATGAGTGAAAAAGAGAAAGCTGAACTTGAAGAAAAGAAAGCAAACACAGAAAGAGTCAAGATGGAAACATATCAAGGATACATTGATATGGGAATCATGACACCTGAGATTGTTGAGGAACTTGAGTTTGGTGAGACACTTAAAGAAATAAATAAAAAAGTTGGAAATACAACTGAGCTTCCAGCTGTTGGTGAGGAGTAGAAAATGGAAAGTTGGCTGTCTTTTGTTTCAATTGTCGCAAGTTTTGTGACGTTCATTGGTTTTATTGCAGTATTTGTTAAACTTGGTAGAGAAAAAGGAGAAACAGATGCTAATATGAAAGAAATGAAGGAACGAATTATTAGGAATGAGAAAAAACTTGATGAATTGGATAACGAGTTTACCCAAAAAGAAGTTGAGAATGCCAGAATAATGGGTTCAATATCTAATGATTTAAGTTGGATAAAAAACAGCCTTATTGACATTAAATCAGAGTTATCAAAGAAAGGATAAAAGGAGATAATTATGACAGAGTTAATTTTCAAAATCATGCTTGCAACAGTAGGAACAACTGAAGTTATCAAGAACTTTGTGCAGAAAGGTGGAAAACGTGTTTGGACTTTGGTTGCGCTTGTTGTCGGTGCTGGAATGGTTGCAATAGCAAATTTCTGTCCTGATGTAATTCTCACAGGAATAGTTGCTGTTTCAGGTGCGCTTGTTTTCTATGATACAATCTTCAAATCGTTTCAGAAGTTCATTGAGAAAATGACTGCAAAAGGAACTGATGAATGAAAAAATTATTACTTTATCTTTGGCAACTTCCTCAGAATATTCTTGGGGTGATTTTGATATTGTTCACCAGAGCCAGTGAATATACCACAATCGGCAGATATTGGAAAGCTGAAGGAAAGTTTTATTTTGGGATTTGTCTAGGAAATTATATCATTTTTCAAGTACCGGACAATTACTATTATCAGTTGCCTTTGGTTAAATCGATAAAACATGAAGAAGGACACCAGAAACAAAGTCTGTATCTTGGTTGGTTCTATCTTCTCATAATCGGAATACCTTCATTTTTATTCAATGTCTTTGACAGGTTGTTTCATAACAAATGGAACACAGAGAAAAGAATGAAGTGGTATTATTCATTGCCTTGGGAGAAATGGGCAGATGAATTGGGTGGTGTAAGGAGATTTTCAGAATGACACTGGATGTTTTTGTAAATAAATACAACGGAAAGAAAGTTGATTTTGACGGAGTGTTTGGTGCTCAATGCGTAGATTTGGTGAGGAAATATTGGGATGAAGGATTAGAAATTCCAGAGCATACTGGTGCTTGTTCTACAACTGGTGGTGCAAAAGATTTATTCCTTGATTATGATAAAATGCCTCTTGAAAAAAAGTATTTTAAGAAGATTCCCAAAAACAAAACTTTTGTTCCTGGTGATGTTGTTATTTGGGATTCTACAGAAAAAAATCCTTATGGTCATGTTGCAATTTATCTTGGAAAACTGAATGAGTCGTTTATTGTTTTTGAACAGAATGGATTTGAACAGACTGGGGCGAAAATAACTGTTAGAAACAAAAATAATTTGCTTGGTGCGTTGAGAAAGAAATGAAGATAAAGAATGAAACTGAAATTCAACTGATGAAGATTCTCTATAAGACAAGTGGTGGTAAATCGACAAAAAACATCACTTCAAAAAGAGCATATCCAATTGGAATCGAAAAACAATATTACAGAAAATTAAAAGGATTTTTCCAACCTCTTACTGATTATGTGAACAAATACATAGATGAGAATATGGAACAACTTCTCAGAGGTGATTCAAAAGAAATAAGACTTGATACAATTCCAGGTGACAGTTTCAGAGAAATGCTTTTTGAGCTTGAAAACTGGTTGTCTGTTTATATGCCTGATATTTCAGAACTTCCAGAAGATTCAAATAATAACGTCATTCTTGTTTCATTGGCAAAAACAGCAGAAGAAGCAAAGAAATTCGGAGATAAAGAATTCCAGAAAACAATTGAAAAAGGAATACACATAAATCCACCTGTTTCAAGTCAGTGGTGGAATGATATGAGAAACAGCTGGGCTGAGGATAATTACACTTTGATTGTTTCAAATGCCAAAAACTATGTATCAAAGATAAATGCCTTAACAGAACAAGCAATAGTGAACGGAATGTCACCGTCAAAACTGAAAGAAGAAATAAAGAAAGCGACTGAAGGACTTTCAGACAAACATTGCAAACTTCTTGCACGTGACCAGATGGGAAAATTGAATGGTCAGATAACAGAAGCACAGATGCAAGAAATTGGTCTGAATCTGTATGTTTGGTCAACTTCATTTGATGACCGTGTAAGAGATTCTCATGCTTTGATGGAAGGTTTATTGTGCAGATATGATGATGCCAACTTATGCAGTTATGATAATGGGAAGACCTGGGTTGAAAGACCAGCAGGAGCAGTAAGACTTCATCCAGGACAGGACATTCAGTGCCGTTGCGTTGCTCTTGCTTTTTATCCGGAACTTGAAGCAGAGATGGAAAATGTTCCGATGCAGGAAATTGTTGCACAAGATGAAACTTTTGGTAATCCTGCCCTTTCTACTCCTGATATGGTTTTTGGAACCACTCCAGAAATATATAATTTTACTGAGGAAGAATTAAAGGAAATAAATGATAATTTTGAGATTTTAACAGATTTCATAACAAATAAAGGAATTAGAAAATATGTGAAAAATACTTTTGAAACTCCATATTTAAGTAATAATTCTTTGAAAGCTGTTTTTGTAAAAACTTTGCCCAAAATGGAAAAACCTTATTTTGTTTTCACTAAAGGAACTGAGAATGAAACAGCATATTATTATAATGGAATGATAACTTTGTTGAATCAAAGAGTTTTCAAAGATAAAACGGCACCAATTCATGAAATTATTCATGCTTTTTCTGAATTGAATCGTAAAAATCTAAAACCTCTTTCAAGAGATAAAGATTTTATGAAAGCTTTTAATAATGATTATTCAAAATTATTGATTTCTCATGGTGGAAAAGAAAAATTATTGAATAATGATATTTTGAATTTGTATTATAAAAATAGTTATGAATATCTTCCTATAATAGATTTGATTGGTGGAAAACAAGGAAAAAATTTATTACCTTTAATTAGAAAGGAAGATTATTGGAAAAATAATCATGATAGAGTTTACGATGAAGTTTTTGCAGAAGTTGGACAAGCTATGTTTGATAAAAAAAGAAGTATTTTGATTAAACGATATTTTCCTGAATCCTATAATAATATTAGGAAGCAATTCAGTCTATTTTTACAAGGAAGGTTATAGTTTATGTCACAGGAAGAATATTTTGAATATATCAATCGTAGTAGAGATGTTGAGGATTTTTTGAAAAAGTTTGGTGGACAATTTGTTTATAGCCTTAGTTTTGGTTGTGTTTATGTTTATGGTAAACAAGGTTTTTCTATGATGTTTAATGATTTTGAAAAAGATATCAAAAAATCCATTGAAAAAGATGAAAATATTTTGATGACTTATCCAGAAGTAAAATAATTCTTGATTTTTTTCTATTTACATATTATAAATAAAGTATGAAATTAGAGGAATACCACATTGAAGCTATTAAGAAAGCTTGCGAGAGTGTTGAATATGGTTCAGTAACAATAAAAATGAATCCGACACTTGACCATATTGATTTGGTAGTTGATAAACAGATAAGGTTGAAGTCAGAACCGACAAAACCTCCACTAAGAACAGTGGACAAAAAATACTGAATCAATAAAAAGAAAGCTGACTGAAAACAGAGGCAAACTTGATTTATTTCAGGTTTGCCTTTTTTTATTATATGGAGAAAAAGATGCTGAAGGATTTGAAGAGATTTGATAATATCGACAATTCACAATGGATGACAACGCCTTTCTCAGCCACAGCTGAAGGCTTCTTGAAAGGAAGAGCTATTGTCACATCAATTGGTGTTTTCACTTACGCCAGAAAAGATGGAACAGTTCAGAGAGAACTTAGGCTCCCTGAAGAAGTTTTCAGTGAACGAACTTTGGAATCAATGAAACTCAAACCAGTTACTTTGAATCACCCTGCAGAATTGGTAACAAAAGATAATGCAGACAAACTTCAGGTTGGAAGTCTTGGCGATAACCCTTCTTGGACAAAAGAATGGCATGACAGAAATTGGGAAGAAGTAACTGACGGTATCAACTGTGCAATCGATATGATTATCACAAAGAAAGATGCGGTTGATGCAGTACTTAATGGAAAACAGGCACTTTCAATGGGTTACACTTGTGACCTTGAAATGGCTGAACCTGGTGCAACTTGGTGTGGAGTTGAATATGACTTCATTCAGAGGAACATCAGATATAATCACTGTGCAATTGTAGATTCTGCAAGAGCAGGAGACAATGCAAAGATAGAACTCAGAGCGGACAGTCAGGATGCTGTCCTTGAGTATATGGTAACAAAAATCGATGGAGGTACCACAATGGAGTTGAAGAAAATCAACTTGGACGGCATCGACTATCAGGCTGAGGAAAGTGTTATCAAAGCACTCAACTCAGAAAAAGCAAGAGCCGATAAAGCCGAAAAAGACGCTTGTGAGAGCAAGAAAGCGATGGACAAGAAAGTTTCTGACCTTGAGGACAAGAACAAAGAACTTGAAAAACGCATTTCTGCCCTTGAAGCTGAGAAGGATACAGCCAAAGCGAAGGCTGATAATGCCGAGAAGGAACTTGAAGAACTCAAAAAGACTTCAATGGATTCAAGCAAGATTGATGAGATGGTTAGTGCAAAGATTGAACTTCTTCACAATGCAGAGAAGGCAGGTGTTGAGGTTAAGTCAGATATGGCTGATACAGACATCAAGAAAGCTGTTATCACAAAAGTTTTCCCGACAGCAAACTTTGACGGAAAGGATGATGTGTACATTCAGGCACGGTATGATGCTACGGTTGAGATTCTTGCTGAAAGAGCAGATAACAACACAAGAAAGTTCACAGCAGACCTTCCACCGGAACAGCGTGCTGATGAGAATGACGCAAGAGAGCGCATGATACAGCGTCTCAAAAATCACGGAAAAGAGGAGAAATAAAATGAATCTTTATGGTTTTCTTTCAGAGCAGAAGGCGATGGCTGGTCTGCTTTATGGTATGAATCCAAAGACGATTGTTTCAATTCCTGCGGGTGAGAATATCGCTTTTGGTAAGGCAGTTTTCCTTAACGGAAATAAATCTGCTGTTATGGGTGGAAAGTATGTTAATCACGCAACGATTGACCTTTCAGCTTACACAACAGCAAGCAAAGACATCACACTCACAATCAACGGAGTGGACATCACAGCAACAACATCAGGTGTTATTGCTACAGATGTTGCTGGAATCGTTGAGGACATTGCTGATGATGTTGAAGGTGTTACAGCAGTTGCTGGAACTTCAGGTGATGCTGGAAAGATTTTCCTTTCATCAGATGATGGAAAGACAGTCACAGTAAAACTTGTTTATGATGGTTCCGATGTTACATCTTCCAAAGTTACAACTTCAACTGATTGTGTTTATGCTGGTGTTTCAGTATTCCATCAGAATGCTTTCCTGAATACAAGAGGTTTCTACATCGAAACTGAAGCAGTGAACATCATGGAAAAAGGTTACATCTGGGGTGTACTCGCAAACGCAGTAACACCGACAATTGGTGCTACAGCTTATGCAACAGCAAGCGGAACATTCACAACAGAAAGTTCTGGTAACACTCAGGTTGGTGTATTCAAATCTGGTGCAGAAAACGGAATAAGTGCTGGTGAGAAACTTGCGCTTATCAGCCTGGAATAAAAAGGAGAAAAGAAAATGGCTTTTGAAAATAATCCTATCAGACTTGATTCAAATGAGTCCGCCTTTTTCAACCGTGAGCTTGCTTTCGTAAAGTCAAAGACATACGATGCAAAATATGCAGAGTTGAAAGGCTTGAAACTTATTCCTATTTCCACGGAAGCTGGAGCAGGAGTAAATGAGATTGTTTATCAGCAGTACCGTGGTGTTGGTTTTGCCAAAGTCATTGCTGATTATGCGAAGGATTTTCCACGTGTTGATGTTTATGGTGAAGAGCAGTCCGTAAAAGTAAAAGGCATTGGTGATTCATACGGATATTCAATCAAAGAAATCCGTGCTTCACAGCGTGCCGGAAAGAACCTTGACCAGCGCAGAGCAATGACAGCAAGGCGTGCTCATGATGAACTTATGAACAAAATGTCCTTGAAGTCAGATGCAGTAAACGGCACAAATGGACTTCTTGATTATCCTGGAATTACTGAGGTCACACTTCAGAATGACGGAACAGGTTCATCAAAGACTTGGAAGACAAAGACAGCAGACCAGATTGTTCGTGATATCAACGATATGGTAAATGCAGTTATGGAGCCGACAAGCGCAAGGGAAGTTCCTGATACACTTCTGCTTCCAATTTCACAGTACAATGACCTTGCTACAAGACGTATTGGAGAAGATGGAACAAAGACACTTCTCAGATACATTCTTGACAACAGTCCGTATATCAAGAATATTGACTGGCTGTCTGAGCTGAAAGGTTTTGGTGCTGGTTCAACAGACCGTGCTTTGATTGGTCGTTTTGATGAAGAGCATATTACGCTTGAAATCCCACAGCCATTCGAGCAGTTTGAGGCACAGCAGGAAGGTATGGAATTTACAATTCCTTGTCATTCTGAATGCGCTGGTACAATTATTTATTATCCGCTTGCTTTTGCATACGCAGATGGTATTTAATTTGACTTTGTGATTTGGAACTAGGGAAAGTGTAAAATCTTTCCCTAGCATTTTAATTTCTAACGTAAATATAAGGATGGAAAATTATGTTACTGAGATTTAGTCCAAAAGTTGACCATTTGAAATGTGTCACACTTACACCAAAAGAAGGTCTTGAACTTTCCAGAACAATGGTGAATCTTTTGCCTGGCGTGAATGAAGTCACGAATGATGAATGGAAAGCAATGAGAGGCAACATCATTGAGGAACTCAAAACTGGTGAGATTTCAATTCTTGCACAGAAAGTAAGTGCCGGCAGAGGAAAGACAGGTGGAATCAAGGCAAAAGACCTTGTTCAGATGCCAACAAACATTGCCGTAAAATATGTTTCTGAGTGTAACAATCCGGAAACATTGAAGAAATGGTATGAAGAAGTAATCAATGAGGAAGTAAGGCTTGCTATTACGAAGAAATTCCAGAAGCTTGAAATTGAACTTCCTGAAGATAAAATCCCAGAAACTCCGAATGGTTCACCAATGAGCCTTGCAGAGTTTGATGAGGATGAAAGTGAAGATGATTCAGATGAAGATGAGGATTTTGATGATTCTGATGATGAAGATTCAGACGAAACTGAAGATAATTCAGATGAGGAAGTTGACTATTCAAAACTCACTGTTGCTGAATTGAGAAAGAAATGCGAAGAGCGTGGAATAAATACCAAAGAACTTTCAAAGAAAGCCGATTTCATTGAAGCTTTGGAAAATAATTCCGGGGAGTAAACTGTTATGATGACTGCTGAACAAATAATCCAAACTATCTGCCCTGACCTTGCAGATAGTCCATCCTTATCTCAATATGTGCAGATGGCAAGGGAAAGTTTGTCCAGCAGTTTTTTCGGCAAGCAGTATAATCAGGCAATAGCATATAAAGCTTGTCATTTGTTTATAGTAACGAAGAAAAGTGCTTTGACTGATGCTATAAATATTGGCGGTGGAAGCGTGAATCATCTTCAGGAAGGTGGCATTTCATTAGGTTTCAACGCTTCATCAAGTGAGAAAGAATTGCTGTCAAGTAAATATGGCAGAATGCTTTATGATTTGATACATAGCAAACCAAGAATGGATGTGAATCGTAATTGCGCACCGTCATTTCCCGGTTATCCTTTTGTTTTAATTTAGTTCATGGAGGTTGAAAATGTTATTTTTCCCAAATGCGACAATATACATTTCAGACCTCAAGACTGAGAAAAATTCAGAAGGAACAAAGATTAAAAAATATGATTTTGATAATCCAATTGAAAGTTTTCCGGCTGACGTTCAGCAGAATACATTGACCACAGCTCAGATTGAACTTTATGGAATAAGTGCAAAAACAGCGAACACGAAAAAATGCTTCATTGATTTAGAAGATGGAAAATATATGACTTTAGGTAACAGAGCAAAAGTCGTTTATGATGATGGAACGGTTGAGTATTATAATATTCAACCAATGACAGTTTGGAGATTTCATAAGGAATTTCTCTTGATTCCAGTGGAGAATGAGAATGGGAAAGCAAGTAACACCTGAACAATTCAATGAATATCTTTCTCAGATGGCTCCGAAACTTAATGAGCAATTGAATGTCACTATCCAGCTTTGTTGTCAGAAGGTGAGAAGCGACATTCAAAGCAGTATGGCAAGAACTGAAAGAAATCCAGATAAAGTTTATTTTACAAATAATAAGAACATTCCTCATTATCCTTCATTGCCTGGACATCCACCAGCACCTGATACAGGAAATTTGAGGAACAGTATCAGATATGAGATGGTTAAAGATGATTCATCAACAGTGAAAGGAATTGTTGGAACTACACAAAAAGACCCACCTTATGGAACGTATCTTGAATATGGAACAAGTAAAGGTGGCTGGGGTGGAAAAGGAATTGCACCAAGACCTTGGTTGCGCCCAGCAATGAGAAATAATTATGAATGGATAAAACATAATATTTCAATGGCAGTCAAGAAAGTTTGCAAAGGAGTTGGAAAATGATAAACGTAAAGAAACTTTACAATTCACTCCTGAATGATTCAACAATAACTGCCTTGGTTGATACTGATAATATTTTGAGTTCTTGGCCGAATGAGGAAATAGAAACTTTTCCGTGTATAATTTTCATGGATGAGAATCAGAGCGACAGTGAATATTGCGACAATAAACCTGAAGCAAGTTCCGCTTCAGTTCAGATTCATGTGTTCACAAAGAAACTTGACGGATATGCAAGTACATCAGAGATTGCAGAAAAAATCTGTGATGTTATGCACGAAGATTTATGGCATTGTTCACAGAATGGGGAAGTGTCAGACCCTGACCCAGATTGTGAGCATAGGGTAATGCGATTTGATAAGTCAATTTTTACAAATTGATATATAAACTCTAATGGAGGATAAAGATGGAACAGAGACCTAAAATTGGTTTGAGTGGTTTGGTTCTTGCACGTGTAATCTCAGATGATGAAAACGGTATTGTCTATGACACACCGTTTAAGATTCCTGGTGCAGTTGTTGCAACAATCAATCCTAATTCCAGCGTAGAAACTGACTACGCAGATGATGGTGCATTCTTTGCTCAGAATAACCGTGGTAATACAGAGTTGTCTCTTGAGATGATTGATATTACACCGGAAAGTGAAGCATTGATGCTTGGGCAGAAAAGAGTAAACGGTGTCACAATTGAGACTGACCTTGACCAGTCACCTTATTTTGCATTTGGTGGACGTATTCTCAGGGCAGGTTCAGATGAGAATGGTGACGCTGTTTATGAGTACATTTGGTATGCAAAAGGCAAGTTCTCAGTTCCTGAAAGCGGTGGAGAGACAAAACGTGATTCACTTACATTCGGACACAAGAATCTCACAGCTCAGTTTGTAAAGACGCAGTTTGTTCCAGACGGACAGAAATCAGGAACAATTGGTGCGAAATGCAGAACTGATGACCCAGAGGTTCCAGCGTCACTTATTGAGAACTGGTTTGATGCTCCAGTTATTTCTGTTGCTCAGAACACAGGTGCATTTACTGTCACAGCGGCAGGCGGTTCCAACAATACCGTAATTCTCACAGGAAGTAAAGAAGGCGGTGCAAATGTTTCATTTGGTCGTGCTTCAGCAAAGCTTGGTGAGACAATCATTGTCGTTGATTCAAGCGGTGAGTTTGTTGATGGTACAATCGCATTTGGCGGAACTGCAACAGCACCGACAATTACATTCACACCAGCAGAGGATGCAAATGCCCCAGCAGGTGTTACAGTGACAAGCGGACTTAAAGATAATTACGGAATTGGTGCTACACCGATGACTGATAATGACCTTTAATATTTATTTTCTTTCCCGATTGATATAAAATAAATTAATCGGGAAAGAGTTATTTTTTATTTTCAAAGGATGGATGAAAATGGAAAACAAAGAAACAGAACTTGACAAGATTGCTCCTGAAAAAGCAAAATTGATGATTCACGGAAAAGAACGTGAAATTTATTTCAATTTCAACGTGTGGAAAAAGCTTCAGAGGGAATACGGAAAGATGGATGAGCTTTTGCCAAAAATGACAGAGGACATTCAGGACAGACCGTTTGAAGTTATTCCGCATTTATTGTTTTTAGGTTTGGAAGACAGAAAAGCAGTAAATGAGAATGAAGAGGATGTGACTGAGGAAAACATTCTTGATGAATATGGACTTGCTGATGTGGAGATGATTTCAAAAGTCCTTCAGTCAGCAATTTATGGCTCATTACCGTTAGACGAAAAAAAAACAAACAAGAAAACGATAAAGGGCTGAATGAGTTTCCTTGGTCATACTTATTGATGGAAACATTAATGATGGGTATGACTGAGGAATATTTCTGGAACTCAACCCCAAGGAAAATTATCAGCCTTATAAATGAGAAAAGAAAGATTGATAAAGTGAATCAGAAAAACCTTGCAATTTATATTGCTTGTTATGTTTGGGGAAAAGAGCCAGATGATTTTGAAGATGCAGATAATGGTAAAAGAAAACCGATTCCGGGAATTGATATTCCAGCAGATGACAGTTTGATTAACCAATTGTTATAGAGAAGGAATTGAAAGATGGCAGAAGGTGATTTTGATATAAAAGCGGTCATTAGTGCGCAGACATCACAATTTGAAAAAGGACTTAAAGATTGCCAATCATCTGTCAGCAATCTTACAAATTCATTAGGAAAAATATCAGATATAGTAAAAAAAGCATTTGCTTTCACTGGAATAACAGTCGGAATAAAATCAATCATGGATTTTGGAAAAGCTTGTGTTCAATCAGCCACTCAGGCAGAAAAAACATTCAGTATTCTGGATAACACAATCAAAACAACTGGTGCTGATGCCTGGACTTCCATAAATGAATTGTCAGAAGTTTCCAAAACGCTTTCAGACACAACTAATTATTCAGTCACAGAAATCCAGAAAATGCAGTCAGTATTGTTAGGATTTACGAACATTACAGGAGAAGCATTTGACGGTGCAAGTGAAGCTGTTCTGGACATGGCAACTGTAATGGGAATGGATTTGACTTCGGCAGTTCAAACAGTCGGTAAAGCTTTGGATGACCCAATAAACGGACTTGATTCATTGAGAAGACAAGGATTCAAGTTTACTGAAGAACAGAAAGAACAGTTGAAGCAGTTGGTTGAAAACGGCAACAGGATGGAAGCTCAAAAGATAATTCTTGATGAGCTTGCAGTAAGTTACGGTGGAGCAAGTAAGGCTGGACAGACAGCTTTTGCAAAAATAACGCATTCCATTGAAAATTTCCAAGATACTTTAGGCTCAGAACTTATTCCTTTTGTAAAAGATTTTTTCGATGATATAGCCGGAATGATAAATAACATGATGGAAGAAGTCAAGAAAATAGATTTCACACCAATTCATGATGTTCTGGTTGCGATAGAACCACTTATTCAGTCAGTGTTCGGAGTCATGCTTGATTTACTTAAATCAATTTTGCCACCTTTAGGAACAATTGCTAATCTTTTACAACCTGTTTTCTCAATACTTGGAAACGCAATATCAAGCGTAAGCAGTGCAATATCATGGTTTATGGGAACAGAATATGATGCTGAAAAATCTACAAGTGAAATGAACAAAGTCCTGTCTCTTCAGGCTGACCGTGTGAATGAGCTTACGAATGAGATAAGGAAACTCACAGTTGAGCAGAGAAACGCACAACAAGCATCCTTGAAATCTGCAATGCTTGCACAGCAGTCTTCCATTGAGAAAACAAAGAAACTTATGGAAGATTTGCAAGATGAGATAGGTGATTTGGAAGATGAATATGATGAATTGAACATGGGAATTTCTGCATTCCAAGAGGTATCTGTTGATGGTCAAGTAATTGGTGGATATTATGATGATATAGGTGCTTCAATAGCGCGAATGAATGAAGCTTATGAAAAAGGTGTTGAAGAGCAAGAAAAACTTTATAATAATTCCAAAAGAATTGCTGAAATAGAAGATGGATTGAAAGAGAAAAAAGAAAGATACAGTAAACTCACATCAGAACTCGGTTTACTTTCCGCTGAATATGAAAGCTTGCAAGCACAGTTGAAAGCATTCGGAGATTTTGAGCTTGAAGAAGCACAAAGAATTGAAAGGACAAGAATTGAAGCTGAGAACAACGCAAAGAAAGCAAAGGAAGATGCTGAAAATGATTTGCTTAAATATATAGATTCTTTAGGTGAGAAGGAACTTGCTCAGAAAATAAAACTTGCTCAGCAGAAAATGGATATTGATATTCAGGAAGCAGAGATTGCTGGTAAATCACAGGAAGAAATTGCAGAAATAAGAAGAAAAGCAAATGAAGAAATAAAAGGTTATATGCTTCAGCAGATACAGAATGAAGAAGATGCAGAAATCAAAAAAGTTGAGGCATTGGAAGCGGTTCTTGATAAGACAAAAGAAGTTGAGGAACTGAGAACAAAGATACATGATTATTACACAAATGAAAGAACAAATGTTGGGCTTAAATTTTTAGAGATAATCGGAAATGCGACTGAGGAACAGAAACAAATAAATTACACTTGGGATATTAAACTGCTTCAGCTTCAAAAAGAAAGTGCTACACGTGACAAGGACAAAATATCACTTCAGAAAGAAATTTATGAACTGCAAAAGAAACAGGATTTGGCAAGGGCTGATGAGGCTGATAAAGATAAAATAATAAAATATTATGATAAACTTATCAAAGCATTGGATGAAGACAGAGAAAAGGCTTTGAATGAGATAGCTGAAACTCAAGAGGAAATAATTGAGAACACAAAAACCGACTACACTTGGACACAGAAACTTCAAAATCAGGAAATATCAAGATTACAGACTGCCATGGATTCAGCAGTAAAAGTTGCAAAAGCTGAAGGTAAGAGTGAGGAAGAAATCGCAAAGATAAAAGAAAATTATTTCATGGAGATTCAGAAAAAACAGCTTGAACAACTTGCTTTGCAGAAAGAAATAGATTTGGCAAAAAGCATATCAGCTGAACAGGCATTTGAGATTGATACATATTATTCGAATCAGGAACTGATTCTTGCAGAGGAAACAGCAAGAAAAATTGCTGAGGCATATTCTGAAATTCCTTCCCCGATTGCTCCACAAAAAACAGATTATGGTGAAGCTTCAGAAGATAAAGGAACTAAAGAACAGGAAGCTATTTTTGCCATGATGCAGGAATGGGAAGACAAGTTGTTCCAGCAGAAACTTGAGCATTATGAAGCAGAAAAAGAGTTTGAACTTTCAGCAATGAAAGAAAACAACGCAACGCAAGAGGAATTGTATAAACGCAACAAATATTATACTGATTTGATTCTTAACATGAAGCTTGAAGCACTTGAAAAAGAGAAACAGGCGAAACTTGATGCTGTTGCGGACGATGAGGAACACGCTGAAATCCGTGCTTCCATTGAGCAGTATTATCAGAATCAAGCTAATGAAATGCAGAAAGACGCTTATAAAGAAAAAGCGAAGTATCTGAAAGAAGATGAAAAAGAGCAGGAAACGGCTTGGAGTAAGTTCAAAACTGGCGTATCAACAGTGTCAAAATACATGGTAAATGCTTTCAAGTCTGCTTATTCAGCGGTATCTAACCTTTTCAGCTCAATCGGAAAAATCATCTCTGGTGTTTGGAGCGGATTTGTCAAGGCTCTTGACTTCAATCCAGATGAAACTTTGGACGGACTTCTTGCTTTTGAAGATAAAATATTGACTTTCTTCTATAACACATTACCGCAACTGCCGTCATTTCTTGCGAACGCCTTGCAAAGCATAGGAACACTTCTTAATACTTTACTGGAAAACATAGATTTTTCAGGATTGGCAGAAATGCTTGCAGATGCTTTGGGAAGTGCAGTGGATATTCTACCGTCACTCATTCAAGGTGTTACAAAGATTGTCGGGGAAATTGTCAAACAGTTACCGAAGATAATTCAAAAGGTTATGCCGAAGATAATATCAGCTTTGAAAACCATCGTTAAAGCTTTGCCGAAGATATTGCCTGATTTTATCAAAGGTGTCTTTGAAATGGTAAATGAGCTTGCAAGAAGTTTGCCAGAAGTTCTTCCAGAATTAATAAAGGGTGTGATTGAGCTTGTTAAGGCATTGATAACAGAATTGCCGACAACAATTGATTTGCTTCTTACAGGAATAGCAGATACTTTGACTCAACTGCTAAGCAATCCAGAGGAAATAGCAAAATTTATTCATGTTATTATGGAATCGATGGGGAAAATCGCAAAATCATTGCTTGAAAATGCGGGTGTAATTTTCGGGGCAATTATCGAGATTCTGCCAGATGTGCTTATGGCGATTTTACAGGATTTGCCGAGCATTTTAGGAAAGATTTTCGAGGGCGCATGGAACGGAGTAATTGCCGTTTTGAAAGGTGGTGTAAATCTGCTTATCAAGGGCGTTAACTTCCTTACAAGCGGACTGTCAAAAGCGTGGACATGGCTTGGAATCCCTGCCATTCCGCAGATTCCGCTTCTTGCAAAAGGTACGGACAACGCACAGAGAGGATTGGCGATTGTCGGTGAAGCTGGCCCAGAGTTGGTCAATTTCCGTGGCGGTGAGCAAGTTCTTTCAAACAAAAAAACGAACGAAGCACTTTCAGGGAACAAGACAAACAATTTCAATGTGACGTTCAACAACGTAAATGATACATCGGCTTATGCTTTGGTTCAGCAATTGAAGCGTTACAATCGAGAACTGGCTTTCAACGGTGTTTTATAGAAAAACAAGAAAAGTTATATTATAATTAAGATAAAGGAGATATAAATGAGAAAGTTCTTTTTTATCTTGGTTGTTTTTAGTTTGTTTTTGATTTCTTGCGACAATGTGTTGTATAATGTTGCAGAGGGGAAAAAAGATATGCAGAAGTTAATTTGGACAAATGCGAACGGTGATTCAGTAGATTTGACATCAGGCAATTTCGGAATAACAGAATGGAGCGGATTTTCGGGAACTGAATTGAACATACAAAGTCAGCAAGTTCCGTTTCATGACGGCTCTGTATATCTTGACGGACTTCTTTCAGAACGAGAGTTGAGCGTTACTTTGGCAATGGACGCAAAAAACGATTTGGAAAAAAGATACAGGCTGAGACGTGAGCTTATCGAAATTTTGAATCCTAAGCTTGGTGAGGGTTATCTTATTTACCGTAATGACTATACTGCAAAGCGGATAAAATGCGTTCCACAGATTCCATTGTTTGACAACTGCAACAGTAATGATTCGGGTACTCCAAAAGCTTCCCTTGCGTGGACAGCTTGCGACCCTTATTGGGAAGATTTAGAGGAAACTGTTGTTGATATATCAAGTGGTTTGAGGACGGTTGTTAATAATTCTGGTGACGTTGAGACGCAGATGAAACTGAAAGTTTTTTCAAGTTATTGTGAAAATCCTGAAATTGTTAATTACACCAATAATAAAAAAATAAAATTAAACGGAACTTTCAGAAATTCTTTCGAGGTAAATACTGGTTTTGGTCAGAAAAATATTTTGGCTGAAAATATTGATATCCATACTGAAAAAACTGGTATGGATATCAATGCTATAGCATATTCTAAAGAACTGGATAAATATGTCGCTGTTGGTGAATGGGGTCTGATTCTAAGAAGCAAAAACAGTGTTGATTGGGATAGTATGCACAATGATACGTCTAACTTACAGACCCACAATGATATTATTTCAGTCGAAGGATTTGGTTTCATTGGTGTAGGTGGTTATTGCCGTATTATTAAAAGTGTCGATGGTGAAACTTGGGAACAAATAAGCGTTGATGAAAATGGTGATTTCTTTTCAATTGCTTATAGCACAAATCGTAATATCTTTGTTACTGTAGGTATAAATACATCTTCTAACGGTATAATATACACGTCAACCGATGGAACAACTTGGAACAGCGTAAATATTTCTAGTGGCAGATTGCTTTCTGTAGCATATTCAGAAAAATTAGATTTATTTGTTGCTGTTGGAGAGAACGGAAATATATTGACAAGTGCTGATGGTTCAAGTTGGACAACTAGAAGTTCTGGAGTTACCACATATTTCAGATATGTGAGTTATGAACCAAGTATAGAACAATTCATCATATCTTCAAATAACACTTTCCTTTTGACAAGTTCCAACGGTATTAACTGGAGCGTGTTGAACATTGATGTGAGAATTTTAAGACTTAGACAATATCGTAACTCCATGTTTTTAGGCATTAATTCTGACGGAAAGATTTTCTCATCATTGAATTTGACAAATTGGAATGAAGTTGGTTCTTTTACATTCCTGACAACTATAAATTGGGGCGATTTATTATTCACACCACAAACAGGATTTGTTTTTGTAGTTTCAGAAAATGGCTCAATTTTCAGAAGTGGTAACGGAGAAGATTGGGAGAATATATCTTATTGGGGTCAAAACGCCAGAGCGCATTGGACTGGTGTTAAAAAATTTAATAATAAATTGTTTTGCTACGGTCAATGTGTGTCTGGTTCAAGCTCATCAGCTCCAATATGGGGTGCGTGGAGCATTTATTCCGAACAAAATGGAACTTGGGAAGACCATAAAACAGGATATATTGGAAATGTGACCGACATAGAATATGTTGAAGAACTTAATAGATATATTTTTATCGGGGATTGCGGAGTATTGGAAGGCAATGGAAGAAGTATTATATATTTTGACTATGATAATTTCTGGATTCCAAATATAACTTTGCAGACAACCAACATGAAGTCTATGGCTCATTCCAAAAGTTTGGGTTTATTTGTTGCCGTTGGGGAAAACGGAACGATATTGACAAGTTCCGATGGTAGCGATTGGACAAGCCAGACATCTGGGGTTTCGGTAACATTGAATAAAATAATTTGGATTAACAATTTATCCAAATTTGTAATTGTGGGTAATTCAGGAACACTTTTAACAAGTTCGGATGGTATTACTTGGGAAAGCGTGAACTTGAATACATTAACCAATATCATAACCGTGGCTTATTCCAATGATTTAGGACAGATTGTAGCTATAAATTCTAATCGTCAAATTTTCATTAGTGCCGACAGTGAAACTTGGTCTTTGAGAGAAAGCAATGATTCCCTAAGCAACTGTGTAAATCTTTATTACATTGAAGATTTGGGATTGTTTGTTTTTGTAGGATATAAATATATTAGAATAAGTTCAGACGCAATACACTGGAATACTTACAATGTTCTATACACAAACGGAATTTTTTACGATGAAGAGGAAAAAGTTATGTATTCAGTAGGACATGATGCTGTTCTGCTTAAAATATACTTTGACTTTAAGAACAACATGACTAATTACTTATCTTCTGATTCCGATATGAATTTTATTCTGGACAAGGATGGGAACGAATTGGTTTTGAGTTGCGAACGTGGAACTGTTTATGGTAAGTTGTATTACCGTCAGAAATACGTAGGAGTTTAACCCATGAGCTACAAACAGAAACCACAGCTTAAACTTTACAAATACGAAAACAACGCCTTTGCTCTACAGGCGATAATTGATGATTATCAGGAAGCTTCTTGGGAAAACAATCTGTACGAAGCAGGAACATTCACGGTTTCGATTAATTACAACATTCCTAACGCTTCAAAGTTCGATAAGGGATTATTCATCAACTTCGGGGATTCCTATGAGTTCGGGGAAATCCTCACAATCGCAGACGCAATCAGTTCAGACGGAAAAGGCTCGCAGATACGAACAATAACAGGAAAAGACGCAAGGTACATTCTTAAAAGACGTGTCATTAAGAACATGAACGACAACGGCAAATGGAGTATGACAGCAAAAGGCGAAATCTGTTTGCGCAACCTCATCAACGACCAGTGCGGAACTAATGCAGAGACGAAAAGACGATTACCTATAACGAATCATCTTTTTTCAGATGATATTTCTGTAGAAGGCGAGACTCTATGTATAGCTGGGAAATATGCTCACGTTGAGAATGAGATTGTTTATCTTGACGACAGGATTGCTTTTGTCATTGACGAGACTGCTTACATAACAGGATTCATGGGCAAGATGTTCTCCGTTTCTGAAAGCTTTACAAATCTATATGAAGTCTGTAAAACTATAGCTACACAGTCCGAAATAGGTTGGAGAATTGAGTTTGACGGAACAGCCCTTAAACTTGTCTGTTTTAATGGAAAAGACATGAGTAAGAATGTAAGGTTTGATGTATCTTATGATTCCTTGGCTTCTGGAGAGTTCACTGATTCATACGAATCTTATGCGAATACGATTTATGTAGGTGGTAAAGGTCAGAATGACGACCGTGACATTTACGAGGGTGAGCTGATAGATACTCCTACAGGTTTGGACAGGTTTGAAGCATGGGATAACCAGTCGAGCATGACAACAGAAGAAGAGTATGAAGCGGAAGCATTGGCTATGCTCACGCAGTATGGACAGACAGTTAAGCTTTCGGGTCAGGGCTTGGCGAAATGTCCTTACGTGTATGAAGAGCAGTATTTTGTGGGCGATAAAATCACAGTCGCTTTTTCTGGCAAGTCAGCGGTTGTACAGATTCTTTCAGTCACAGAGCATTGGAGTTGGAACAATTATGACATCTCTTTCAGTTTCGGTAAACCACAGAACAATTTATCCGACCAATTGCAGATAATGCTCCGAAAGATTCAGGAGGCAAGCGATAAAACCAACAGCAAGGATTCTATAAGATGGTATAACATACCTGTGGACAGGGCTATGCCTAAAGGTGACGTTACATACAGCACAATAGGATTCTATGGAAACACAGGAAGTGGGCATACTTTCAAGCTTTACTTTGATGAAAGCGGAACTGGAAGCAAGACCTATCATGTGTATATAAAGCAGTTGGGCGGTATTGGCAACCTTACACTGACTACAGGCGTATCAGGAGCGCAGAATCTGAATATTGATGTCGGAACTTATGTAACTATAATATATGTTGACGGTGACGGAAACATATTCAAACAAATATAAAGGAGATAACTATGTCGGACATAATTCAACTTAATATTGATGGAATCGTTTTTGATATCAAGGATGATTTTGTCAGGAAAATGATTCACAACATCCCACGTGCAGTGCCGAAGGACATCACCTTATACTTCACGGACGGCTCGTTATGGGATAGGATAGCTGGCAATTCTCCGTATTCTCTGTTCGAAGATATTTTTGTCGGCGACTACATCCACATGAGCCGCGCGATAAGCGCGTACGAGCGCACAGGCACGTATCAGGAGACAGGCTCGGAGTACGTCACCGTCGCGGACATAGACGGTGCGTGGGGTCGCGGCGATCCCGGCTATGAAATCAACTACCACCACCTTATCATGGTTCCCGGCAAGGGACTCGACTCCACAGAGAAACAGCACTTCGGACAGTCGAGGATGAATTCAGGCAACGACACGACAGGCGGATATGCCGGATGCGAGATGCACACCACCACTATCGGGGCGGTCGCAAGTTCGGGAAGCACGGCATCCACCGCAACGATAAACCAGCAACTCTATGCGGAATTCGGCAGTCACCTTAAGACCGTGCGCGAGCTGGTAAGCAACAGCATCAACAGTTCCAGCTACAACAACCGTATGGGGGGAATTTCCCCAGGATGCTCGAACAACTGGACGTGGATAAGCGTACAGGCTATTCTTATGAGCGAGGCTGAAGTTTACGGCACTACAGTCTGGAGTTCTTCGGGATATGACACCGGATCGGCAAACCGGCATCTCGCCTTGTTCCGGCAGAGAGAGGTAGCACGAAACAACAGGAGCGGATATTACTGGCTTAAAGACGTTGCGTCTGCGGCTTATTTCTGCAATGCCGCTGCCAATGGTAGTGCCGCCTACTACAACGTGAACAATGCGAGCCTATATGTCCGTCCCCGCTTCATAATCGCCTGATAGCGCAGCACACTCCGTAGGTTCAGCAGTAAAAATCTACGGGGTGTGAAGCTTGAATCATATTACAGGAACTTTTATCACTTCCTTCGACTGCTCCGCTTGTCACTGGTAAATCTCATCGGGCTTGATTCCTAACGCTTCCCTCACTCACTCTCCTTCAAGAATTTCTCCACTTCAAAATAAGTTTCAGATATAGGCTCAACTCCTACCTCAAAAGCAAAATTTTTGAAATCGGATTTTAGCCTTGACAACAGTTCTTTTGCTTTGGTGAGTTGGTCTGCCTTCTGTTCATTTGCAGTTTTTAATTTCCATACAAGGTCTGCTCTGTCTTTCTGTTTCTGCATAACCTTGTCACCTAACTTTTCTTTTAGCTTTGCATTTTCCTGTTCAAGTTCTTCTAGTTTCCTGTCTTTTTCAGTTTCCTTACAAATATCACAAGTACCTTTTTCCATTTTAGAAAGTTGCATTTCGTAATTAGCACAGCGTTCTTCAAGTTCCGCAATACGCTTTTCTCTTGGCTCTAACAGTTTAAGAATATATGAACCGCCTTGTTCTACATTCTCTTTGCTGATAGGAAGTTTCAGCCAAAATAAAGCATTGTGCATACATTCTTCTGCTTCCTGTTTCAGTTCTTCTTTAGTCATCTTGTTTTTAATCTCCATTTTGTAGGTATCCCACCTTGCCAACACTCTTTCCCTTCACCGAACATACTAGCACATACTTCCGCACAATTTCCACAGCATTTCATCTTCTCAATCTGTGCCTCAAGCTCCTTGATTCTGTCCTCGTACTGACGGAACTTCTCACCGTAGCTGTCACCGTATAATGCAAACAACGCTGTTTCTTTCATTGCTCAATCTCCTGTGGTGGTATAATTTCTTTCCAAGCGATAACACCATAACCGTGTTCGCACCAACGATTACCAGTCCATCTATTGACACAGTGGGCAACAAACAGACCACAATTATACTCCGTTAAAAGCTCAACATATCTAGGAATATTCTTATAACTTTTCTTGTCGTTGTAATCCATTTTATGCCATTCGTTCGCCTTGGCGAATCCGAACTCTGCTCCGTCTTTGAAACCATTTTTATAGTGATTCGTCATTGGTCTAGTTTCTGTCTGATACCGCTTCTTGAAAAATTTCTCTGCTTCTTTCTCAAACATGGTCTACTCCTCTATGATATTTATGGTACTTCCTGTTCTGAGACTATGAAGTTCCCTATCAGTCATAATCTCTGCACCTACCGCCTTAATTTCACGGGGTCGAAGCTCCTCTGCATAGGGTGAATCCGCAACTTCCGTAATAAACACCTTTCTTTCGGCATCAAAATGTGAGGAAAAATAAGTATGCGCATTATCATCATACACATGATATCTCTCATTTTTATTTAGTTCCGAAAGTTTAATGGGTATCAGTTTCATAACTACTGCTCCTTTTCATAAGCGAATGTGAAAGCCCTATTTACGGGGCTTCCTCTGATTCTTGGGGCATTCATGGCATCCTGAGCTGTCCGTCATGTAGCTGTCGCAGTCCTTGCACAGCTTCTCCCGTCTTTCCTTCCTGTAGTTCTCCCTTCTCCTCGCATATCCGATTAGAGGACATATACCACCGTGCTTACTTTTACAATCTTCACAAGAGTGCCCACCGCACATTGACGTTATCATTTTTCCATTCTCCTATAGACAGAACAACAATCCAAATAGCCAAAAAGAAATCAGCAAACCTATAACTATTCCAACAGGAACAAGAATTGCAGTCTTTATAGAAATTACTCCTACTACCGCAAGAATAACCCAAGCACCAATAATCAGCGTAACAATGATTCCTAAAATAAAGTTTTTCATTTCTATTCACACCTCTCTGGAAGTACAATTTCTTTTTCAATCCAAGCCGTAGGCTTGTACCATTCACTAAAAACAGGATGCTTGAATCCTTCGTCTGGAATGTAAGTACATTCAACAAGCGATACATCTTCTCCCTTGAAATAAGCAAGAACGGGCATAGATTTTCTGGGCAAGTCACCATTCTCTACATAATGCCATTCGTTCGCCTTGTTATAGGCGAACTCGATTCCTTCTAGCAACAGTTTTTTCTTTTCCTCAAAATCAGAGCATCTGATTCTAATTCCTTCCATACATTCTGAAAGCAACTCACAATCACAATGCTTACTCAAAATTTCTTCCGCTTCTTTCTCAAACATAAACCTCACTCCCATTTTATGAAAATTTTCTCGTTTACAGATTTTTTGCACATATCAATAAACGTTTGAAAAGTATTTCCACTGTTTACAAAACCAAACATATAATTACGCTCTTTTTCTGTAAATCGGTCTGCATATCTAAGAATAAACTTTGCCTGTGTCGGTGAACATTTACCGCCACAATCACATTCCCACAAGAAATATACAAGTCGTTTTGGTACTTTTAATTTTTTCGCAATACTCAAAACTTTCTTTGCATTATCCTTGTAATATTTTTCTTTATCCTTCACAAAAACAAAACTACAATTAAGAGGTTCTATGTACGCATTGAAAAATTCTGAACTGATTTTTTCTGCCAATAATCTTCTAAAACAAGAAAAATGTCCGTACCCACAATCTATATACATATCACCACAACTAAAGGTTATTCCCATGGTTTTACTCCTTTCTTTTCAATAAAAACTCCTACGTATAATTACATTACCTTTGGAAAAATCGGAATCAACATATATAGTCAGAATCACATCTTTGTATTTTACGTTACCACTTCCAAGCCTGACTTCAATACAATTGTTTGTTTTGATGATGTGATTGAACTTGATAATATTTTGATGATTGAAATCATGGTCTTTCGCATATTGAAGAAGCTCACCTTCCATATCCAATTTGAAAGTTATGAACCAATTCAGTACGTTTGGATTCAGCTTATTTTCCTTACAATATTTGATACACTTATCCAGATATTCTGAAATTGTCAAATCATCATCGTTATTTAATTGGTGAATTATATCCAAGATTTTGTTTATGTTCATATAACAAATTCCTTTCACAATTATTATAGGATTGAAATAATTTTAAGTTCTTTATCTATTATAAGAACTTTTTTTAATTATTTTATTAAAAACTACTTTACAAAAATTAAAATATACTATATAATGATATTGTAGGTTAAGAAAAGAACTTACAAAGGAGTAAATTATGAAGTTGGGAAGCTTGGCAGGTGGAGTTTGTAGGATTTGTGGTTCAGAAACCATGGGTGCTGATATTGGTTGCGGTTGCGTGATTATGTATAATCGTGCCAAGAAAATTGCATTACATAATCATGATAAGGAATCCCTTGAATATAATTATTCAATTGAGATGAGATTTCTGATGGACAAGTTCGTTGCTGAATATGAAACAAGACTTGAGAAACACAACGGGGATTTAGACAAAACTTTCAGAAACGATTTCAAGAAACAGTTTTATCCTTCAGTTGTCAGTTTTTATAAATCTAAAGGTTACGTATCAAAGAAACAGCTTGATGTAGTAATGCGTGAACTTTACGGATTTGATGGTGGATGTATGTCAGAAGATTACAAAATAATTGAGAATAAGAAGAAGATTTTTCTTGATAGGTTTGTTTCTGATAATGATTCAGAGATTGTTGAAATTGCAAGAAATCTTTGGAAACAGAAGAAACAGAAATAATTTATTTTATGATTCTTTCGAAAGTTTCCCATTCCATAAGTACCAAAGGTTCGTGACCGATTGTTTGTTTTTTGAAGATAATCAACCATTCACGACCTTCTTTTTTATTTGCTCTTGCTTGTCTTACCCATTCTGGAATAGATAATGATTCACAAGATTTGCACTCAATGTCAAAAGGAAATTTCTTGTAAATATTTCCTCTTAATATAATATCAGTCCCGTGTTGCCCCATTTCTCGTGAATGAATTAAACAATTGTCATCTGACTGCACAAAATCAACATTGAACAGTTTTGCTATTTTTTCACAAACCCAATATTGAAGATTTCTGCCTTTACCTTTTCTGCTTGATGTTTTCAAAGTCTTTTCAGCACGTTCAAACTTTTTGATAAGCCTCAAACATTCTTTTTCTCTTTTTGCGTTTCTGTTGGTTATTTCCATGTCCTGACCAAAAAAACCCATTTTAAGAGAATCAATTTCATTTTGTAAACATTCTTTGATGAACTCAGATTCATCTTTTGTGAACATCATTTCTTTCATTTATATCACCATCCATTCCTTAAAAAGTTTATTTATACAAGTAGCACATAAATGAATTTCATCAGTTATAGTTTCATTGCAAGTTGAAATTGTACTTTGTTTTGTAATTTTTTCATTTTTTGTTATAAATCTTACTTGAAAAGCTTCATTTATTTCTAATTTACATTTATCACATTTAATATAAATCATAATTGATTCTCCTTAAAATATATCAAAAGCTTCACTTGAACCATTATAAGCATCATAAAAATCAGCATCAGAAAAACAATAAACGCAATCCATGTTCATATCGTGTTTTTTGCAAGCTTCATCAATAAACCATTTCCAAGGCATATTACTTTCTGCTGATTTCTGAATGTTCAAAGTTGACAATGAAACGCTTATCTTATTTTCATCCAAATATCTTGCGAACAATGCCGGCAACACCTTACCACCACTCTCAATGTTACCATCTATCTCAGTTTGCAGGAAATATTTTGCATTCTCATCATATTGCCACAATAAATCACCCCAATCTACTATCTGTTGAATGAACTCCCATGCTTTTGCCTCACTTGCCTTTGCAGGAAGCAGTTCATTCAGTTCATGACCTGACATATAAGAAACTTCATCTTTTTCTTTGATGTCTTTCACAATATTCTTTGCTTTGTCTAAACTCAACTTGTCTTGAGTTTTCATGGGTTCATTCAACGATTGAATGAATTGAGATTGTCCTTTCTGGTTCGGATTGTCATTGTAGAACCATTCATTAAGATTGTTTGTGAGATATTGTTTTGAGAGAGGCATATACTGTGTATCCCACATCATGATGAAGTTTTTGATTGCTTTGAAAATAAGTTTTTTTGTTTTGTTCCAGTCACCTTTCACGGAATCAATTTTTTCTTTCCAACCTTCAGTTTCAAATTGTTTGTTTTTGAAAACTTTCTCATCAAAATTATAGAATCTTGATGAAGTGAATCTTCCGTTGTAAATATCTTCTATTTTGTGACAGATTGAGATATATGTCTTTGTCGGTTTCTGACCTTCAATCGGTATTCTGTTCTGGAAATACTGGACATATTTTGTCAGTATTCTTTTTGCTATAAGGTCAGCTTGCATTGTGTAAGGTTTTTTTATGTTCATGTCTGAATCATCTAAAAGCATATCATCTTCCTTGCTTTTATTATAGGATTCAATTTCTTTCTGATATTGCATTTCTTCATTTTTATAATATTCAATTCTTTCATGCAAACTTTTTTTGTTCCATTCCTCTTTCCATTTGTTTTCACTTTGCTTTTCTTCATTTATATATTGATGAATCTTCTCAAACCAATTTGAGCAATACTTGTATCTTTGTTTTTCAAGCAGTTCCCTTGAACCTAATGAAGCAAGCACTTTTTCCCAGTTGAAAACAACATAGAATTTTCCTTTGAATGAATCAATTATTTTTGTTTCTATGATACCGCATCTTTCAAGTCTTTTCATTTTCTGAGAAACTGCTGGTTGTGTTATGAGATTTGAGAAATCATCTGCAATATGAGATTGTGAAAGATAGAAAGCTTTCTTACCGCTTTCCATTTTGAACTCAGGTGGATTGTCAGAAAGTATCCATGAATAAATGTACTCAAGTATCACAATATCAGTCAATTTAAGTTTGTTCTCAATGATGAACTTTGTTGAAAAATACTTTGCACTTATTTCATTCATAATAAAAAACTCCTTGGTAAGCAACTTGCTTTCAGATTTCAGAACGTCATTCAATATATCCAGTACAAAAATATATGAACAACTCAGAAAGTAAATTGCCTCCCAAGGAGTTTCTGTTTTTGTACTGTCTATTATAGGAACTGGTTCTGATTCAGTTCTCTATGAAACAAATATAAGTTATTTCTTTCATTTTTACAAGTATTTTTTATGAAAGATGCAAATGTTGTGAAACAACATTTTATATTTTATTTATAAAATATTTTATATAATATATATTGTATAAAATTTTTATAGGGGCTATAAAATTTTTATACCCTATACAGATTTATGGCATATAAAAATTATTTCATTCCTATAATAAATGTATGATAAAGAAGATAACTATCAACAATATTCAAAGTCACAAAGAAAGTATTCTTGAACTTGATTCAGGAATAAATGCAATTGTGGGAAGTTCAAACAACGGAAAATCTGCCGTCCTGAGAGCATTGTACTGGTGTGTATACAACAGACCGCTTGGAACTGACAATCTGCTCAGTCATTGGGCAGTGGACAAGAAAGGGAATCAGATTTCTCCTATGATTGTTTCAGTTGAGAATGAGAAAGGAACTGTTACAAGAAAAAGAACGAAAACAGAGAATCAATATATTGTGAACAATCAGGAATTGAATGTGGTCAAAACCGATGTTCCTGAGCAGGTTGAGAAAGTTCTTTCTCTTTCAGATACAAACATTCAGAAACAACAGGACGCACCTTTTTTGTTGTCTTTGACAAGCGGACAAGTTGCACAGTATTTCAATAAAATAGTCCGTCTTGATGTGATAGACAGAGTTCTTTCAAATGCTGAAAGTAAAAGAAGAAAAACCAATCAGGAAATAAATCAGGTTGAGGATTTGATTTCTGATTTCAAAACCAAGCTTGAAAAATACAAATGGTTGGATTTTGTTGAGAAACTTCTTGTTAAATATGACAGTTTGCAGAGGAAACTTGAACATATTCAGAATAAAATGAGTATTCTTGACAATCAGATTTCTTCCTATAATTATTATGGTAGAATCTGCAAGAAATATGAATCAATTGAAAACAGCAAGAAACTTCTTTCAAAATTGAATCAGTTGGTTGATAAATACAGAAAGAACAAAGAAACAATTGATGATATTTCAGAAAGTCTTGATGATTTTGAACTTTGCAGAAATCAGATTTATCCTTCATTTGATGAGCAGAAAAAATTGATTGCTGAAATATCATCAATAGATATGGAAAGTATTGAAACAAAGAAAACAGAATTGAGGAAACAACTTGAGATGTTTGAATATGCTTCAGAAGTAATTGAGAGTAATAAACAAGAAGTTGATAATTTGAGAAAACAGCTTCCGGATATATGTCCACTTTGCGGTTCAGTCATGAAAAACGGAAAATGCAGTAAGGAGAAATAAATATGAGTGATGTTGAATTGTTGGAAATAATCAAAGAAAGTGGTTATTATGAGTATAAGGAACTTAATTCTGATGATTTGAACAGTATGCAAAAAGCAGTCGTTGTTGCAGTGAATGAGCTTTTTATTCTCAGACCTGAACTTGAAAGAATTGATACAGATGTTATTTACATCAGAAAAGTAGTCATGGAGAATGGGCACATTGCTTATGATTTGCCTTCAAAATCACTTTCAAATTATCTGAAAGAACCACCTTATGAAGATTCAAGTATCTGGACTTATTCAATCAAAGAATGTAAGTTGCTGAAAGAATTGTATAAAGGCACAGGAACGAAGTGGGAGAGGGTAGGATGAAAATTATTGTTACTGCTGATTGGCATATAAGAGCAACAAAACCAAGATGTCGTATTGATGAAGATTGGATGGAAACACAACTAAATGCTTTGAATCAGATTCAGAAAATATCTGAGGAAAAAAATGCTCCTGTTATGGTGGTTGGTGATGTTTTTCATTCTAATTCAGATACAAGTTTTGAATGCCTTCGGTTGGTTCAGTATATAGCAGATAGATTGGGTGAGTTATATGTGTTGGCCGGTAACCATGATTTGCCTTACCATAATTCTGAAAATCTTAATAAATCAGCAATTGGTGTTTTGTTGAATTCCAATAAAGTACATTTAATTAAAGATTATTTTGAAAAATTACATTTTAATACTGATGAAAAAATTTTATTTTCAGCAAGTAATTTTGATGAACAGGATTATAAAAATGCAAAGTTCGTCTTCAAGCACGTTCTTTGTTTTCCAGATGTAAAGTCAATTCCTCAGAATGTTGACGCAATTACAGCAAAAGAATTACTTGATGAGTTTCCCAATGCAGAATGGATTTTTATCGGGGATTATCATCATAATTTTCATTATGAGAAAAATGGAAGACACGTTATAAATCCAGGTTGTATTCTCAGGCAGGCAAGTGACTTTAAAGATTATCAGTGCGGAGTTTATTGTGTCGATACTGATAAAAATGAAATTGAGTTCATTCCTATAATAGACAAAGAAAGATTTATTGATGATTCATACATATTGAAGCAAGAGGAAAGAGAACAAAGAATTGAAAGTTTCGTTGATAAATTGAAAGATACAAAAAATATATCACTTGATTTTATTGACAATGTACATAAAGCGATTCAGGAAAACAGATTGGAATCTGATGTTGTTGATATGATTGAGGAGTTGCTGGAGGTTTAGATGAAAGCTGTTGATAGATACTATTACAAAGTTTACAAGCAGACTGAGAAAATAACCAAGAAATTATTCAGTTGTGATGTCACAAGTGCTTTAGCTTTGAGGTATCAGATTAAATGTGATATTGAGAAGAAAATATCAAAGAAAATCAATGATATTACCACAGAAGATATAATAAGTAATCATATTTCATGTGATTATGCAAAATACAGAACTCTTTCAAGATTGTTGGAAACTCTTGAAAGTGCCTGCGTGTTCAAAACATTTACTATTGAGGAGTTTGAAAATGAATGTTAGTGAAGTTGAAAGAATAAACAATCTTATAAACAAAGCTGAGATTGAATCTGCAAAAGCACAAGGTCAGATGGAAATCATCAAGAATTCTTGGAAAAAAGAATACGGAACTGATGATGAAAAAGAAATCCATAAAAAATATAAAGATTTGGAAGAGGAACAGAAAAAGACACAAGAAAGAATTGATGTGATATATAACAAACTGCTTGAATCCTGTGACTGGGACGCTTTGGAAGAGGAATTGAACTAATGAATATTGAAAGCATAAAGACTTTGTTTCAGCAATGCAAAGGTATAAACTCCCAGTTGAATAAAGATATTGAACAATATACAACTAAAAAAGAAAATCTGAATAACAAATTGAAAGTATTGGAACAATCTCAGGCTTTTTTACAGAAAGTTGCTCAGGAAACACAACAGTACTTGAAATTTCAAGTTGAGGATATTGTGAATCTTGCATTGGAGACTTGTTTTCCAGGTGAATACAATTTCAGTATAAATTTCAATATCAGCAGAGGAAAAACAGAAGCAGAACTTGTGTTCCTTGACCAGAAAACGAAAAGGGAAATAGACCCTATGAACGCAAGCGGTGGCGGTGTGGTTGACTTGACAAGTTTTGCTTTGAGAATTGCCTGTTATGCTTTGGAAAACGGTACTGATAATGTCATTATATTGGATGAACCTTTCAGATTCTTGAGTAGAGATTTGCAAAGCAGAGCAGGTGAGATTCTCAAAACACTTTCAAAAAGAATGAATCTGCAAATAATCCTGGTTTCTCATATTGGTGAGATTATAAATATTGCAGACAAGGTTTTTGAAGTCAAGAAAGATGTGAATGGTGTTTCAAAGATAAAAGAAATGAAAAATTAAAAAAACTACTTTATTTTTTATAAAAATTACTTGATTAAATAATTAAATCATGTTATACTTGAGATGTAAGTGAAAGAACTTACAAAAGGAGTATATATGAACGGAAATAATTTGTTTGATAAGTATGTTAATCTTATCAGGAAAAGAGCATGGGAATATTCCAAAAAATATGGAATTGATTTTGATGAGATGGAATCACAAGGTTTTCTGATTTATTGTGAATGTCTTAAAAAGTATGATATTACAAAATCTGGTTTTTGCACTTATTTGCATATTCAGTTGAACAGATTGAATGATTTTGGTCTTACATATACACGACAGAGAGGTTCCTTGATTCAAGATTATTTTTCAAGTCAGGATGATTTTAAAGAAAAGAACTATGAGCAAGAAATTGAATCAAAAAATGATTCATTATCAATGAATGAACTGCTTGAAGATGCAAAAGAAAGTCTTTCAGATGAAGCTTTTCAGCTTCTTACTTGGATTGTGAAGCGTGAATGGGAAAGAAAGAACAAAAGAACTCCGACAATTGCAATGGCTGTTAAAAAGTTTCAGAATGTATCAAAAGAAATTATTGAACAGGCTTGGAATGAGTTGAGTGTATTTTGGAATCGTGAAGGATTTGCATATTATGTCTAGTTCCTATAATATACATATATGAATTCATTCAAATAAACATTTTTATGTTTGAGCAGTAATGATTATTCGTTGAATGTTGTTACTGCTTTTTATTTTTTTTAAGGAATGATATATGGTATTTTTTGATGGTGAAAAATTATGCGTTCAATTATCAAGAGGAAAAAACTATAAGAAAGTTCTGGAATTAGCTCAGAATTATGAAAGTGAGTACCTTTCAAATGTCGGAATATATGTTTTTCCACCGATAAAAAGAATAGCTTTTGCTTTGGATGAAGCTGGTTTTCCTTTCGATGAATCTGCAAAAATATTTCTTAAAAAAAGAGACATAGATTTTAAGTCAACAGATGGTAAATTTGAGTTGTATCCTTTTCAGAAAGAAGGATTGAAAATGATGCTCAATTCTGAAGGAAACATACTTTTAGCAGATGACATGGGTTTGGGAAAAACACCAGAAGCTTCAAGTTATCTGCATTGGAAGAAAAATAGTTTTCCAGCATTGGTAGTCTGTCCGGCAAGTTTGAAAGAAAACTGGAGAAAAGAAATAAAACGTTGGACTGGTAAAGATTCTTATGTCATTGAAGGAAGAAAACCAGAAAAACTTTCATCTGAGTTTCTTGCAAAATATCCTGTATTCATCATAAATTATGATATTCTTGGGACAGATAATATAAATGATAAAAAAGAAAAACTGAAATTGAAAGAACAAATAAAACAATTGAAAAATGATATAGAAAAAACAGATTTTTATCAAAGACAATTATTGAAAAACAAGCTTTTTGTATTGAATAATAAATACAGGAATTTTGTCATAAAAGTGGATGGTTGGTGTGATGAACTGGTAAAGTTAGGATTCAAAACAATAATTGGTGATGAAGTTCAATATATATCTGGCTCTGACACGATAAGAACAAGGGCTATAACTCAGATTGCTTTTTCCTTGTCAGAATCAAAGAAAATAATGATTTCTGCAATACCTTACGAAACAAAGACAGCACAATTTTATCCATGCCTTCATATAGTTTATCCGCAAATCTTCAACAATGAATATAAGTTTAAAATGAGATATTGTAATCCAGTGAAAACATTTTTTGGTTGGAAGTTTGAAGGATTGAGTAACGCAAAAGAACTGCATGAAATAATAAGCAAATTCATGATTAGAAGATTCAAAAAAGATGTACTGAAAGATTTGCCACCAAAAATCAGGTCAGTAATTCCTATGAAAGTGACAAAATCAGACAGAAAGATTTATGATGATATTGATAAGGAACTTGAAGAAGCAATCATAAATAAAGAAAAAAATGCTTTGAATAAAGTGGAAGCTTTGAAACAGGCATCTTTCAAAGCAAAACTGAACTCAATGTTGAATTGGATAAAAGAGTATCTTGAGATAAATGACAAGTTGGTTGTTTTTATTTGGCATCAGGAAGCTTGTCAGATTCTTGAGAATGAGTTCAAGAATGAATGTGTTTCAGTCACAGGTGCAACACCAGTCAAAGAAAGACAGAATATGGTTGATAAATTTCAGGATAATTCAAAGATAAGATTGTTTATTGGAAATATAAAATCAGCTGGAGTAGGTTTGACATTGACAGCATCAAAGGCAGTTGCTTTCATGGAGTTTGGAAGTACGGCACCAGGAATGGAACAGGCAGAGGACAGATGTCACAGAATCGGACAGAAAGCTGATTCAGTGTTAGCATATTATTTGATAATGGAGAACAGTATTGATGAGCAGATAATGGAAGTTCTCAACAGAAGAAATAAAGATTTGAAGAAAGTTCTTAATGATGAAGATGAGGATTTGTTCACAGTTGAGAAAGAAAAAGATTTTAGTGAATTGATTCTTGATGAATACAAGAAAAAGAAAAATTTGAATTAAATTTTTAATCCTATAATAAATATGTAGATTATTTTTTTGGAGGAAGATGTAATGAAGATTACAAAAGAAATAACTTTTGATAGCGCTCATATGTTATCTAATTATGATGGAAAATGTTCAAATTTACATGGACATACATATAAACTTCAAGTGACACTTGAAGGTGAAGTTTTAGAAAATTACATGGTGATGGATTTTAATTTTTTGAAAGGAATAATAAAAGAAGTTATCATGGATAATTTTGACCATGCTGTTGTTTTTTCGCAGGAAGAAATTAGAGGTGAAGCTGAAGACCATTTACTTACTTGGTGTAGGGAATTTGGTAAAAAGTTTACAATTATTCCAGGGAAAACAACTTGCGAAGATATGGCTCCTTACATTAAAAAGTTAATCGAAGAAAAGTTATATGAAAAAAACATTCATGTTCTGGTATGGATTAGATTGTGGGAAACCCCCACTTCATTTGCGGAGTGTTGATATGGTACAGAATGGAAAAATACTCGTGAATGAAATATTTGAAAGTATTGATGGTGAAGGATATCATGCTGGTTTTCCAACAGTTTTTTTCAGAGTTGTGGGTTGTAATCTACGTTGCAGTTGGTGTGATAGTAAATATACTTTCCAAGCTGAAAAAGAAAGTAAATGGATGAGTATAAAAGAAGCGATGGATACCATCAATAATTTTCAATTAAATCATATTACAATTACTGGTGGGGAACCTCTATTAGAAGAAAATAAGAAATGGATGACAGAATTTATTCATATTTTACTTCTAAGTGGATATGAAGTTGATGTGGAAACTAATGGTAGTATTGATTATTCATATTGGAAAGAAACATTTCATGATGAGAAATTTACTATTATCATGGATTGGAAGATGCCAAGTTCAAGAATGAATAAATTTATGCTTGAATCAAATCTTGCTATCTTAGATAGTGGAGATATAGTTAAAATTGTCGTGACTGATTCTGATTTTGAACAAGTTGAAAGAGTTTTGAAAATCAAGACTGAAGCACAAATTTATATTTCACCTGTTTTTGGTCAAGTAACTATGGAAAAAATTCCTGAATTTGTTCTGAAATATAAACATAAAAATATTAGATGTCAGATTCAAATACATAAAATATTTTGGAATCCAGACAAGAGAGGAGTATAGACTATGGAAAGTAGTTATGAAATTCAGAAAGTGGTAGATAGAGAAAATTCACAATTTGACAGAAAGAAAATCATGCAGGCAGTTACCATGTTAATTGAAGCAATTGGTGATAATCCAGAAAGAGAAGGTTTGAAAGAAACTCCAGACAGAGTCGCTAGGATGTATGAAGAAATCTTTGAAGGCATGAGATTTACCAATAATCAAATTGCAGATATGTTCAATACTTGTTTTAAAAATGATTCAAATGACCTTGTTGTAGTGGAACATATACCAATTTTTAGTTATTGTGAACATCATTTAGCTTTGATGTATAATATGGAAGTTTCTATTGGTTACATTCCAAATGGAAAAGTTATTGGTCTTTCTAAAGTTGCCAGAATTGCAGAGATGGTTGGTAAAAGACTTCAACTTCAGGAAAGAATTGGTGAAGATATTTCTTACATTCTGGAAAGAATTTTAAGTACTCAGGATGTAATTGTAGTAATTGAAGGTGAACATTCTTGTATGACGACTCGAGGAGTTAAAAGTCGAGGTTCTAAGACGAAAACTGCAAGTATTCGTGGAAAATTTAAAGATAATCCGGGATTAAGGCAGGAATTCTATAATTTAATCAATAAATGATAAAGGGGTGTTTTTTATGATTATTCAGAAAAAAGAACTTTTGGAAAGCCTGAAGGCTTGTATGCCTGGAATTGAAACAGGTTCTGTGACTTTGCAAGGTGCAGATACTTTTGTTTTTCATGATGGAAAAATCTTCACTTACAATGATTCTGTTTCCGTCACGATTCCGATAAAAAATGAAAGTTTGTTGGAAGAAGGTTTGGAAGGTTGTGTCAAAGCAGAGGAGTTTTTCAAAATTATCAGCAAGTTGCCTGCTGATGAAATTAAGTTCCTTGTGACTGAGAACAATACTTGGTTATTGAAATGCGGGAAGGCAAAAGTTGAGATGAATCTTCTTGATTTTGACTTTGAATCAAGACTGAAAAATCTGAATGTTGGTGATGATTGGATTGATTTGGATGATGATTTTATCTCAGCTATGAATGTTTGTAGAATGAGTGGAAACAAGTCACAGCTTTCTGGAATATATTTCAACGGAAAAGATGTTCTTTCAACAGATGGAAATCAAGTGAATCTGTATATGTTGAAATCTGAACTTCCTGTATTCTGGGTTTCTGATAACTCAATCAATGAACTTTTGAAGCTTGGTGATTTGAAGAAAATGCAGATTTCTGGTTCATGGGTTCATTTTCAGACGGATAATGAGGTTATTTTTTCCGTAAAAACCTTGAATTCAGATTCATATCCTTATGACAAATTGAAGAAAATAATCGACTCAACTGATTTGAAAAAATCTGAACTTCATGCAAATTTCCCGAAAGAATTATCAAGTGCAATTGACAGAGCAATTTCTTTCAGTATGAATGTTTTGGAACATCCTGTGGTTAGGTTGATTATAAGTAAAGATAAGATTGAGGTTAGTTCTGAAAGAAGCTCAGGAAAGTATAATGAGAAAGTGGCTTGGGAAAAGGAAATTGAAAGTGAGTTTGAACCTTTCATTATCTATGTTGATGCTCAGATGATACAGTCCATTTCTCAGAAAACCGCTGAGTTTTATCTTGTCAAAGGGCCAATCAGAAACGGTAAAGCAATTCCAAGAATGTTCTTTGTGACGGAATCATCCAAACATCTTATTTGCACTTTTGATTTGGATGAGGAATAAAATGTAATGAATAAAGAGGTATAATTTGTATTTATACCTCTTTATTTATCTATAAGAGGAAATTATATGAGTTTTTTGCTTGATGATGATGATGTGGATATTTTAAGAGGAAAACAGAAGATAAAACAAAAGAAAACTTCTGCAAAAAAAGATATAGTTATAAAAAAACAAGAAATTAAAATAGATTATGATGATGTCATTCCTGAAGATGAAAAAATACAGATGAACAGAAAAATAACATTGGATGTTGAGAAATATCAAGATTTCACATTTGAGAAATTTCCATATAGTCTTAATTTTTATGATTTTGAGGTTTTTGTTCATGATTGGTGCCTTACAGTCATAAATCCAATTGAAAAAATAATGACTATTATTGTGAATGATACAAAAGCATTGAAATATTATTATAGTAGACATAAGAATCAGTTCTGGGTTGGTTACAACAGCAGAAACTATGATACATTCATTATGAAAGGATTGTTGCTTGGAATGAATCCTAAGAAAGTGAATGATGATATTATTGTGAGAGGAATGAAAGGTTGGCAGATAAACAGAGATTTCAGGAAAGTAAAATTTCTTGATTTTGATATTTATACAAAAGACAGTCTGAAAACCAAAGAAGGTTTCATGGGAAATGATATTCGTGAAACTGAGGTTGATTTTAATCTGATGAGAAAATTGACTGCAAAGGAAATAAGGCAGACCATAAGATATAACAAACATGATGTAGAACAAACAATTGAAGTATTCAGAAGAAATATTTACCTTTATGAATCACAGATACAGCTTATTGAAACATTCAAATTACCACTTGAAATGATAAGTCTTACACAAGCACAATTGACAGCAAATATTCTGGAATGTGAGAAACAGGAACATGATGATGAGTTCAAGTTCAGAATCATTGACCAGATTCATTTGAAAAAATATAAATCTGCAAAGGAATGGTTTGAGAATCCTGACAATAGAGATTATAAAAAATCTTTTGACTTGGAAGTTTGCGGAGTTCCTCATAGATTTGGTTGGGGTGGTTTACATGGTTGCCCAGATAAACCTTTACATAAAACAGGTAGGATATTTCATGTTGATGTTACTTCTTATTATCCATCTCAGATTATAAAATATGGATTTATGACCAGAAACTCAAATAATCCTGGTAGATATGAAGAAGTTTATGATATTCGTGTAGCTTTGAAGAAGGCAGGAAAGAAAAAAGAACAGCAACCATACAAAATAGTTTTGAATGGCGCATACGGTATGATGAAAGACAAGTTTTCTTTGGCATACGACCCAAAGCAAGCTAATGCAATTTGCGTTAATGGTCAGTTGATGCTTTTGGATTTACTTGAACATCTTGAACCATACATTACTTTGATTCAGTCAAATACAGATGGTTTGATTATTGAGGTAGATGATGAAGAAAAGATAAATAAAGTCATGAATGTTTGTCATAGATGGGAACAAAGAACAGGAATGGGACTTGAACAAGATGAGATAACTGAAATATTTCAGAAAGATGTGAATAATTATTGCATGAAATATTCTTTACAAAAAGAAGTAAATCAATTAAAATCATTATTAGAAGAGTATTATCCTAATATACAAGTTTTGGATAATGAACTTATTTTTAATGATGAGGTTTAATATGATAGTTAGTGGTGTTTACAAAATTGAAAATCTTATAAATCATAAGGTCTATATAGGTCAATCTAAAGACATAATCAGAAGATATGGTGAGCATTTTCAACTGGAGCATTTTAGAACCGGAAGAGGTCTTTATTTATATAATGCTATGCAGTGTCACGGAATTGAAAATTTTTCGTTTCAGATATTAAAAATTACTAGGGATTTAGATTATTGGGAAAGATTTTTTATTTATTGGTATAATGCTGACGATGTTAAGTATGGTTATAACTTGACAAATGGTGGTCAAAAAGGTTGTAAAAGAAATGATAATTTTGTTTATACGGACGAAATAAAAAACAAGATGTCCGAAAAGAAGAAACAAAATTGGAAAGATGAACAATACAGATGTAAAATGATAGAATGTCAGAACATAGGTAAAAGTTCTGAAGAGTTTCATAATAACAGGAGCAAAGCTACTAAAAAACAATGGCAGAATGGAAGTATGAAAAATCAAGCTAAAAAACTTTCCGAATATTGGAAAGGTGTTAAAAAATCAGAGGAGACAAAAAATAAGATGAAAGAATCCAGCCGTTTAAGAGAGTTGAAACATAGTGAAGATTATGAACTTTATTTATCTTGCGGTGGTGATTTGAATAGAAGAGAATTTTGTAAACATTATCACAAAGGTGTTAATTCTTTATTGGAGGAAATAAATGAAAAAAATTCCAAATGAAGTTGAAAAAATAATTTCTGATTGGTCTAAAAAAACAGGATTGAAGTTTTGTTTTACAAGCAGAGGAATAAAGATTTATCCTAAACTTGAAAGAAAAGGTGCCTATGTAATGGAACTGGATGATTTGAATTATGATTTACCGATTATAAACAAAGCGTTGGTGGATTATATGATGAATGATGTTCCAGTCGAGGACACAATTAATAATTGCAACATGATTAAAGAGTTCCAGAAAATTGTGAAAATATCAAGTAATTATGAAGGTGGTTGGCACAACGGAAATTATCTTAATGATAAAACTTTCAGAGTATTTGCTTCATCTGATTATAATGATACTTATCTTGGTAAATATAAATATAGAGGTGCAACAATTGAGAAGTTTGCAAACACTCCTGAACACGCATTTATTATGAATGAGAACGTCAATGGTGTTGAGGTGACAAAGAAATTGAGTAAGAAATGGTATATTGATTTGGCAAAGAAAAGATTGTCAGATTTTGGAATTGATGTCAAAGAAAGAGGATTGTTTTAATGAAGTTTGAGAATACGGAAGTCTGGGGATTTGAACACGCTTTACGTGGTATGCGTAATCCTAAAGAATCTTGGGATAAATCTGATAGTTTTGATTGTGAACATAGTGCTGGTAGATTAAATGGTTGTGAAGTTTGTCCAATAAATAAAACTTGTTTGAAGTTCAAAGAAAGATTTATTGTTGGTAAAAATGACCTTAAACTTGCTCAAACCCTGATAAAAGCAGGTTCAGAGCATAGAAAATTTATGCGACAGATTTTTGTTTCTGTTGACATTACGGCTCCGCTTTATTGGTGGAAGGAATTTGATACATATAAAGTTGGAACAGTTGCTAATTCAACTTCCACAATGCACAAGTTGGCTTCAACTCCTATAACTAGAGATTGTTTTGAAATGGATGATTATTCTGATGTTCGTTTTGAAGAAGATGATGACGCTTACGGAATACTGAATGAACAGTGGGATAGAATTATTTACACTTGTGAACTTCTTCGAGAAAAATATAACGAAACAAAAGACAAACGCTATTGGAAAGAACTCATCAGACTTCTCCCGGAATCTTGGCTACAAACTAGAACAGTAACAATGAATTATGAAAATATTCTGAATATGATTAAATATCGAACTAATCATAAACTTACCGAATGGTCAAAATCTTTCATGGATTGGACAAAATCCTTGCCTTATGCTGATGAGTTTTTATTCTTGGAATAGTTCCTATAATAATGTTGAGAGGTGAATTAAATGAACAAAATGGAACTTTATCGTAAATATCGTCCACAGTGTTTTGATGATGTTGTCGGAAATGAAGCAACTATCAAAAGTTTAAGAAAAGAACTTGAAAACGGTTCTCATGTGTTTCTTTTCACAGGGCCAGCAGGTTGTGGTAAAACAACTTTGGCAAGAATTGTTGCAAAAGAAGTGGGTGCCGGTGATTTGTCAATTCATGAAATAAACAGTGCTGAAAACAGAGGAATTGACACAGCGAGAGAAGTTATGGAACAGATGAGATATAATCCTGGTGATGGTGATGCTTTGGTTTGGATTTTTGATGAATGTCACCAGTGGCTTGCTCCTGTTCAGAATGCTTTTCTAAAAGCATTGGAAGATACTCCTTCATATTGCTATTTTTTCCTTTGTACAACTGACCCGCAGAAACTTATTGCACCTTTGAAGTCAAGATGTTCAATAATAAATGTAAAACCTCTTTCAGATGATGAAATGAGATATTTATTGAAAAGGACAGCAAGAGCAGAAAAAATAAAACTTGAAAGTGACATTTACGACAGAATTATTGAGATTGCTCAAGGTGGAAGCAGGAAAGCTTTGAAACTTCTTTCGAAAGTTCTTTATCTTGATTCTGATGAGGAAAGAAAAGAAGTTCTGAAAGCTGGTGAGGACAATGAAACAAAAGAAACAATTGAATTTTGTCGTGCTTTGTGTAAGAAAACAAACTTAAAGACATTATTCAGTCTGCTCAAAGAAATTGATACAACTGAACCTGAGAGGGTAAGACAGGCAATAATTGGTTATATGAATTCTTGTCTGTTGAAAGGTGCAATAAGTAATGAGATTGTTGCCACAATTCAAGCCTTTTCATCTGCCGACACATACAAGAATGGAAAAACTGCTTTGTCTGTTGCTGTTCTGGATAGGAATGATATGCTTGAATAATTTTTATTTCTTATAAAGTAATTTTTTCCTAATCCTATAATAAAACATGACAGGAGGAAATGATGAAAAAATCAGAAGTCATGGCACAGAAATCAGCAGAAAAACAAACTGATTTTGAAAAAGACATTTCCATAAATAAGTATAAACTTGATGAGGAATGTATATCACATTCAAGTTTATATGCAAGATATGGAAATATGCAGGTCGAGGCAAAGACCAATCTGAACAATGCAAAAGACAGATTGGAACTTGTTGAAGCTGAAAGAAATCTTGCTATCAGAAAAGAACTTGCAGATTCAGGCACAAAAGCAACTGAAGCAATGATAAATTCACTCTTGGTTGCAGATTCGGAAGTTATCAAAGCAAAGAAAGAAGTGAGAAATGCAGAGGATATATATGCTTCATTGACAGTTGCACTTCAGGCATTTGAGCATCGAAAGTCTGAACTTGATAATCTTGTGAAGTTGTATTGTGCTGGTTATTATTCAGTTCCGGCAACTGGTGAAGTCAAGAAAAATATCAACGAACAAACTTCAAATGCTGTTCGTAAAAATCTCAATAAATCTATCAAGGAGTAAGTTATGGTAGAAAAGAAAAAGAAAGCTGGACTTGCAAAAAGATACCAGGCAAGTTATGAAAGCAAAGGAACTTCAGGTGGTAAGGCTGGAGTTATGGATTGGAAGAAAGTTGATGGTGAGATTCAGTTTTTCAGTCCAACAGAAGGACGGAATAGAATAAATATCATTCCGTACACAATAAAAACAAAAAATCATCCACTTGTAAAACGTGGTGAGTTTGAGATTGGTGATAAAGATTATGTGATGGATATTTATGTTCATCGTGGTGTGGGGCCAAGTGAAGCATCTGTTATTTGTCTTAAAAACACATTTGGAAAACCTTGTCCAATATGTGAACAATCAGCACTTTTGAGGAAACAAGGAAAAGAAGAAGAAGCCGGAGCTTTGAAAGCATCACGCAGAGTTTTCTATAATGTTCAGGACTTGAAAAATCCGGATACATTGAAAGTTTTTGAAGCATCACATTATCTTTTTGAAAAAGAATTGATTGATGAAGCAAGAGATGATGAGGAAGGTGGATTTGTTGATTTTGCAGATGAAGAGAAAGGAAAAGAAATCAAGTTCCGTTGTTCAAAAGTTTCAAGAGCTGGTTTTGAATTTAATGAATATAAGTCCTTTTCATTTGAAGACCGCGATGAAGGTATTCCTGATGAACTGCTTGAAAGTGCCATCTCATTTGATGAGATAATGAATGTTCCAACTTATGAGGAAGTTGAGAAGATTCTTTATGGTCAGGATGACGATTCAGATGATGAAGATGAGAAGCCGGCAAAATCAGCAAAAAAATCTTCAAAGAAAGAATCTGATGATGAAGAGGATGATGATGAAATAGAGGAAAAACCTGTTAAGAAATCAAAGTCCAAATCTGAACCAGAAGATGATGATTCTGATGAAGATGAAGATGAAGATGAAGATGAAGATGAAGATGAAGAAGAGGACGAAAAACCAGTGAAAAAATCTGCAAAGAAAGCAAAAGTTGAGGAAGAAGATGATGAACCTCCAGCAAAGAAGTCATCAAAGAAAGATTCTGGTAAATCTCCTTTCAAGTGTCCTTTTGGTCATAAATTCGGAACTGATTCAGATGAGTTTGATGATTGTGAAGATTGTGACATCTGGGATAAATGTGCCACTGGTGGTAACAAGTAATTGATTTGAATCTGAATGGACTTTCATCTGAAATATGGTGAAAGTTCATTTTCAGTGAGGAGTTTGTTTTGTTTCTGAAAGATGTTTTGAATAAGTGCAAAGAGGAAGGTTATCCGGTAACAGCATCAGGATTGTATTTTTCAGGTAAGAAATATGGTTTTATCATAAAAAAAGAAGGTTGCAGAAATTTTGATTTTGATAAAGAAAAGTTTTTTGAATGGTTGAGGAAAGCAAAAGAAGAAATTCCAGAAAATTGGGTTTCTTTGAATCAACTTCATAAAGTTTTGAATATCAGTTTATCACAGGCATATATATTATCCAAAGACCCGGAAAGTGGAGCAAAATCATTCGGTGCAGGAGCAGGAGTTGTTTATGTTGACCCAAAACGAATTAAACAGATTATCAGAAAGCGTGAAGATGAACATAAGGAGAAGTGGTAACATGAATAAATCAATATATTTTCAGACTGGTTGTAAGTTGCTTGATATGGTTATCGGTGGAAATAAAGATGTTTTCGGTGTTCCTGCTGGGAAGTTCATAAATATTGTTGGTGATAAATCTGCTGGTAAGACATTTCTTTCAAATGAGTTCATTGCTTGGGCTTATCATAATTTAGGTAAAGATTTTAAGTGGGTTTATGATGATTGTGAAGCCGGTTATTCTTTTGATACAGAATCACTTTATGGTTTTGACATCATGCCTGAGAATCCTGTTCATTCTACGACAGTGGAAGAGGCGTTTTATAATATAACTAAGTTTGCAGAAAGATTGAAAGGGAATCAGTTTGGTATTTACGTGCTTGATTCTCTTGATGGATTGACCTCTGAGGAACAGGACAAAAGAGCAGAGGAAAGAATCAAATCAATTGAAAATGATAAAGAAATGAAAGGTACTTACGGAATGGGAAAACCAAAATATCTTTCACAGGAATTTTTTCCGCAACTTTGTTCTGTTATTCAGGATAAAAATATCCTTGTCATTATCATTTCTCAGATTCGTGATAATGTTGATATGTTCAGTTTTGAGAAATATTCAAGGGCAGGCGGTAAAGCACTTGATTTTTATGCTCATTCCGTCATTTGGCTTGCAACTGCAAAAAAGATTGAGAAATCAGATACTCCTGTTGGTGTTGTGGTCAAAGCAAAAACAACAAAATCAAAAACACCCCGGCCTTTCAGAGAATGTCTTTTCAGTTTTCTTTATGATTATGGACTTGATGGAATCGGAACATCGGTTGACTATCTTTTTGATTTACGTACACCAAAAGGTGAACTCAACACAAAAGCAAAAGCTATTCAGTGGAATGGTTCAAATGATTTGGATAAAAAACAGTTGAAAGAATTCCTTGATGAGTATGAACTTTCAGAGAAGTTTGAAGATTCAAAATATTATGATATGGATGGTTCAGATGCCGATAATATGTTTGCTTTCATTCAGTCAAAGAAAGATTATAAGGCAAAGTTCAATGAGAAATTTGGTGATACAATGACCAGAGATGAACTTATCTCATACATTGAGGAAAACAATTTGGAAGATGAATTGAATAAAAGAGTGTATGAGAAATGGGAAGCTTTTGAAGATTCAATCCGTAGTAACCGAAAAAAGAAATATTATGCAAAACAACCTGAGAGTGAGTGATGTATATAATCAGCAGAAACGGACATCTCGGATTGTTTGTTGAAAACATAATGACTTTGTTTGTCGAGCATGAAACTGCTTTATTTAATTCCAGAAAAAATTGTCTGAATTATCTTACAGATAAATGTAAATTATCCAAAGACCAAGCAGTTCATGCTATAACAGCAATGCACAATAACAAAGGTTGTTGGGTATCTTTTTAATCCTATAATAGTTATGTAGGAAAATTGAATGAAAAGAGAAAAATTGAAAGTTCTTTCAGAACGTGACCTTTTGATAGGTCTTATAACATCAGATAAATTTTGTCGTGAGATATGTCCTGTTCTTAATCCAAGATTGTTGGAAATTGAATATTCAAGAGTAGTATCAGGTTGGATAAAGGATTTTTATGATAATTTCAAAAAAGCGCCTGGAAAAGACATTCTGAAATTATACAGAGCAAAATGCAAGGAAATATCTGATGAAGATTTGCAAGATAATATCCTTTCATTCATAGAAAAAGTTTGTGATGATTTTGATGATATCAAAAACTTCAATTATGATTTTGCTTTGAGTGAAGCATTGAATTATCTCAAGTCAAGAAGTTTGAAAAACCTTGCTGAGGATATTGACTCTTATTTGGTGAATGGGGAGATTGCAAAGGCAGAGAATATATTGACCAAATACAGGAATGTTGAGAAAGGAAGTGGGAAAAGTATATCATTACTGCATAATAGTGAATCAATAGTGACAAGTTTTACTCAGGAAGATGATTTGTTATTCAAGTTTCCTGGTGCTTATGGTTCAGTTGTTGGTGATGTTCACAGAGAAGATTTTATATCATATTTAGCTCCTATGAAGCGCGGAAAAACTTTTGCCTTGATTGATGCTGGAGTTGAAGGTTTGAGAAATGGATTGAAAGTACTTCATGTTTCACTTGAAATGAGTGAGAACCAGATGTTAAAAAGATATTGGACAGCATTGACTGGTCAATTGAATAAAGATAAAGATGATATAAGTTATTCATATTTTGAGAAAAATGATGATGATAAATATGAGATAAAACATAAAATTATTTCCAGAAAATCAGTATTGATTGAAGAAATACAGAAAGAACAGAAAAGTTTGAGGAGAATGTTCAGAGGCGGTGACATCAGGATTCTTGCTGTTCCGGCATATAATCTGACAGTCGAGCAGTTGGAATTGGAACTTGATAAACTTGAGCAGAATGAAAGTTTTGTTCCAGATGAAATAATAGTTGATTATGCTGACATCATGAAACCAACTGACAAGTCAGATTACAGGAATCAACTTGACGGAATATGGAAAAGATTGAGAGGTTTGGCACAGAAAAGAAAAGCAGTTGTTTTTACAGCTTCACAATCTGGAAGAGCAAGTATAGATAAGAATGTGGATTCAAAAGATATTGCTGAAGATATTAGGAAACTTGCTCATATAACAAGCATGGTATCATTGAATCAGACAATAGAAGAAAAAAAGAACGGTGTTATAAGATTGAAACAGTTGGCAGTTCGTGAGGGTGAACAGGAATTCAGAGAAGCAGTTTGCACTCAATGTCTTTCAATTGGCAGAATAGTTACTGATAGTCATTTTTCAGATGAAGTTGATGAAAAAGAGTTGAAGAAAAAATCCAAGAAAAGATTATAAAAAACTACTTGACATAAAATAAAAAGTACTATATACTAATATTGTAAGTGAGAAAAAGAACTTACAAAGGAGTAAATATGCACGGAATCATGGAAAACGACAAAATGTTTTCAGGAAATGGAATTCGTCCTTGGCACGGATTAGGAACAGTAATTGAAGGTTGTCCAACTTCAGAAGAAGCAATCAGAATTGCAAATTTGGGTTGGGATGTTGTTCAAGAACCTGTTTATTTGCAAAATGGAAAAGAAGTTTCCAATATTTATGCAAACATCAGGAAAGATACTGAGGATGTTCTTGGTGTTGTTCGTGGAAGGTATCGGATTGTTCAAAATACAGAATCATTCAGTTTTGTGGACAATATCATTCAGAACACCAAAGGAATTGAATGTAAGTATGAAACAGCTGGTTCTTTGTTCAATGGAAGAAGGGTTTTCATGCTTGTAAGACTTCCTGATGTGAATCTTGTTGGCGATGAAGTTGAGAATTATTTATTTCTTTCAAATAGTCATGATGGAACAAGTGGATTGATGGCTGGAATTACCAATGTGAGAGTGGTTTGCAATAACACGCTTCAAATGGCAGAAAGAAGTGCAAGTCGTATTTGGAAGATAAGACATACTGAATCTTTGAAAGGCAAGCAGAAGGAAGCAGAAATTGCACTTGGTTTGGCATTGAGTTACACTGAAAGAATTAAAGAAGATGCCCAGAAATTGGCAATGCAGAAAGTTGATGAAGAAAGGTTTTTCAAAGAATTTTTCAGAAAATTACAACTTACAGACAAGTCAAAAGAAAAAGTCATGTTGTCAATCGGTGATATTTTTCATAATAAAAATGACTTGCAGAATTTCCGTGGAACAAAATGGGGACTTTACAATGCTGTTGCTGATTATGTTTCAAATGGTGAACCGCTTCGTAAAACTTCTACAAGAAAAGATTGGCAAATGGCTGGTTTCATGGATGGTTACCGAATGTTGAACAATGCACAAGAGATATTGATGGTGGCATGAGGTAAAATGATTGTTGAAGGGTATAGAATTTAAGTCCTGTACCCTTTTTTATTTTAATCCTATAATAATATAAAGGATTTTTATATGCAGAAGATTAAAATAGCTTGTACTACAGGAATAACTATTTCATTGAATGAATTGAGTGTTTATCCTGGAAAATTAAAGAAACATTCACAGCTTGAAATTGAAAGAATATGTGATAGTATTGAGAAAGATGGATTTTTGTTTCCGCTTGCTGTTGGTAAAGTCAATGGTAAGAATTATATTATTGACGGAGAATGTACTTATTATGCGCTTCAGGAACTTAGATACAGAGGATATGAAATAGATGAAGTTCCGGTTTTCTATGTGAGAAGTAGTGAAAAAACAATCAAAAGAAATATTTTGATTGGAACATCAACTAATCATTGTGTATTGAAGTCCGGACTTGAAAAGTTTTCAGATGATGAACAATTATTGAAAAAATTAGCTTTTAATGAAGGTTCAATAATTGATTTTTATTCTGCCCGTGATTTTACTGATTTGGAGTTTGAAAAACCAAAAAGGGAAGTTAAGGATAAAAATGATGATTACTTTTCTTTATTGAATCAGGGGGTAATTTAATGCAATTATTTTTATCGTCAGTTATTGAACATTCCATATATTTTGAACATGTTGAAAAATTGGAAAAAATAATTGATTTTAAAAAAAACTATATACTTCAAACTTTTTATAAAATAAAATCTGGAGATGAAAAATACCAGGAAATGAGTAAAGGTTTTATGATGGATTCTGGTGCTTTTTCGGTTATGAATTCAAGAAAGCAGGCGCAAAATTTTAATGCTTTAGAATATACTAAAAAATATGCTCAGTATATAAAAGAAAGAAATATTAAATGTTTTATTGAACTTGATATTGATGGAGTTTTTGGTATTCAAACTTATATTGATTGTCTTCATTGTTTACAAGATATAACTGGTACTGAACCATTAAGAGTATGGCATAAAAGAAGAGGATTCAAGTATTGGGTTGAATTGGTTAAAAAATATGATAGGGTTTGTATAGGCGGTATTGCGGTTAAAGATTTATTGCTTGATGATGAAAAGACTTTTAATTTTTTAATTTCAACTGCTCATAAAAATAATTGTAAAGTTCATGGTTTAGGAGTAGGGTCCGCAAAATATATTAGGAAATACGATTTTGATTCAACTGACACTGCTGGTTGGCTATCTTCAATGCAATTTGGAAAAGTGCATAAATTTAATGGTCGTGAAGTTAATTCCTATACAACTGATGAAATAAATCCAGAAAATGAAAGGTTAGCAATACGATTTTCTGGTATTTATGCGTTAAAAGAATGGGAAAAATTTGCAAGGTATTGTGATACTTTTTAAGGAAATAATTTTGAAAGTATTTTTTTAAATTTCATGCATACGAAAGAAAAGACTATTTATTGTTCCTATAATATTAATAAGTGAAAATCGGAACCTAGCTCCGATTAAATAAATTCTTTAGGAGGATACCATGAAAAGGTATTCGTTTTTTGTGACTCTGATTGCTGTAGCATCAGGTTGTTTGGCACTTATGGCAAATTTAATAAGTGGTCGTCTTGGTTATTTTGGTCCATATATTGCACCGATGGGAGTTTTTTTCTTTCCTTTGATTTATGTCCTTTCAGATGTAACTTCTGAAGTTTATGGATATCGGGTTAGCCGTTGGATTGCTTGGATTTCTGCTTTGATTAATGTTTTCTTTGTAGCTGGCATTATGATTGTAGTTACTCTTAATAAACCGGCCCCATGGTGTATTGAAACCGATGTTTCGATTAAAAATTTGCTCGTAGGAACATCTGGAATCAGCGGTATGTTGAGAGTTTCAACAGCTGGCATTATTGCTTCAGTTCTTGGCGGATGGGTAAATGATATTATTTTTCAACGCATGAAGCATAAGGATGGAAAGAAAGGTTTTGCAAAAAGAAAGTTTCTTTCATCATTTGGAGCAGAAATTGTTGATACAGGTACTTTCATAACTCTTGGTTTTCTTTTTACCCAAGGTTGGTCAATTCAGATGTATCTGGTTCAATTCATTTTGAAATATACTGTTGAAATTATTACCGAACCTTGTGCTCATTTATTGGCTAATTCTTTGAGAAAGAAAGAAGGCGATGATGTTTTTGAAGACCGAAATAAGTTTAATATTTTTGGTTTTGAAAAGAAGGTGAGTTGAATGAGAATTTTAGTTTTGTGTTCCGGCGGTCTTGATTCTACTGTTTTATTATATAAGGCGGTGAATGAGGTTGGTTCTGAGAATGTGATTGCCATGAATACATTTTATGGTCAGAAACATTCAAAAGAAATGGAATTTGCGAAGTGGAGTTGTGACCATTTGAAAGTTAAACTTCATAATATTGATTTATCGGCAATATTCAATTTTAATCCTGATTGTTCTGCTTTGTTGAAAAAGTCAAAAATGAAAATCATTCATAAATCATATTCTGAACAATTGAATGATTTGAAAAAAGAAGGTAAACCACCTACGGTTACAGCTTATGTTCCATATAGAAATGGATTGTTTTTATCATACGCTTCAGCAGTCGCTTTACAGTTGAATTGCGATAAAGTTTACTATGGGGCGCATTCAGATGATTCAGCTGGTCATGCTTATCCAGATTGTTCACCTGAGTTTATTAAAGCTCAATCCGAAGCAATAAAAGAAGGTACTGCTGGAAAAGTGATAATGGAAGCTCCTTGGTGGAACTTGAATAAATCACAGGTTGTAAAAGCAGGAATTGATTTAGGAATGAATCATGAAGAGTTTGAACATACTTGGTCTTGTTATGAAGGTCTTGAAAAGCCTTGTGGTTCATGCGGAACTTGTATTGATAGAAAAAAAGCATTTGTTGAAAATGGTATTTTTGATATTGATTAATTAGTTTCACAAAAAAGCTGAGGTTTTAAGTGCCTTAGCTTTTTTACTATTCCTATAATAAACATATGAATTTTGAGAAACTTTTTTCAGACTATCATATCAAATACAGTACAAAGATAAACAGAGGATGGGTGAATGTTGAATGTCCTTTTTGTACATCAGAACATCCAATGCACCTTGGTTTCAATCCTGCAGGTGATTATTGTACTTGCTGGAATTGTGGTGGTCATGATTTGAAAAAAGCATTGTCAAAAGTCCTGAGCGTTCCATATTCAGATATGGATGAATTATGTGAACAATATGCTGGAAGAAATCTGATACTTTCAAAACTCAATAAAAAGACAGCAAAAGCAAAAAATCTTCAACTTCCGAATGATACGTTCACATCAGCAGAAAAAAAGTATTTGATTTCAAGAGATTTTTTACCTGAGTTTTTGCATGAAAAATATCATGTGGTTGGCGGTGGTGTTGCAGGCAGATGGAAATACAGAATAATTGTTCCAGTTTATCTTGACGGTAAATTGGTCAGTTGGACAGGTAGAAGTATTCTTGATAAAAAAATACTCAAAGAAAAAGAGATACCAAGATACAAGAATCTTTCAATTGAGGAATCAGTGATAAACATAAAGGAATGTTTTTTCAATATTGACAACTGTAAAAATGATTCAGTTTGTTTAGTTGAAGGCACATTTGATGTTATGAGGCTTGGTGATGATTTTATATGCGGTATGGGAACTGAACTCACTCAGGGCCAGATTTTACTGATTAAACAGAGATTTAAGAAGGTGTTCATAATGTTTGATAATGAGGATGAAGCACAGAAAAAAGCAAGGAAGTTTGGTTTGCAGATTGCTTCAATTGGGGTGGATGTTGAGGTTGTGAATGGTTATGCAGATTTCAATAAAAATGATGGTGCTGAGTTGAATGATGAAGAAGTTGCAATTATCAGAAAGGAATTAGGATTTTGAAAGATATTGAGTTGAATCAGTTCCAGAACAGAATTGGAAAAAAGAAATATGTGGAATTATATCATAAATATTATAGTGGTTGTAAGGTGAAGAAAAACAAAAGATTCAGCGGTGAAGTTTATGAGAATGATGATAATAAAATAAATGAGATAAAACAAAAATATTCAAAAGGTGTTACAAAAGAAATTATATCTGATTGGATAAAAAATTTATAAAAACTACTTGACATAAAATGAAAAGTACTATATACTAATATTGTAGGTTGAGAAAACAATTTACAAAGGATGGTTTTTATGGAATACAAAGTGAATGATTTTGGAACATTTTCAGGAAAGAAAATAAATTATATGTTATTTGGTAAACCAATGGATTTTGATAATTCAAATTTGAATAAACTTATAAATGAAGGTTTTGAATTAATTGAAACATTCAAAAAGCCATTTTCGACAGTATATTATCTTGAAAATAAAAAAGATAGTTTGTATGCAGTTGCTTACAGACATTTTGCTAAAATTATAAATAACAAGGAAGATGCAATTCAGATATTAAGTTATGATGCTGATATTGCAGATTTATATCATTTGGTTTGATAATTTACAGAGGAGTGAATTATGAACAAGTTAGGTTTTGTTGAAACAGATAAAAATGCAATATTTTCAAATTATAAAAAAGCGGAAAATAAGGTTCAAAATATTTATGTTAAATATGGTTTCAAAGTATGGAAATATGATGAAGGACAGAAAAAAGAATTGAATGATGCTTTGAAAGATTTTAATTTTGCTAAAGGCAAATGTATGCAGTTAGGAATCAGGGTATAAGGAGGTAAATTATGAAAACAACAATAAATGGTAAGGAAGTTAAATTATTTACAAGAAATGACATTTCAGTCATTTTGACCAAAATAGTAAATGAATATCTTTCAAAAGGATTTGTTTTTGCAATTGATGATAAATTAAGAGGTTCCCAAGGTGAAGAAGTCAAAATTGATTTGACTAATGATGGTGGTAAAACTATTCATAGAGTTTGGTTGACTAGTGATTTTATTGATATTTCAAATAGAGTATTGATTATATCAGTTAAAAAATATTTGGAAGACGCTTGTTGGTTTTCGAAAGGTGAGCTTGTTTATCAGAGGAAATTCTATTCAATAAATGAAAGAATTGATGAAAAAGGTGTTTTTGTGGAATTTGAATCTGATTATAAATCAATAAGGAAAATTCAATATGAAAGGGCAAGAAATAAATATGACTATGATTTTATTATGATTAAATTGTCTGAATCATGTAAATCTGTGGCTTTGAAAATAATCAGAAAAAGAAAAGGATATAAGACAGTCAAATTGGATGATATTGAAAATATTTATCATAGACTTTTTTATGGTTATGATTTTAGATTTTTTGACAAAGCTTCTTTTTCAATTAAAACCGTAAATCAATCCTATAATAATTTGTGAGGTTTTTCTATGAAAAAGAATAAATGCAAAATCTGCAGGAATTACGAAGGTAGGGAAAAAGAAGTTGGGAAAGTAATCATTCAAGATTCAGTGAATGTTCCGATTTTTCATTACTGGAAATGGTGTAAGATTCACAACAACTGGTGCAGAAACGTTGCTGGAAAATGTGAAAGAATCGTTTCTGAGGAAATGTGCGGAGTCAGCTATAAAATGGTGGAGTTTGATGAATTATGAAAGATAAAAATTGTTTAAATTGTATTAAGAAATGCAAAGAAAAGATTGACCCTGAGTTTTGTTATTGTGATGATTGGAGTAATAATATTAAAGATTTAACTTTTGAAGAAAGAGCAAAACTTTTCAAAGAAGCAGTTGAGAAAGCAGAAAAGAAGTACGGTGTTGAGATTGATGCTGGATATATCAATTCTTATGATGATTCAGAGAATTTAATTATTCAGGAAATGAGGGGTGTTGAAGTCATAAACGAAATTTATTTTCAAACTTTAAGTAAGGAGTTGTAATATGGATGATGAAGAAATAATGGAACTTGCGGAAAAGTTCTGGTTGGATTTTAAGGCAGGAATAAATATCTCAAATGAGTTACCTGATGAGGCAAGAGACAAGATGTATGAAGCATTGAGAATACAATTCAAGATGGCATTTTTCATCGGATATAATGTCTGTGAGGAAAAATATAATCCCAGTTTGTCATTCGCAAAGACAACTTTGAGGAATCTTTACAAGGGTGGGAAAATAAAAATCTGATGAAAAAAGTGATTATTCTATATGAAAAATCATGCAAAATTTACTAGTAATTTAGCAAAAACTGTTATAAAATTAAGTAAATTGATTGATTTTGGATGGAAATCAGTATGAACAAAAAAGCAAAAAATTCACCGTTCGTGAAAAAAAATGAACTTATCTCAGATATTCCTTCAGAATACATTTCAAGTAAGGAACTGACAATAACGGAAGCAAGAAAACTTCTGCCTGAGAATCTCAAACATCTTGAACTTAATCCGAGGGAATACAAATTCCTTGCTGTTTATTGCTCAAATAATTTTGATGCTGTTGATGCTGTTGAGAAAGCTGGATATGTGGAAAGAACTCACGCAAAATATCGCGCCATAGCCTACAGTTTGTTGCAGAGAAAAGAGATAGTTGAGGCAATAAGAATATATATTGATACAGTAATACAGCCTTATAAGGACAGATTGGAACTTGAATTATTGAACATATACTACAGGAGAGCGACTTATATAATAACTGAGTTTTTTGATAATCTCGGATTCGCAAAACCTCTTGATGAGATAGACAAAGAATGGAGATGTTGCATTGATTCAATTGAGCAGACAAGATACGGAAGAAAATACATACTTCCCAACCGTGACCTTGCACTTCAAGCATTATACAGATTCGTCACAGGTCAGGATATGACAACTTCATCTGTACTTCCTGAAGAAGCACAGAAAAAAATGAAGATAATTTATAACAACATCCTTAAAATAAATGCAAACATAAAACCAGCCAACATAAAGAAAAAGACAAAGAAAGCAATCAATACATAAAGGAGAAATCATACTATGGAAGAAATGACTTTATCAGAATTTGTGAACGTACTTCAGAACATTTGTCATGAAGGAAAATCAAACTACAAAATAAAAATAAACAATGAAAACGCAAGATTCTCAGGTTTTTATACCGACAAAGAAAAAGAGGAAATAAACATCATAATCAAATAAAAAAGGGTATAAATGAAAATTATACTGAAAACAAAGATTATAATGTGATTTTATAATATAGAATATGAGAGATGTATTGTGAAATATATATGGAAAAGAGTATATGAGAATGAGGAAAATGAATGTGACATAAAAGTACATAAAGAAATGTGAGATTTTCCATAGTGAAAAATCTTATAATAAAAGTAAAGGAGAAAATAAAAAATGAAAGAACCAATTGGCTTTAAGATGACACTTGATGATGAAACGGTAAAAATGAATAAAAAAGTAAAAGTTGTTAAAGCATCAACTAAATTTTTAACTGATTCACAGAATAAAATAGTAAGTGTTTGTGACAATATGAAAGATTTGCTTTTATATAAGAATCAGAAATATGGTGATTCGGCCCTCAACCCTGAACCAATCTTCTACAAAGGAAATGCAACAAACTCAATTCTCATTCGCTTAAATGATAAAATCAGTAGAATTAAGAACAACAAGGAAGAGATTCCAAGAATAAATGATATTGCTGATATTATCGGTTATTGTGTTCTTTTGCTTGTTTCATTGAACGCAAAAAAAGAAGATTTTGATAAACTTAAAGATTGATATTCAATCCTATAATAAATTAAACAAAGCTTTCATAAAGGAGGAAACAGATGAAAGTATTTGAGTTTGCAGGAGTCATTTTCAATGCGAACAATGTCTGTACGATTCAGAAAGTGACGGTCAACAATAAAGGTCTTTCAGGAAAGATTGAGAAAGACAAACCAGAGAAAGTCCCAGCTTTTCAGATTGTTACTGTTGCTGGTGGAATGAATTTCACATTTAAGACAGAAAAAGAACGTGATGAAAAATTCAATCAGCTTTTGAATGGTTTGAAGGAACTTTGATTTATGAAAGATTTTCAGAACACAATCACAGAAAGAGATGCGCATAAAGTTGTCACCACAAACACAAAATTATTTGTGTATCAAGGTGAGAGATGTATTGGAAGTTCTGGTTGCATAAGACCAAAAGATTTCAACTTCAATGCTTTGTATAAGCTGGCTATGCAGAAATCAGGTGAACAAATATTAAAACAGGTGGGTTAAAGGAGGCAAAGAAATGAGCTTTTTTAAACAGAGATGGGTTCAGATTGTGGCTTTTATTATGGTCATTCTGGGCATTGTGATTCTGTTACTGTCAGGAATGTCAGTGGCAGATATCGGGAAAATTCCAACACTTGTCGGAGCAATCATCACAGCAATAGGACTTCTCATTACGTTCATTCGTGAGCATATTTTTGAGAAAATTGCCAATGAGTATCTTGCTTTAGACAAAGGTAAGATTGTGGTCAAAAACACAGTTGACAGTGAAGAGGACAGGAAAAAATTAAATCCTAAATCCTAATTCTTGAAATCCCGATTCCTGAACCTTTTGGACGGTTGAAACATACCGTCCATTTTAAGGAGTGAATATGAATGAAAATGAAGTTGAGGAAGATTTTGATGATGTAATTGATGATGATAAATTGGCAAAACTTATTGAGTTAAAGTCGGAATTGACACGTTTGCTTGATAAGGTGGATGATTTGATTGAAGAATGGTAAATATTTAGGGTGGGTAATATGTTTGAGTTCTATATGAGAAAGAGTGATGAAGCTTGCAACAAAGCTATAAATTATTGGAAAGAAGGAAATTTTGATTCAGCTTCTTTTTTCAAGAAAGTTTCTGTTGGTTTTAAAGAAAAAGCAATGAAACTTCTTGTGAATGAGGCATAAGATGAATTTTAAGCATATACGGAAAGTTGTCATGTTCTGGTTTCTTGTTGTGATAACTTTTCCAATTCAAGTTATTTTTACAGGAACTATTTGCGTAATAGAATACATAAAAGATGTTTTTGATTCAGAAACAATAGAAAGGTGGATGAAATGAAGATAAATATAAAACAAATTAACGAAGGAAAATTGCCGGAATACAAAACTTCAGGAAGTGTTGGTGCTGATTGTTTTGCCAACATAAATGAAGATTTGTTTTTGTTCAAGAATCAGATTGTAAAAGTTCCTTTGGGATTTGCGGTTGAGATTCCTGAAGGATATGAGATTCAGGTGAGAGGCAGAAGTGGTCTGAGCAAAGACATGATTTTTGTTATCACTGGAACAATTGATTCAGATTATAGAGGTGAGGTATCTGCTGTTTTGTATAACGCAAGTGGCAGAATGTTTAAGATAAAGAAGTATGACCGAATTGCTCAAATAATTCTTTCACCTATAATAAAAGCAGACTGGAATCATGTTCAAGAACTTTCATTGACTGAAAGAGGTGAGAATGG
>Ga0265300_10000225_pt1 | contig 60754 bp, 47 predicted proteins | sample AusTroGonzalo_MG_FD_193482 | JGI IMG/M metagenome (GOLD analysis project Ga0265300, IMG submission 193482) | Bovine rumen microbial communities from tropical cattle in Woodstock, Queensland, Australia - Gonzalo_03 | ecosystem: Host-associated > Mammals > Digestive system > Stomach > Rumen ... | reverse complement strand
CCAGGTTCTTCGGTATTCCCGCATCCCCGGGGCTGGTCATGGGCCGCGCTTTCCAGGTGGCTAGCCGCGAGATTACGGTTGTCGAGGAAAGCATTCCGGAGTCCCGTGTCCAGGCGGAAGAACAGCTGTTCCGCAAGGCGGTGACCCGCACCTCTAAGGAAATTTCGCAAATCAAGGAAATCTCCGAGACCCGCACGGGTGTCCACGATAGCCTTATCTTTTCGACGCACCTGATGATTTTGCAGGACCCGGGCCTCATGAACGGCGTCCTGAAGATGATCCGCGAGGGCCACAAGAACGCCCGCTGGGCGGTACACGTGGTGCTCGGCGACTACATTGACAAGTTCGAGAAGATCGATTCGCCCGCGATGCGCGACAAGGCGGCTGACCTGCGCGACCTGTACAACAGGCTCATGTCTACGATGGACGAGGCCGAACCGGCCTTGGAGGAAGTGTCTGGCGAAGACGGCGCGGTGATTGTCGCGCACGAGATTTTACCAAGTTTTCTGATGGCGCTCAAACCGGGCCAGGCGCGCGCCCTCTTGATGGATACCGGTGGCCGTACGAGCCATGTGGCGATTCTTGCGCGTTCCCTGCAGATTCCGGCGGTGTCGGGCCTGCGTAACGTGGTCACGGTGGTGAAGCCCGATGACACGATTATCGTGGACGGTTCGGGCGGCCTTGTAATCGTCAACCCGAACGAAGACGACATCCGCAAGTTCCGCGAACGCGTGGAGGTGTTCGAACGCCAGCGCAGGGAACTGTTTACCATGCGCAGACTCGAGCCGATGACCCGCGACGGCAAGTACATCACCCTGCATGCGAACATAGAGCTGCCCACGGAGGCGGGAAAGGTGATGGACTACGGTGCGACGGGCGTGGGCCTGTACCGTTCGGAGTTCCTGTTCCTGCAGTACGGTTCCCCTACCGAGGAGGAACAGACCGAGGCCTACAGGCAGATTCTCGACACGATGGCTCCGTGCCCGGTGACCATCCGTACGCTTGATGCGGGTGGTGACAAGCTTGTTTCGGGCATTACCGCGACAAACGAGGCGAACCCGTTCATGGGCTGGCGGTCCATCCGCGTGTGCCTTGACCGCGAGGATATTTTCTGCATCCAGCTGAAGGCCTTGTTGAAGGCGAACGCGAAGGGCAACCTGAGGATTTTGCTCCCTATGATTTCGGGCCTAGAGGAGCTGCGCAAGGCGAAGGCCTGCATCAGGCGCTGTGCCGATGAACTGAAGGCCGAGGGCGTCGAATGCGGTTCCGTGAAGGTGGGAATCATGATAGAGGTTCCCGCTGCCGTGGTGCTTGTGGACCTGCTTGCGAAGGAGGCTGACTTCTTCAGCATCGGAACGAACGACCTTATACAGTTTACACTTGCGGTGGACCGCACGAACGAACTTATTACGGACATGTTCCAACCGCACCACCCTGCGATACTGAACATGATTTACCGCACGGTGAACGCGGCCCACAGGGAAGGCATCCCGGTGGCGGTCTGTGGCGAAATGGGTTCTGACCCGATGAGCGTTCTTTTGCTGGTGGGCCTCGGGGTCGACGAACTTTCCATGACTCCCTGGAGTGTGATGGCGACCAAGAAGATTATCCGCTCGATCAACTTCGAGGATGTTCGCGAGAGCGCGCTTGCCGTTTTGCAGATGGACGATGCCGCCAGCGTGAACGGCTACATGTACAAGAAATATGCGCAGACCATCACCGACCTCGGGATTTCGAGCTTTATCGGCCAAGTGGGAAAAGAGGTGCATGGTGGTTCTTAGAGGTTCGGCGTTCTTTCGTCGGTTTATTCCTGTTATCGGTCTTATTGTCGCCTGCGAGGCGTCGGGAGAAAATGGTAACAAGCCTGCAGACGGCTCGGTTGCCGGCGGTTCGGACATGGCGGTGGAAACCGATATCCCGCAAGACCCGTATGCCGCCCTGGAACAGATATCTTCCGATGAATTTCACAATCGCGTGATTCGCGCGGACCGTGCAAAGCGGAGCATGGAAGATACTTCGCTTTCAAAAGATGTCCGCGACTATGCCCGCGCTGCGTATTATTTCTATACCGAAAAATGGGACAGCGCCTACACCGCCTACGACTCCCTCCGCAAACGTGACCCGAAACTTGAGGCCGAAGTGGTGCTGCGCATGGCGAAGGCGAAGTTCAGGCAGGACGATTTTGTGGGAATGCGTACTGCGCTAGGCCTGGGAGCCAAGCTTTCGAAGGATGAATCGTTTGCCCGCACGGCGGCAAGGTTCCGCGTGGAAGCCGCACTTGCCGATTCCACGCTTGGCGAGAAGGCCCAGGCCGATTCCCTGAAGGCTTTCCTCGACAAGTTCCCGAAGGGCGACGATGCCGCCATTCTCAAGTACCGCTATGCCGCTTATTTGGAACAAACTAAGCAGGAAAAGCAAGCGAAACGCTACTACATGCAGCTGCTTGCCACGTCGACCCCGTACAGGGATTCCGCTTTTGTTGCCATAAAGCGTCTCCGCAAGGTGCAGGCGTTCCCGGAAACGCTTGCCGAAAAAGTGGCTTACGCGAAAATGGCCTGCGCGAAGGACGAGGCGGCGGCGTGCATCGGGTTGCTTGATTCTATCCGTATCCTCGACGAGGAAATGGTGGCGCGAGGCGAGGCGAGCACGCTCGACATGAATACGCGCATAACCCTGTGGGAAAAGCGTGGGAATGCGCTCAAGGCTGTGGGCCGAAATGACGAGGCTATCGCGCAGTACAAGTTCCTGGTGGATTCCGTGGAGGCCCGCCCTGTGTGGATTCAGGCGGCGCTGCGCCTGCTCCGGAGTTTTGCCCCCAAGAACACGAAGGAAATTCGCAGGCTCGATTCCATGCTGCAGAGCGCGAGCAAGTTCAGCAAGGAAAACGCGAATAGCCTGTGGGTGAAGGGTTTCGAGTTCGAGCAGAAGGAAAGCTACGACAGTGCGGTGGTGACCTTCGAGAAGCTTGCGGACAACCGGTTTGGAAACAACCAGAAGCACCAGTGGGCAAAATTCCGCATAGGGTTCATCTACTACAAGCAGGAACGTTGGCCCGATGCCGAGAAGGCGTTTGTGGAGGCTGCGAAGGATCCGTTCCTGTGGAGCGGAAGCGCATCGAGGTATTTCCTCGCGGAAACCTACATGAAGATGGGCAAGGATTAGCTCTCGCGCGAGGCTTTCCTGGACTGCATCCGCGATTTCCCGCTGGGGTACTACGCGCACCGCGCCCGCACGAAACTTGTGGAATACGAACTGCTCGAGAAGTTCGAGGTGCCGTATGCGCGTGGCGTGCCCATGACTGCCGAGGCGACGCTTGCGTGGGTGAAGAACCTCCAGAAGGGCGCGAAGGACCCCACGTACACGCAGGAGCGTTACGACCGCATCAAGAAGCTGTTCCTGTACGGGTTCAGCGACGAGGCGTTCGCCCTGTACGATGTCGCCCGCAAGAAGAATGCGAAGCGCCTGGACTTTTTGTACGAATACGGGAACCTCTTCTACGAGATGGGGGAGACTGCCGCCGGCTATAGGCTTGCGCGCCAGTTCCAGGCGAATATCGACCGTCGCGTACTCTCCGATGCCCCGATAGCGATTCTGCATTACCTGTTCCCGCTGCCCTACAAGGACCAGGTGAAGTTCCATTCCGGAACGCGCATCGACCCGTTTTTCGTTTATAGCGTGATGCGCCAGGAATCCATATTCGACTATCAGATTACCTCGCCTGTGGGGGCGTGCGGGCTTTTGCAGATTATGCCTGCGACCGGCAAGATGCTTGCCAAGCAGGAAGCGCTGGATGCCTTCGACCCGTCGCAGCTGTACAACCCGTACATGAATATCCGCTTGGGAATCCGCTACCTGGTAGACCTGAAGGCGCAATACAAGGACGACTACATGTACGTGCTCGGGAACTACAATGCGGGCCCCAAGCCCACCAAGCGCTGGCAGGCTGCCGGAGAGGGCAAACCTTGGGACATCCGTGCCGAGGAAATCAGCTACTGGGAAACCCGCGACTATGTGAAGCGCGTCATGGGTAACTACTGGATTTACCAGGAAATTTACGACAACTCGGAATTTGGAATCTAGCGCGATGCTTTTCTTGTTGCTCACAATCGGTCCGGCGTTCCTGTTCGCATGCGGGAACATCTTGGAAAAGTCCGGGGTGTCTACGGTGGGCAAGCGTACCGGCGGGACTTCCAGGCCGTGGGCTTTTTTCAAGGGCGTCATTACGAACAAGTTCTGGTGGCTTGGCATCTGCTGTTCGGGCCTTGCGACTGTGGGCTACTACATCGCGATGGCGCGTTACGACCTCTCGCAGGTGCAGCCGATGATGGTCTTGAATCCGGTGCTCACGGCGCTTATGGGTTTTTGCATCTTGAAGGAGGCGCTTACCAAGCGTATCGTGGTGGCAATCTGCTTTGTTGTCGCCGGCCTCCTTTACTCGGTTGAAAGCTTGGGAGAATCTACGGCCGTGCAGAATGTCGGAATGCTGTGGACTTACGCGGGCGGCCTGTGTGCGGCGACGTTTTTTGCTCACTTGTTCGTAAAAAACCGCGAGATGGTGGATTCTCTCATAATGGGCGTTGGGTTCGGCCTTTCGGCTGCGTTCTACAAGAGTCTCGCGATGGATTTTGATTTGGACCACATCGAAATTTCTTCCATGGCGAATGTCCTGCTGGATTTCAGGACGCTCGGCTACATCGCTACTTACGGGATAGCGTTCCTGTATTCGCAGATTTCCTTCTCGCGCGGCAGGGCGCTCTTCATAATCCCGTTCAGTGCCGCCGTGGGTGCCGCAGTGCCTACGCTTGCCGGTGCGCTCGTGTTTTCGGAAGCCTTCCCACTCGGGAAGATTATTTCCGTCACGCTAGTGCTGACGGGTGCCGCCCTTTTCGTGGTGCGCAGGCCCCGCAGATCGTAATTCCCTGCAAGAAGCCGTGTCCTGCACCACAGCACGGTTGCGTTTTCGGTTTTAGAATATATATTCAGGTATATGGTGTGTAGGCGTATATCCTTTTTTTGCACTTCGCTGCTGTTGGCGCTGTCTGCGTTTGTCTCGTCGTGTTCCGATGACGGCGGTTCGGACAGCGTGGTGACGCCGGGTGGCGATCCCGGATTTGCAGGCAACGGAGCTTCGCTCCCGTTCGTGGGAGGCCCGGTGATGTTTACCGAGGTCGATCCGGTCAATATCACCTACAAGGACCATGAGGGCGACGATGCCGGTTGGGTGGAACTCTTTAATACATCTGCCGATACGGTTAATTTGTCTGGAATTGCGCTGACCGATAACATTGCGGATCCGTTCAAGTGGAAGTTCGGGGATGCGAAAATTCCTCCGATGTCCTTTATGCTTGTATTTATGTCGGGCAAGGACTATCCCGATTATGTGGCACCGCACGATTCCATAGGCATGATCGGGCATGGTTGCTGGACCTGGACCGATGCGCAGAGCGACCCGCCGGGTTACAGCTATGCAAACCCGCTTGAAGGCCAGAAGAAGAACTGCTTTTGGGAAGATGGCGAGGCGCGTGTCGGCGCCGTCATGAAGCTTGGCGAGAACGAGGAACTGGGGTGGTCCTCCATCGCTGTGTTCGTGGGCACAGGGAGTTCCGATCCGGACGATGTCCTCGATATTTCCAAGATGAACGAAATCCTGATACAGGCGTACATCACGCAGGACAGGAAGGTCTCTTTCCGGCTGACGCAGCCCGATGTGGAAGACTGGAAGGGCTACGAAATTGTACTTACGGGCACGGGAGATTCCTCTACCGTCTATAGCGTGCCGCTCCCGACGGGAACGACTTTCCCCGATCTCGAGAACATTTACGGTACCCGCATAAGCCCGGAAGCGAACGAGTCGCAGGAAGTGTATTTAAAGGTATTCGACTACATTGCGCGTAATCGCGGGCACGAGCCGCATGCCGCCTTCAAACTGAAAAAGTCGGGTGGCAGCCTGTACCTGGTGAATGCGGATACGGCCATCGTGGATTCTGTCGCATATCCCGACATGCCGCTCGGAAAGAGTTGGAATTTCGGAACGTTGCCCGATGGTTCTACAGGATTCGGTTTTGCAGAGCCGAGCCCGAACGGGCTTGTTACCGCCAATGTGGTGCAGTCGCGTTCGCCCGCGCTCGATACGCTTGCGGAATTCCCTCCCTCGGGATTCTACTCCAAGCCTTTTGCCGTTACATTGCCCGAAAGCGCCCAGGCCCGTTGCGAAAAGGGCGGCGTGCCGCCTACCGCGAGTAGCCCTGTGGCGACATCGTTACAGATAAACGAAACGACAGTGCTCCGCTGCGTTTCGTTTGTGGCGGGCGCGCTTCCCGGCGACGAAATCGAACGCACTTATGTATTTGAAGATGCCCCTGCTGTGCCAGCGATATTCCTGACGGTGGAACCGAATTCGCTTTTCGACCCGAATACGGGCATATACATGGAGGGCAACTTTGCGCAAGAGAAGGAACCGCATTACGGTGCGAACTACTGGCTCGACAAGGAGGTCCCCGTGACGGTAGATTTCCTGGAACCGGGCACGAACGCTCCGGCCTTCTCGAAGAATGCGGGCCTCAAGATTTTCGGCAATTACAGCCGCCAGAACAAGAAGAAATCCGTGGCGATCACCTTCCGCGAAAAGTATGGCGATAGCCGCCTCAAGTACGCGCTGTTCCCCGAGTTCCCGGAACTTACCAAGTTCAAGGTTTTCATCTTGAGGAACAACGGCAGCAACTTCCCCAATGACTATATCCGCGACAGGCTCGCAAGTTCCGTGAGCGAAGGGCTCGGGGTCGATTACCAGCGCGGGCGATTTGCCGTCGTGTACTACAACGGCGAGTATTTCGGCATCCACAGCATCCGCGAGCGTTCTACCGAATACTACTTCGAGACGCATTACGGGATAGACCCCAATGCGGTCGACTTGATTAAGGCGGACAATTCTGTTACGGCGGGTTCCTCCGTGGATTACGTCAAGCTGATGGACTGGCTGGAATTGCACCACCTCGATGATGAGGAAAGCTATGCTTACATGGCCTCGCAAATTGACGTGGATAATTACATGAATTACGTGCAGACGGAACTTTACGCGAACAACCGCGACTGGCCAGCGAACAATATGAAGAAGTGGCGCGGGACTAACCCGAAAACCAAGTGGAAGTGGTTCCTGTACGATTTGGATTTCGGCATGGGAAACGATTACAGCGAGTTTACGAACAACATATTCGAGTTTGCCGCCGCCGAGGATGGGGAAGGCTGGCCGAATGGCCCCGAGCATACCTTGCTGTTGCGTCGCATGCTCGAAAACGAGGGCTTCAAGACTGCGTTCGTGAACCGCATGGCGACGCTTTTGCAGATGAATTTCGAGAGCTCGCGCGTGCTTGCCCGCATAGAGAAGATGATGGCCGAAATCGAGTCGGAAGTCCCGCGTGACCAAAAACGTTGGGGCCAGAGCAAGACCCGCATGGCCGAACATCTGGAAATCATCAAGGACTTCGCGAAGGAGCGCCCGGGTGTTGTGCTTGCCGAAATGCAGGAATATTTCGGGCTTGGCAAGGTTGCCGATGTGACCTTGTCTTCGACCGGGTCCGGAACGGTGGCGGTTCACGGACTCAAATTGGATGTGCCGACCCTGAGGGTGCACTTCTTCGAGAACTTCCCGGTGACGGTCTCTGCGGAGCCCTTGGCGGGCGGTGTGTTTACCGGCTGGAGCGATGGCGTGAAGGAGCCTACGCGTACGATTTTGCCCGGAGAAACGGAAGCGCTGACGGCGAATTTCAAGTAAATTTCACTCGTCAGAGACCCCCTGTTTAAAAGATGTGATATAGATAACATTTACTGCACTTTAGTGCAGTATTTCTAGTTTCATTTTTTGGCCTTTGTATACATGTTTTGAAATGGATTTTTCCCCGCTGTTTGTGAATTGCTAAATTTGTAAAATCATGAACTACAATACCAAGATTCTTTGCATTGGCGCGGGCTATGTCGGCGGCCCCACTATGACCGTTATCGCCGACAAGTGCCCCGACGTGAAGGTTACCGTAGTCGATATCAACCAGGCCCGTATTGATGCCTGGAATAGCGACAATCTCCCGATTTTTGAACCCGGCCTCGACGACGTGGTGAAACGTGCCCGCGGCCGCAACCTGTTCTTCAGTACGGACATTCCTGCTGCTATCAAGGAAGCGGATATTATTTTCGTTTCGGTGAACACCCCGACCAAGACCTTCGGTCACGGTGCCGGGAAGGCATCCGACCTGCAGTATTGGGAAAAGACGGCCCGCAATATTCTGGAAATTGCCGACGAGGGCAAGATTATTGTCGAAAAGTCGACGCTTCCCGTTCGTACCGCCGCTGCGATGGAACGCATCCTGAATTCTAACGACAAGGGCCTGCATTTCGAGGTGCTCTCGAACCCGGAATTCCTTGCCGAAGGCACTGCCATCAACGACCTGTTTGAACCGGACCGCGTGCTTATCGGCAGCCACCAGACGGAATCGGGCCTCGCCGCCTGCCGGAAGCTGGTGGATGTCTATGCCCACTGGGTGCCGCGCGACCGCATCCTCACGACGAACCTCTGGAGTTCCGAACTTACGAAGCTTACCGCAAACGCTTTCCTGGCGCAGCGCATCAGCTCCATCAACTCCATCAGCGCCCTCTGTGAAAAGACCGGCGCCGACGTGGACGAAGTCGCCTACGTGATGGGTAAGGACCGCCGTATTGGCCCGAAGTTCCTCAAGGCCTCTATCGGCTTTGGTGGCTCTTGCTTCAAGAAAGACATTTTGAACCTCGTGTACCTGTGCGGTTACTACGGACTCCCCGAAGTCGCCGCCTACTGGGAAAGCGTTGTGAAGATTAACGAGTGGCAGACCCACCGTGTTGTGGACCGCATGCTTGAGACCATGTTCAACACGATTGCGGGCAAAAAGATTGCCGTGTTCGGATTTGCCTTCAAGGCAAATACTGGCGACACCCGCGAAAGCCCCGCGAACCTCGTGGTCCGTGACCTGCTGGCCGAACATGCACAGCCGGTCGTGACCGATCCGAAGGCCATCCCCGATGCCAAGCGCGACCTGAAGGACGTGATTGACCAGGTGACTTTCGAAGAAGATCCATACAAGGCTGCCGAGGGCGCACATGCCGTGGTGGTCTGCACGGAATGGAAATGTTTTGCTGAACTTGACTGGAACCGTATCTACAAGGGCATGGCCAAGCCAGCCTTCGTGTTCGATGGACGCAACATCCTGGATGCCGACGCCCTCCGTAAGATCGGCTTCGAAGTGTCTAGCATCGGTAAAGGGAAAGCGGAGTAAGCTGTTTTGAAAATTGCTGTTGTAGGTACACGCGGTATTCCTGATATTATGGGTGGTATTGAAACCCATTGCCAGCAGTTGTATCCGCGCATTGTGGAACGTGGGGCGGAAGTAGTTGTTTTTGCACGCAAAGCTTATACGCCTCAGAAGGATCCCTATGTTTATAAGGGCGTTCAGGTGGTTCCTGTTTATGCGCCCAAGATTTCGGGAATAGAAACGATTGTCCACACGTTCAGGTGCTTCCTGAAGGTGCTGGCGTGGAAACCCGATATTGTGCATTTGCACGCCATTGGCCCGTCGTTTGTGGCGCCTTTCTTCAGGCTTGCCGGTCTCAAGGTCGTTTATACCCATCATGGCCAGGATTACAACCGTGCCAAATGGGGCCTGCTCGCGAAGACGATTCTCCGCCTGAGCGAATATGTGGGGACTAAATTCTCGAACCGGGTTATTGTTATTTCGGACCTGCTGGAACGCTGGCTCCAGAAACGGTACAAGTGCAACAAGACTGCCCGTATCAATAACGGGGTGACGTTGCCTTCCTCCCTGTCTGAAGACAAACGGCAACAATGGCTCGGCAAGTACGGGCTTGTGGGCAAGCGCTATATCTTTGCCTTGGGGCGATTTGTCGAAGAGAAGGGTTTCCATGACCTGATCGCTGCGTACAAGAAGATGGAACTTGCCGACGTTTCGCTTGTGATTGCCGGTGCTGAAGATTTTGAGTCCGAGTACGTGAACAAGATGAAGGCTGATGCCGCCGAGGTGGGGGCCATCCTTCCGGGCTTTATTCATGGTGAGGAACTTCAGGTGCTTTTCGAAAATGCGTCCCTGTTTGTGATACCGAGTTATCATGAAGGACTCCCGATTGTACTGCTTGAAGCTCTCGGCTACAACAGGAACGTGGTGGCAAGCGATATTCCGGCCAATATGGAAGTTCCCTTGCCCGAGGAATGTTTCTACGAACTGGGGGATGTCGATGAATTGGCTAAGAAGATGCGCCATTTCATGGAAAACCCGATGTTGTGTGATTTCAAGCAGATTGTCAAGGAACATTACAACTGGGATACTATTGCAGACCAAACGATGGCGTTGTACAAGAGCTTGATCACGAAATAAGTTTTTGAGGAATTTGTTATGAGTTGCGCGAATTGTAATTGCGGTTCCAGTAAAGTTCAGATGCCGACCGACGTGTCCGTGATAACGACATATCGTTGCCAGATGCGTTGCAAGATGTGTAACATCTGGAAGAACCCGACCAAGAAAAGCGAAGAAATACAGGCGAAAGATTTGGAGATTCTTCCGCAGCTCAAGTTTGCAAACGTAACTGGTGGCGAACCGTTTATCCGCCAGGATTTGGAAGATATCGTGGAAGTTCTTTTCACGAAGGCTCCGCGTATTGTTATCAGTACGAGTGGCTGGTGGGTGGACCGCGTTATTAAGTTGGCCGAACGTTTCCCGAACATTGGCATCCGCGTGTCCATCGAAGGCCTTGAGGGAACCAACAACTTCTTGCGTGGCCGTGATGACGGTTTTGAACGCGGCATGAAGACCCTCAAGACGCTGCATGAGATGGGCGTGAAGGACATTGGCTTTGGCCAGACGCTCAGCAACTGGAACAGCAATGACCTGATTCCGCTTTACGAGCTTGCGCTCTCGATGAACTTCGAATTCGCGACGGCCGCCTTCCACAACAGCTACTACTTCCACAAGGAAGACAACCAGATTAGCAACAAGGAAGAACTCTGCGAGAACATTGGCAAGCTGGTGAACCGGTTGCTGAAAGAGAACAACCCGAAGTCCTGGTTCCGTGCGTTCTTCAACCTGGGGCTCATCAAGTACATCCAGGGCGGCAAGCGCATGCTGCCGTGCGAGGCGGGCTCGGTGAACTTCTTTACGGACCCGTGGGGCGAAGTTTACCCCTGCAACGGGCTGGAACCGCGTTATTGGCAAGAGAGCATGGGCAACATCCACAACGCCAAGAATTTCGAAGAAATCTGGTTCAGCGAGCAGGCTCAGAGGGTCCGTGAAAAGGTGCGCTCCTGCCCCAAGAACTGCTGGATGGTTGGCACTGCGGCTCCTGTGATGAAAAAGTATATCGCACAAGTAGCACCGTGGGTGCTCAAGGCAAAGCTCAAGAGCTTGTTCGGCAAGGAAATCGACTGCTCCTGCTTCCCGACGTTTGATGTGGGCCAGGATCCGCGTCAGGGCGACTTGAGAATTGAAGGGTAGTAGGTGCGCGATGCGTGTCTTGCTTGCGAATAAGTTTTATTACCGTCGCGGTGGCGATTGCGTTTATTCGATAGAACTGGAAAAACTCTTGAAAGAGGCGGGACACGAGGTCGCCTTTTTCGCTATGGACTATCCTGAAAATTTGGAAAGCAAGTGGAGCGCCTATTGGCCGAGTGAGGTCGCATTTACCCCAAAGAAACCGACAGCGTTTTTTAAGGCTTTTAGACGCCCTTTTGGTGACGGCGAGACGGTAAATAAGTTTACGGCCTTGCTTGACAGCTTCAAGCCTGACGTGCTACACTTGAACAACATCCATACGCAGCTTTCCCCCGTGATTGCGGAGATTGCACACGCACGAGGTGTTAAGGTGGTGTGGACTCTGCACGATTACAAACTGGTTTGCCCTGCCTATACGTGCCTAAGTAATGGCAAAGTCTGCGAGGATTGCATTGCGGGAGACAAGCGGAACTGTACCGCAAAGAAGTGTCTCAAGAATAGCGGGCTTGCCAGCAAGATTGCCGAGAAGGAAGCCTTGGCCTGGAATCGCGAACGTCTGGAAAAGTGCGTGGACGCGTTTGTCTGTCCGAGTTTTTTCATGAAGACCAAGATGGAACAGGATGGATTCGATTCTGGGAAATTGCTGGCTCTCCATAACTTTGTCGATGAGTCCAAGTTTGCACATGCTTCTATAGAGCGGGAACGCAGTTACTGTTTTGTGGGCCGCCTTTCTGCCGAAAAAGGTGCCGAGACTCTGTTGCAGGTGGCGTCCAAAATAGATGTTCCGTTGTATGTGCTTGGGACTGGTCCCTTGGAAGCGGAACTCAAGGCCCGCTATGCCGACACTTCACAAATTCATTTTATGGGGCATTGCGATTGGGATACCTGCAAGTCTTTTTTGCTCAAGTGCAAGTTCAGCGTGGTGCCAAGCGAATGGTACGAAAACAACCCGTTTTCGGTGATTGAACCGCTTTGCCTAGGAACACCTGTGCTGGGAGCGAACATTGGCGGGATTCCCGAACTTATTGAACCGGGGAAAACCGGTGAACTTTTTGAGTCGTGCAATGCTGCTGACCTCGAGACCAAGATTCGTCAGATGCTTGATAAGGATTATTCCTTCGACGTGGAACCGATACGTGCGCTTTTTTCCAAGAATCACTATTTGGAACAGATGATGTCTGTTTATAGGTAGCGAGGATGTCGCAAGCTCAGCCTTTGATTTCGGTTATCGTGCCTGTTTATAAGGTCGAAGAGTACCTGGACCAGTGCGTAGAAAGCATTGCTGGGCAGACTTACAGGAATCTGGAAATAATCCTGGTGGACGACGGCTCGCCAGACAAATGCCCCGGATTGTGCGACGACTGGGCCGCGAAGGATTCGCGGATAAAGGTTGTGCATAAAGTGAATGGAGGGCTGGGCGATGCCCGCAATGCGGGACTTGCGGTGTCGAAAGGGGATTATATCGGGTTTATTGATAGTGATGACTGGTGCGAACCAGACATGTTCCAAGAATTACTGAATGTGTGCCAGGAATATGATGCCCCAGTATCAGTTTGCAATGTTTTTATTGAATGGGAATGTGGCTGGCCGACGGAACAGACGGTTTTTGCGACGGAAAACAGATGCCAGAATCGGGTTGAAGTGCTTCGCCAGTTCTTTAGGGGCAAGTTGACCGCTTGGGCGTGCAACAAGTTGTATCGCAGGGATATGGCGCCCTATTTGCAATATCCCAAGCAAAGTTACGAAGATATTCCGGTGGCAAGGGGTCTTTTTGCTCAAACCCCGAAGGTGGCGTTTTGCTCCAAGTCGCTTTACCATTATCGTCAACGTCAAGGAAGCATTGTTCATTCAAAAGTGAATCCTGCACAGTATAAATATATTGAAGAACTGCAAAAGAATGTGGAGATGGCAAAAGCGTTCGGGCTCGAAAATGAGGCTGTTGCAAGTATGGCGGTAAGTTCATTCAATTTTCTTGAAAAGATATGTGCGAAGCAGTCCGAAGAATTACAACCACTTATACAGCCGCTTGTCGATAATATCCGTCGCGGAAAGCCGTTCCTGAAAACTCTTTCGACCCGAAAACTGGACAAGGGTTTTATGTGGCTTTTGGGGTCAAATGTGCCGCATTGTGTTGTTTTTGGAATGCGTCGTATTCTCCAGTGGTTTTATTGGAAGTTAAATTTGAAAAAATCCTAGTTTATGCAAACTGCTGTTGCCGCTTATTTTGCTTTTGCCTTGATCAATTACCGCCTTGCGGTGTTGTTTCTGGCTCCTATTGGGTTGTTTTTAAGCCACTTCCCTTTTGTGGATGGCCAAATTTTTTCGTTTTTTGATGTCTGCTGTCTTGGCCTTTCGGCACTCCTTCCCTTCAAGACGAATTTTATCTCGAAACTCAAGACGTATCCGTTTTTAGCGGCGAGCCTGCTTGTATTTATTTCTTATTGCGTTACTAATGTACTTGCCGAGGCGCATTGGCCGAGTACAATCTTTTCTTTTAACACGGTTCATGTGTTCCCGTTCGTGGTTTGGTGCGTGCTTGACGAAAAAAAGGATGTGCGGTGGCTATTGGGTGCTTATGCCGTATTCTTCTCGTTTAGTGCGATTTATGCCTTGATAGAACTTGCCTTAGACGACAATATCATTTTGGACAGCCTCATTACAAAACGGTTGGTAAACGAGAATGTGTTGAATTATGATGAGGTCCGTTTTGGGGTAAAACGGCTTCAAAGTATTTTCTGTACGCCAATGTCAATGGGTCTTGCCATGGCGACCTTTGCATATGTCCTTTACGAAAAGGGCAAGATGATGCAACAGAAGAATTTCTTCCTGTTCGTCTTGATGATGATGTGCTTTATTTTGCCTTGGCTGACGGGAGCAAGGTCTGTTTTTATCCCGGCTTTGATTATACTCTTCCCTGTATTGAATGCTACCATGAAAAACGGAAGTTTTGCTCTTTTGAAAATCGGCATTGTTGGTGGGATAGTCTTTGCCGGTGGCGGTTGGATTTGGAGCTTGGTTGATTCGTTCATCCATTCCGATACGGCAGTGACGGGCAGTAGCTTTGATATGAGGTTGATGCAGTTCGCTGTTATTTTGCCGTTTTTCTTTAATTCGCCCATTTGGGGAAACGGTTTTGCTTTCGTATGGAGTTTTGTGAAGGCTGTTGATAAGGATCTTTTTGGTGCCGAAAGTATCTGGATGCAAATTCTTGTTGATTATGGCTTGTTAGGGGCTATAGGTTATATAGCCTGCATTTATGCGATATATCGTTCGCTGACAAAGTATAAGCCCGAGGGAAAGTATTTGCCGATAGCCATTATCATTGGCTACACGATGTCTACTTTCTTGGAGTTGGAGCTTAATTTCTTCTTTATAATGACCATGATTCTTATAAAGAATTATGAATGGGAAAAAGAAAAGAAACTAGAAGAAGGCGTGGCAGAAAACGCAGATGGTGAAATCGGTAGCGAGAACAATTCTGTGGAAAAATAAACCTAGTGTTTGAACTTGCTCTTTATTTTTGCAAAATACTTGAGAGCGACGGAATCTCGGATAAGCAACAGCACCAAGGCGTAAACTGGTATAAAGGTGACAAATGCTAGTCCGATATTGAGTAGGTGGTAGTCCGTCTGAATAGGGAGCCTCATAACCCAGGCGAGCGGGAATGCAATTACCATATATTTAATAACGTCGAGAAGTTGCAACAAGTAACTGTATCCTAGGATTTTTTTAGTGGGGTGCAGATTGATTAGGCTGCCTACCAAATTGATGAAGAAACTGGACACGGCTAGACCCAAAACGCCATATTTGATGCTAATGGCTATGATGATGGCATAGGATGCCTTCTTGGGAAATTCCAGTTTAAGGATGAGACCCGTACGGTTTACGACTTGCATGAGGCTCAGGCTTAGTTGGCTGATGGGTTCCCACATAACTCCTGCGACAAGGATTTGAAAAAACAGGACGGCGGGCTCCCACTTGTCGGTCCATAAAAAGATGATGATGTCGCGGCCCGAAAAGCAGAGATATGCTGAAAGCGGAGCGATGATCATAATGAGTAGGCGCATGACTTCTCTAAAGTGGTCACGGAGGCTCGGAATGTCGTTTTGGTATTTGGATAGTACCGGCAGGGCCACTTTTTGGACGATGCCCGAACCGATAGAATAGAAGTTGTTCTTTAGTCCGTTTGCCTTGGTGAAAAAGCCCAATTCGGCCTTGGTGAAGAATTTTCCTATAAGGACTGAGTAGATTTCGTTGAAGATGGTTCCGATAAGGTTTGCACCGAGCAACTTTGAACCGAAACTGAAAAGGTAACGGAACGACTCCTTGCTGAATTTCTCGTGGGGTCGCCATTTGGCGAAAATCCACAGCAAAACAGTACGGATAAAGGCTGCCGCTACGGTTTGAGTTGCCAGTGCGTAAACTCCCCAACCATTGTAGGCGAGAACGATGGCCAAAAGGCCTGCAGGGAGTTGCCCGCAGAGGTTGATGATAGTTTGAAGGCGGATGTTGAGGTTTGCCGTTAGCAGGGCGTTTTGCACCACGCATAGGGAATTCAAGAAAACGCTTAGGCCGATAATCTTGACGAGCGGAATGAGTAGCGGTTCGTTAAAGAAGGCTGCGATGAGGGGTGAACAGAACCAAAGAATTCCATAGGCGACGAGACCGACAACAACGTTAAAATAAAATGCTGTCGATAAGTCTTTTTCTGTGCGGTCAATTTTGCGTATGAGGCCATTTGCAAAACCGGCGTCGACAAAAGTGTTCGAAAGCGATATGAATATGGTGGTTAAACCAACAATTCCATATTCGTTAGGTGAAAGGATTCTTGCAAGAACAATGCCGATGAAAAAGCTGACAGCTTGGGAAGAAAGCCTTTCGAGGAGGCTCCAGATGGTCGCCAAAAAAGGAGTGTTTCTTTTATTCTGCATTTTTTGGGGTGCGAACGAAAATGCCGGTAATTTCTGATACGGGGTGGTGAACGATGTTGTCGTTTTTCCAGTCGGCGCTGTTCCAATTCGGATCGGGCTTCATGAAGTTTTTGCCGTAATAGAATTCCAGCACTTTTTGTGGATTTGCCGGTGCGCTTAGTTCGAGTCCGTTAATCTTGACTGTCGAAAGTCCTTCGAACTTGTCGAACGAATAGGAAATGGTTTCTGATACGACGCAACCCTTGCCCACAATGTACTCGTATATCTTGTAAGACTCGCCTTGGCGGATTCCGAAGAATATGTCAATGGCAAGCCCCTTGTAGTAGAATGTACATTCAGAGGTTGTCCTTTTGCCACTTTTGACATCGAGCAGGTCAAAGGAATGATCCTTGACAAAGCCCTTCGAAATGAGCTTGTCTTCGAGCTCTTGCGAGTAGGAGTCTTTCATCATCCCCATGTCGATATCGATATCGTGCGGAATGAAAGAACCATTTCTGAAGGCCCCGAGAAGGGAACCGAATTCCAACCAGTATTCCGTGCCGCATTCCTGGCAGGCATCTTTAAAGGCTTGTAGTGCTTCGAGTCCGTACTGGTGCAATATTTTTTGGCGAGCCTTGTAGTCTTTTTTGAGGCAATGCTTGGCCCATTTCTTTTGAAGGAACGATCCTTCTTTTCCTCCGAGGAGTGTGAAAATTTTGTGTGCGATACTCATAAAAAACTCTTTAGTCGATCCAGTAAATATTGCTTAAGGTGTGTGGAGATGTTTTGTTGCAATCGCGTGGCGGAGTCATGTAGTCGCCGTACATTTGTGTAAGCCACTTATCGTATTCGGCTGTGACCATGAACTCTTCGCCATCGAAGGGAACCTTGATAAATTTTTCAAACATACAGCGCGGATAGACGGAACGGTAGGCGGCGTCGATTTCGGGGTCTATGGCAACCCCGATAAATTTGGCATCGGCGTTGGTTAGCTTGTTTACGACCTGGTATTCTTCTTCGGTAATCTTTTTCATAGACCAAGCGAAGAGGGCTACCTTTGCGGCATGAATCAGGATACGTTTCCACCAGGCGTTCTTGATGCCTGGCTTGACCAACTTGATTCTAAATTTCTTTTTGAAACTGTCAAGCGCATGGATGAGGTGGAAACTTTCTTCTTTGGTGTCGGCGAGGTAGTCGAACGGGAACACGTCAATGTTGATCCCGATATCCTTCATGGACGTGTGTTCTTCAAGAATCGTCCGCGTGTCAGCCACTTTGGCATAGGGGTGGTGGTAATCGGGGTTGTTGCGGTAATCGTAAACATGGTAAATACCGCCTTTACCCGAATAGCTTGCGACGAACTTTTCATAGTCGGGGCGCATCATGGCGATGTCTATGTCATCATCCCAGGGAATGTAACCCTTGTGACGTATCGCGCCAAGGAGGGAACCGAAAATGAGCGTGTAGTGTAGATTGTTTTTTTCACAGAACTGATGGATATCTTTTAGGATATCGATCTGGATCTGCTTCATTTCTGAAATCGAAATCTTTGTCATGCTTCTTTCCAGAAAAATTTATTGCAGTCGAGGCTGTGCTGCTCGCGGTCTTTGGGGGGAGGGGGAGTCATGTAGTTTTTCCCATAGACGATGCTCAACATGGCATCCCAATCCTTGACAACCTTGAACTTGTGGTTTTCGAAATCAACGTCGATGTATTCTTCGAAATACCTTTTTTCGTAGTATTGCCTATCGAGTGATTCTGTACAGGGCAACTGGCTGCAATGGTTACATTTTTCGTAGGGGACTTCGAGGCACTCATTGATGATTTGCTGGTTGATTTTATCGATATCGAGGTTGAAGTACCTGATTTTACGCAGTAGTTGCTTGATGTTTTGCTTTAGCGGGTTGTGCAGGGAGATTGGAGGGAGCGCGCGTCGCGCACTCAGTTGTTTTTTGCGCAACTCGGCAATTCGAAGCATTTTATTGCGGAATACGTTGCGGTCATCATCAATGCCGTCAATGGGGAATATGTCTATCCACAGTCCGATTTGTTTTTTGACTGTTTGGCGGAACCACGGAAGAACTGTTGTGCCAAAGGTTTGCTTGGTGTCGCATATGCGGGCGATGGCCATGTAGCTGTCTTTGCCCGGAGCAATGAGCATAAGGTCGTCGGTATCTTTGAATGTTTCAACAAAACGGTCATAGTCGGGGCGCGGCATAAAGATGTCGACATCGTCGTCCCAGGGAATGAATCCCTTGTGACGGACGGCGCCGAGCATGGTTCCGTAGGCAAGGGAGTAACGCAAATCGTTTGAAACGCAAAAATCGTGAATTGACGCAAGCATTTCCAAAAGGACTTGCTGCATTTCTTTGAGCGAGAGTTCCTTCATTAGATAAATCCCTTGCTTTTAAGGTCCTTGAATGCGTCAATCAGCTTGTCGTAATCGGCGGTCGCGAGCGCTCCGATGTGGCCCACGCGGAACACGGAGTCTTTCATATCGCCGCCGTTGGGGCAAATCCACATGCCGTATTCGTCCTTGATTTTGAGGAAAAGGTCGTAGGCGGATGCCGTGGTGGGGTGGAGTGGCGTGACGGCGTTCGACAGCGATTCGGATACGATTTCGAAGGGGAGGCCTTTGAGGTTTTCGCGGAAGTAATTGGCAAGCGAGGCGGTGCGGGCGATTTCTGCTTCGACACCTCCGTTTTGGTCTATTTCTTTGAGGCGGACGTTGATTTGTCGCAGAATGCTCACGGCGGGGGTCCATGGGGTCTGCCCGCGTTCGGCATTCTTGAGGGCGATTTTAAGGTCCAGGTATTGGCACTTGCACTTGATGTCCTCGATACGCTTTAGGGCGCGGGGTGATAAGGCTATGACCGAAATTCCCGGAGGGCAGGCGAGCGCCTTTTGTGAACCCGTAATCATCACGTCGGCACCGAGGGATTCCATGTTGAAGGGGTCTGCGAGGAACGTGCTGATGCAATCGACAATTAAGAAGAGGTTGTTCCTTTTGCAGAAATCGCTGATGAGCTGCATATCGTAATGCACGCCAGTCGAGGTCTCGTGCTTGTTTACGATGAACGTCGTGTAGCTCTTGCCTTCGTAGGCGGCGAGGTGCTCCGCCTTGAGTGCCTTGCCTGGGGCAAGTTTGATTTCGTCAAAGGGAATGTCGTGCAGTTCGCAGAGTTCTACAAAACGATGGCCGAAGCTACCCCCGTTTACGACGATTGCCTTGTCGACCGGAGTCAGGGTGTTCATGATGGCCGTTTCCATGCCGGCCGAACCCGAACCCGTAATGAATGCGACTCTAGAATCGTCGGAAGCCTTCGCGAACTTCTTTACCAGGCGTTCGTTCTCGAACATGAGTTCGGAGAATTCCGCCGTGCGGAAATACGGGACCTGCTCCGCACCCAGGGCGAGCACGGCTTCGCTGGACTGGACAGGACCTACGGTAAAATTGATCATATTTCAAATCTCCCGATTTTCTTGGAGAATTGTTCCATAACGTACGCCATCTGGATGCTTTCGCGCCGTCTCAGGCGGGCCGAGGAGAACCTCTTGTTCAGGATGCAGCTGAGGAATTCCTGGATTTCATAGCGCAGGCCGAAACCGTCCCACTTGTAGAAGAATTTCTTGTTGTCGTTCTGGTTCTCGTAACGCAGTTCGAAATAGTCGGTTTTCCACCAGGGGGCGGGGACGTACGCATAGCCCTTTGTTCCCGAAACGACGAGGCTACCTTCGGTCTTTACCCCAAGGCCCACCTTGAAAGAGCAGGTCGCTTGGGGGTAGCGGAATACGCCTCTTGTATAGGTGTCTATCCCGTTTTCCATACGACTGTATAGGGTCAGGTCGTCGTATTGGATCCCGAGGAGCTTGAAGATGGGGAGCAATGGGTAGCTGCCTTGTTCAAAAAGGGCTCCGCCCGCCTGTTTCGGGTCAAATTCGCGGCCTTTCTTGTCTAGCAGTTGGGAAAGCGATACGTCGATGTCCACGACATCGCCGATCAGCCCCGACTTGATAAGGACCATCAGGTGGTTGAACGCGGGACAGTGTGCCGTCTTGTTCGCTTCCATGAGGATGAGCTCGCGTGCTTCAGCGAGCCCGTACAGTTCTTTCGCCTGGCCACCGTCAAGGAGCATTGGGGTTTCGCATAGTACGTGTTTTCCGACTTGCAGGGCCGACTTGATGTTCTCGTAGTGCGCCAGGTGCGGGGTAGCCACGTAGACGGCGTCGATGTCGCTGTAGAACTCGTCGAGAGACTTGCTGGCCTTGATTCCCTTGAATTCCTTTGCAAACGGTTCTGCTTTTTGAACATCAATGTCAAAAGCTGCCGTGACTGTGGCTCCGCTTACGATTCCAGCTTCGGATGGGAACCTTCTTGCTACGCGGCCACAGCCCTGGATTCCTATCCTTACGGTGTCCTGGGATTCCTCGCGGAGCATCGTGGACGAAATCCCTTCGGTGCGGGGCAGGTACACCACCTTGCAGTATTCGTTTAGGTAGTCGAATTTGCCTTCCCAGTCGCTTCCGACGGCAAAAATGTCCACGTCGTATTTTTGGATATCGTCAATCTTTTGGCCTACGTAATCCTCGATGATAATCTGGTCGGCGAGGCCAGTGGCCTTTACGGCTTCGACCCTTTCAAGCACGTTGTTGCGTACGTTGAGTTTGCCCCTGTCGCGGTCAAAATTATCGTTGGTGACGCCTACAATCAGGTAGTCACCCAAAGCCTTCGCCCGCTTGAGCAGGTTGATGTGCCCTTGGTGCAGCAGGTCGTATGTCCCGTATGTGATAACTTTTGTCATGGCAATTCCCTGAATAGAAAATAGCAATAATTAGCCATTGAAGTAGCTTGCTTGATGTTGATGCCTGTTATTTGGAATCTTTTTTCCTAAAACGAATGAAAAGGGTCTGTTTTTTGCTGACGGCGTTGCATCCCTGTTTGCAAAAATGGTATCTTTGTAAAAAAAGGTTTTTTATGGCTAAGACAGTTTATTTAGGAATGATCGGTGACATCATGCACCCGGGCCTCATCAACATTATCAACGAGGGGGCAAAGTATGGTGACGTGATGATTGGGCTTTTCACGGACAAGGCTATTGCCACGCACAAGAGGCTCCCGTACCTGAACTATGAGCAGCGCAAGAATGTGATTGAGAATATCAAGGGCGTTACGAAGGTGGTTCCGCAGGATGAATGGAGCTATGTCGAGAACCTGAAGAAGTACAAGCCCGACTACATCATCCACGGCGATGATTGGCAGCAGGGACCGGCAAAGTACCTCCGCGACGAGGTGTTTAAGGTCATGGAAGCGCAGGGCGGCAAGGTTATCGAGATTCCCTATACCCAGGGCATCACTTCGACGGGCCTCAAGAAGGAAATTGAGTCGCTCGGTACGACTCCGCAGGCGAGGCTATCTTCTCTTCGCCGTCTGATTGCGGCCAAGCCCATCGTCCGCATTCTGGAATCGCACAACGGCCTTACGGGCCTTATCGCCGAACACACTAGCGTCGAGGTCAATGGATGTATCCGAGAATTCGACGGCATGTGGTCTTCTTCGCTGACAGACTCCACCAGCAAGGGCAAGCCGGACATTGAGGCGGTGGACCTCACGACCCGTCTGCACGACCTCAACGACACGCTCGAAGTTACGACCAAGCCGGTCATCTTCGACGGCGATACCGGTGGAAAGGTGGAACATTTCGGCTTTACCGTGCGCACCCTGGAACGCCTCGGCATCTCGGCGGTCATCATCGAAGACAAGGTAGGCCTCAAGCAGAACTCCCTGTTCGGGACCGACGCCATCCAGACGCAGGACACCATCGAGGGCTTCTGCACCAAGATCCGCGCGGGCAAGGACGCCCAGGTCACGAACGATTTCATGGTGATTTCCCGTTGCGAGTCGCTTATTGCGGGCAAGCCCGTGGACGATGCCCTGGAACGCTGCCATGCCTATGTGGCCGCCGGCACCGACGGCATTATGATCCACTCCAAGGACAAGAGTGGCGAGGACATCAAGGAATTCTGCACGCGCTTCCGCGAGAAGGATGCGCACACTCCGATTGTTGCCGTGCCTACGACCTACAACCAGTTTACCGAAGAGGAACTGGCCACCTGGGGCATCAATGTCGTCATCTATGCGAACCACATGCTGCGGTCTGCCTACCCGGCCATGGTGAAGTGCGCGGAGTCCATCCTGACGCACAGCCGTAGCCTCGAGGCCTCCAACGACTACTGCATGCCCATCAAGCAGATTCTGAACCTCATCCCCGGCACGAAAAAAGCATAATATGATTAGTCCGAAGTTTTTTATCGATACGCTCGGTTCCTACGGCATTGACTTCTTTGCCGGGGTGCCGGATTCTTTGCTTAAGAATATCTGTGCCTACATTGCCGACAACAAGGATGCAAGGCATAACGTCATTGCCGCTAACGAAGGTGCCGCCGTGGGTCTTGCCGCAGGCTACCACCTCGCTACCGGAAAGATAGGCGTTGTCTATATGCAGAATTCCGGCGAAGGCAACATCATCAACCCGCTCGCATCGCTCACCGACAAGGAAGTCTACAACATTCCGGTACTGCTCCTTATTGGCTGGCGCGGACGCCCGGGCGTTCACGACGAACCGCAGCACGTGAAGCAGGGCAAGGTGACGACCGGCATCCTCAACACGATGGGCGTAAACTTTGACGTGCTCTGCAAGGAGGAGGACAAGGCCGCGAAGCAGATTGCGAAGGCCGTGAACACGATGAAGGAAACGGGCGAAGTCTATGCGCTCGTCATCGAGAAGGACACCTTCGAAGATTACAAGCTCCAGAGTGTCGAGAAGAACGACCTGACGATGAGCCGCGAAGAGGCCATCCAGACGGTGGCCGCCGCGCTTGGCGAAAAGGATGTCATTGTCTCTACAACGGGCATGATCAGCCGCGAGCTTTTTGAATACCGCGCCCAGAAGGGCGAAGGCCACGAGCGCGACTTCCTTACGGTGGGCTCCATGGGCCACGCCTCGCAGATTGCGCTCGGCATCGCGATGGAAAAGGACGATCGCAAGGTCTGGTGCTTCGACGGCGACGGTGCGACTATCATGCACATGGGTTCCATGGCGATTGTCGCAAGCAAGTCCCCTGCAAATTACGTGCACGTGGTGTTCAACAACGGCGCGCACGACTCCGTGGGCGGCCAGCCTACGGTAGGCCTGAAGATTGACCTGCCTGCCGTTGCGAAGGCCGTGGGTTACCGCGACGCGCTCTCCGCCGACAGCAAGGAAACCCTTGCCGCCGCCCTCGAAAAGCTGAAGGGCATGCAGGGGCCGGTACTCCTGGAAGTCAAGGTGAAGAAGGGCAACCGCAAGGATCTCGGCCGCCCGACCACGACGCCTATCGAGAACAAGAACGCTTTGATGGAATTTTTGAGGAAGTAAGATGGTCAAGACGGCTGTCATCATGGCGGCGGGAATGGGAACCCGCTTCGGCAAGTACACCGAGACCATTCCCAAGGGATTTATCGAATGCGGCGACCTTTCCATGGTCGAACGCAGCATCAGGACCCTGCTTGCTTGCGGTATCGAACGCATTGTCATCGGTACGGGCTACCACAAGGAAAAATACGAAGCCCTCAAGGCGACTTACCCGCAAATCGAATGCGTGTTCAGCCCGCGCTATGCCGAGACCAACAGCATGTACACGCTGTACAACTGCCGCGACGTCATCGGCGACGATGACTTCTTGCTTCTGGAGTCGGACCTCGTTTTCGAGAAAAAGGCCATCACTTCTCTCCTTGAATTCCCCGAACCCACCATCATGCTCATTACGCCTGTGACCAAGTTCCAGGACCAGTACTACGTGGAATTCGGCGAAGGTGGCCGCCTCACCATGTGTTCTACCGACAAGACGAAACTTGACGCAAAGGGCGAACTGGTGGGCATCCACAAGCTTTCGAACGTGTTCTACAAGGCCATGTGCGAAGATTACGCCGCCAAGGTCGACGAAAAGCCGAAGCTGGGTTACGAATACGAACTTTTGACGATGTCGCAAGAGAAGATGAAAGTGTTCGTGCTCAAGGTGGATGGCCTCAAGTGGTACGAGATCGATGATGTAGACGACCTCGCCTACGCAGAAAAGAACATCCTCCAGTATCTTTAAGAAAAAGTTTTAAAGGACTCTAGTTATGGAACCGATAAAGAGAAACGTGTTGCTGAACCCCGGCCCCGCCACCACCACCGATACGGTAAAGTACGCCCAGGTGGTTCCGGATATTTGCCCCCGTGAAAAGGCTTTTGCCGGCCTCATGAAAGGCCTTCGTGAAGACCTGCTCAAGGTGGTGCATGCCCCTGCCGACCAGTACACTTCCGTTCTCTTCTGCGGATCGGGCACCATCAATATCGACGTGTGCATCAACTCGCTGGTTCCCGAGGGCAAGAAGATTCTCGTGGTGAACAACGGTGCCTACAACTCCCGCGCTGTCGAAGTCTGCGAGATGTACCACCTGCCGCATATCAACCTCAAGTCGAGCGTGTTCGAACGCCCGGACCTTGCCGCTGTCGAGAAGACTTTGCAGGAAAACCCGGATGTGGCCGTGGTTTACTGCTGCCACCACGAAACGGGTACAGGCGTGCTGAACCCCATCCGCGAAATTGGTGCATTGGCGCATAAGCACGGCGCGATTTTTATCACCGATACCACTTCGACGCTGGGCATGATCCCCCTTGACGTGGTGAAGGACAACGTGGATTTTTGCATGGCTTCTGCCCAGAAGGGCCTTATGGCCATGTCCGGCCTTTCGTTCATTGTCGGCCGCAAGGACATCATCGAGAAGTCCAAGGACTATCCGACCCGTTCCTACTACTGCAACCTTTACCTGCAATATTCCTTCTTCGAGAAGACCGGCGAAATGCACTTCACTCCGCCGGTACAGACCATCTACGCCACCATCCAGGCGCTCAAGGAATACTTTGCCGAAGGCGAAACTGCGAAGTTCGCCCGCCACCGCCGCGTTTACGAGGCCATCCGCAAGGGCGTTGCCGAGTTGGGCTTCGATACCGTCATCGACCCGGCCATTGAATCGGGCCTCGTTGTTTCCGTCAAGTACCCCGAAGACCCGAACTGGGATTTCGAGAAGGTACATGACTACTGCTACGACCGCGGTTTTACCATTTATCCGGGCAAGATTTCGACCACGAATACCTTCCGCCTCTGCGCACTTGGCGCTATCGACGTGAAGGACATTGAAGATTTCTTCAAGGTGCTCGGAGAGGCGCTGAAAACATTTGGAATAAAGACGAAATAGGAGGAACTATGAAAATCATTTCTCAGAAAAAAATTCGGGATTTGAACATATCTCCTTCACGGTGTGTTGACTGGATCTACGAGAGCTTTGCTTTAAAAAGCCAGGCGGAGTTGCCGGCGAAGATTCCTGTACATCCAAAGGACTCGGAATTTTTCACATCGATGCCTTGTCTGTTGCCGATGGACCCTACTTCTGGAAATAGGTATTTCGGGGTAAAGGTTGTCCATCGCATAGAAGGTGCGGTTCCTAGCTTGGGTAGTGATATATTGCTGTATGACGCCAATAATGGGGACTTGCTTGCGTTAATTGATGGAGATTGGATTACATCAATGAGGACTGGAGCTGTTGCTACCGCAGCAGCGAAGGCTCTGCGAAGATCAAAATCTTCCTGCTATGGCTTTTTAGGCTTGGGAAATACCGCTAGAGCAACAATGCTGTGCGTTATGGGCGCGGAACCAGAAAAGAAATTTAGTGTGAAACTGCTTCGCTATAAAGATCAAGCTGAAAACTTTGTGGAACGATTTAAAGATTGTAAGAATGTTTCTTTTGAAATAGTCGATGACGTCAAGGAAATAGTGAAGTCGGCAGATGTTCTGTTTAGCTGTGTGACATGTGCGGATAAGTTTATCATTGAAGATGAAAAGGATTTTCCAAGTGGAATAACTTTAATCCCCATCCATACGAAGGGATTCCAAAATTGCGATACCACGTTTGATCGTATTTTTGGCGATGATACGAATCATGTGAAGGGCTTTAAGTATTTCTCCCAGTTTAAGGGATATAATGAAATAGGAGAAGTCCTCGCTGGTCGAGATCCTGGTCGTACGGATGACTCCCAACGCATATTGAGCTACAATTATGGGTTGGGCTTGCATGATGTAGTGTTTGCGTCAAAAATTTATGAGATGACGGAAGGTGCCGAAGTCCCTAATTTCGCAATAGAAAAAGAAACCGAAAAGTTCTGGATTTAGTTCGGTGCTTCTGTTTTTTGTAAAGTAAGCGAGCTCAATGAAAATTGTACATCTTTTATGGGGACTTTCAAACGGCGGTGTTGAAAACATGCTGGTCGATATTGTCAACCAGCAAATTGATGGTAACGAAATATCGTTAATTGTGATTAATGATAAAATTGAAGAATCTATTGTCGCCCGCCTTGACAAGCGAGTTCGCATTTACCGTTGCGGAAGGCTTGTTCACAGCAAAAATCCGTTGCCTCTATTAAAGCTGAATTATTATTTGATTCGTTTGCGCCCCGAAATAGTCCATATCCATTACGACGACATGGCTCGTTTTATTTTTTGGAAAAAAAAGTTGGTCCGTACCATTCACAATACGACGAACGACTTCAACGAGTTCAAGTATTACAAGGTCTGCTATGCTATTTCGAAAGCCGTACAAGATGAATGGGAACGGGCTGGGAAGGAAACGGTTCTTGTTGAAAACGGAATCCCTTGCGATAGCATCAATTATTCGCGGAATGGCCTTTTTAATGACGGGCTACTGCATTTTGTTCAGGTTTCTCGATTGTATATCAAGCAGAAAGGCCAAGATATTTTATTGAAAGCCCTTGCAAATATTAAGAAGAACAATCTCTGCGAAATGAACTTTAAAATGCATTTGATTGGAGATGGTTCTAGCAAGGACCTGTTGCAAGAAATGGCGAAATCGCTAGACATTGACGACATCGTTGTGTTCGATGGAAACAAGCCCCGCGAATGGGTTTATGAAAACTTGTGCAATTTCGATTTGTTTATCCAGCCGTCGCGTTACGAGGGATTTGGACTTACGGTTGCCGAGGCTATGGTAGCAAGGGTGCCCGTACTTTCAAGCAATATCGAAGGCCCAGTCGAAATAATGACGGTAAATGAGGCTGGCAAGAACCGCCTGGTGGGCTATACCTTTGAACTTGAAAATCCCGAAGATCTTGCTGCAAAAATTGCTGATTTCGTCAAGAACGGTCGCGATGACGCTCTTGTCGAATTGGGCCGCCGTCATGTCATCGAAAATTACAGCATCAGGAATACGGCGTTGCGTTACTTGGAAGAGTACCGCAAGATTGTGTAAGCGTCGGACTCACTACAGGTGCGCGTCAATCCATTCCATCCGTTGCTTAATCCAACTGTTTAACGAGTCTATGGCCTCGTCGTAGCTTTTGTAGGCTTCCTTGTAGGTCCAATTTTCGGTATTTTCAAGGACAGGCCAACGCTTGAATTCGTTTTTGGTGGCGGGCGATATTTCTCTACCGTATTTGACGATGGAATCAGGGAGAGTCGCTAAGAAGGCGTGGTGCTCTTTCCAGTAATCCGTAGCGCTTTGCCAGTATTTAGAATGCTTGAATATAAGCCCGTTCCAGCCACTATTGCGTATGTACCAGTCGGTTACGGTCCGGAGCGAGTCTACTTCCCAGTTCCCGTAGGCGACATCGAAATCCCAGACAGGGCCGAGACGGATGGGTTCGCCGCTTTGCCAGGTTATGTAGATGCTGCGTCTAAAGGCTCCGTCCGTATTCTTGGAGAGTTCTTGGATCCAGTAATAGCGAAGGTAGTCTTCAAAATCGAGATAGTCCGAAATATGGTTCTCGGAATCGCCATCCGACAAGGAATTTTCAAATTTGCTCAAGACGTCTTTGATAAGTTGCGATGCAGAGTCATTTGGGGCTTTGGGAAACTTGATACAGAAAGTAGTGCCTTGCTCGGTAACGACAAAGTTTTCGCCGCCGTGTTCGGTAGGGCCTCTTTCAAGCAAAAAGGAACTATCTGTTTTGGCTATGTTTATGCGGTGCTTGCCGACCTTGACTGATTCTGTGAGTTGATAGATTCCTTGGTATTGTCTGTTAAGATAAAGTTCAACGAAGGTGCTTCGGGGCGTATATTCGTCACCGAGCCAACCTGCGAGTTTGTGTGTAATAAAGTTTTTGAGGAGCGTCTTGTCGGCGGAATTGGCAATGAGCACCCAGTCTCTGTCTTTGGGCATGCCGAACAAAGCCTGCTTGTCGGCAAATTCAATCTTGTAGCTAGGCTTGGGCATTCCTGTAAAGCTTGAATTCCCGCGGCCCCGGATTGTCAACTCCAGAACGTCGCTTTCGGGGGAATCTTTTCCATAAACTTGTAATTTTGCGGGGAGTTCCATCTTGCGGTCGCGGATTTGGGCAAAATCTTCTGTTTCTATGACTAGCCGTGGAATGCTTGCATAGGGGAATTCTGAATCATCTAGTGTCAAAACGGAGGGATTGCTTTCGGTGTCGTTCCATACGCAGGAACAGAGAAAAAGGCAAAGTAAAGCTGTAGCAATCCGAAATACCATAGTTAAAATTTAAAAATAAGTAATGATAAATTTTTTCCAAGAATGTCGGTTTGTGTTTTTTTATTAAATTATAAAATTGTAAAAATGCTGAAAAGATTATATTGCCTGCTGTTATTAGGTGTTTTTGTTGCGTGTGATATCGATGAAAATCGCTCCCGTGCTTGTTTTATAGGTGATTCCATTACGTATCAGTGGGATTTGGAGTTTTTTTTCCCTCATTTGGTGCCGTTAAAGCATGCGGAGAATGGAGCGACTATTCAAGATTTGGACGACTGGAACCTTGACGAGTGTCGGGGAATTCCCTCAGTTATTTTGATGGGTACTAACAATCTAGGTGTTTTTTTTGAAGATTCTAGCATGAATGATTTTTTAAAGGATTATTTTTCTCGGATAGAAAGGATTCAGGCAGACCCGTTGGTAGTAGTGTCGATTCTTCCGAGAAATTTCGAACGCAAACAGGACCAGAGTACAAATAGGGCTATTTTGAATGTGAATCGCGAAATAGAAAAAGGATTGGATTCGTTGAAGGGTAACTATGAATATCTGAACGTTTTTCCGCTTTTCCTGGATGATGATTTTAATGTGAGAATGGACTTGTTTAAGGATGGCTTGCATCCGAATATTGCGGGGCAGGAAATCTTGACGTCTGAGGTTATGAAAAAATTAAGGTTATGAAGAAAGCTTTTATTTGTTTATTGCTGGCTGTTGTTTCGGCATTTCCTGTAGATGGCGAGTTCTTTGTTGGAATGCGTAACCAGCGCTTTCTTTTTACGGGTTTACAGCATGGACCGTATGGCGTTGTGTATGAGCAGTCTCTTTTGAATCAGGACCCCGAACAGCAACATGGAAGATTGTGGCTATATGCCGAATACTCCTTGCCGCTATCTGTGACTCTCTGGTATGCTCTATATGGTGAAATGCAGTATGATTTGGACTATTATGAATATGGTGGCGAACTTGCTTTGCAATGGGCTCCCAAAAAGTTTTTTCAATTGAAAGTGTGCTATAGGCCCTTCTATGATAGTGATTATCTTGTTAAACATGGATACCTCCTAAAATTGTATTCGCAACCATTTAAGGATGTTGGATTTTTTGTGGGGGTGAAAAATATGCCTGATTATCGAAATGTCGAACGTCGTTTCTTTGGGGGAGCGCTTTTTGATGTGGGGCGCTTGGTTGTCTACCCTGAAATTTCAACCCCTGTTCATGGCAGTTTTGAATGGACCCGTGTTAATTTAAACTTTGTTTATCGGTATGATTTTAATTAAACTTTGTCTCAAATTTTATTGTTTGTAAAGGATGGACAAACTGATGACTTATGACATTTTATTGACGATAGTGCCAATGGTGGCGTTATTGGTTGCCGTTCTGTGGAAAAGTTCATCAAACGATGGCTCGTTTTCGTTTGATAAGAATTTTACCGGTGTCCTTAAGGGCGTGAGCGCGATTATTGTTGTTTTTGTGCATGTTCCGGAAGCTTATCATAACCTCGGCCAAAGGCTTATCATGTGTTTTGGTTTTGTTGCGGTGACGGTGTTCTTTATGATTTCGGCGTACGGGATGCTTTTTTCGGTGAACAAGAATGAAGAAAAATATTTGTCTCATTTTTGGCGTAACCGGCTTGCAAGCTTGCTGATTCCCTGCCTGTTAATCCATTTGGTTGGAATTGTATTCAAGACAATTCAAGGTCGTGATTTTTCTGTTATTCACTACTTGATTAGCTTGCCTGGGTATGTATGGGTTTTGCTTCAATATTGCTTGCTGTTTTTCGTTGTAATGTTGTGCCGGCAAAAATTTCGGTTGAGTTTCAGGTTGTGCCATGTGTTGATGGTGCTGGCAATTACCGGGTCAAGCCTGTATCTGTATTTGTCTTCTCCAGATGCCGAGAATTCTTCGCAAATGGGGTGGTGCTATGAGCGAATGGGCTTAGTGTGGGGGACTCTTCTATTTGTGTTTTTTCCAAGGGTTGCGAATTTCATGCGCCAGAGGTGGGTTGCAAAAACGGCTGTACTGGGGCTGCTGTCTTTGGCTTTAGGGGTTGCATATGTGCTCAATAAGCACATATGGTTTTATGGGGAGTATCTTTTAAAGATAGTCCTTGGCTTTGTAATTATTTCGTTTGTTCTGTTCTTGGCGAAGAAAAGAACTTTTGGTAATGCGGTAATCAATCATTTGGGATTGATTTCGTATGAAATATATTTGTCACATGAATTGGTAATGTCCATTGTAGCGAGTTATTTCCCGTCAATCTCGAGCGGGCTATTTGTGTGCGCTACATTGGCATTTACCATATTGCTGAGCTCGTTTGTTCATGTGCTGTCGGCAAAAATGGTTTCTTTTGTGCGAGCGTAACCCTAAAGATGCAGGCTAATATTTCCCGTACTTGTAACCATATCCATCGGAATGGCTGTGCTCGTACTTGTTGATGACAATGCTTGCGTGCGCTTCGGCGTTGCCTTTGAGTAATTGCGCCATGCCGTCCTTAATAGCGTCAATGCTGTGCTTGTTGTACTCAATGACCATAACCAGTTGCGAAGCAAACCGGCAGGCGAGGGTTGCGTCTGTGACAAGCATAATTGGCGGCGTGTCGATTATGATCATGTCGTATTCGCGTTCTAATTTGGCAATGAGTTCGGCGTAATGTTTTGACCCGAGCAATTCAGATGGGTTGCTCGGAACGCTTCCGCAGGGCAGAATAAATAGATTATTTACTTCGGTGTTTAAAATAACATCTTTTAATTCGGCATTGTGCATTAGCAACTGTGAAAGTCCGTTGCCACGCTTGATACCGAACTCCTTGTGAAGGCGTCCTTTGCGGAGGTCTGCGTCAATGAGAAGCACCCTTTTGCCAAGCCCGGCAAACAATGCGGCCAAGTTGACGGATATGAAGCTTTTGCCTACTCCGGGAATAAGCCCGCTTACACCGATGACGGGGCGGCATCCTTCATCCATGCTGAATTCAAGCGAGCTGCGTAGCGCACGCAACGATTCCACGGCAACATCGTCGGGTTCGACAACGGCGAGAGGCCTTGTGCCCTTGGCTCCGTTGGGGTTCCCTTTGGGGATTTTTGCATAGACGCTGAAACCCGTTTCTTTTTCGATGAAGTTTGCGTCGCGAACACCGTTGCTGATTTTACTCTTGATGCTTACGAGCGCTGCTCCAAACAGAAATCCTAGGAACAGAGCTACGCCAAGGATGATTTTTTTCTTGGGCTTCGTCGCCTTGGTGACTTGTTCGGCATAGTCGATAATGCGAACGGTTCCTACTTCACCGGCAGAAACGAGCTTCAATTGCTGGATGTTGTTTAGCATCGAGGTGTACATGATTTTGGTTAAGTCCACCTCGTTGTTCAATTTCAGGACTTCTTGCTGAGTTGCGGGCAATTTCTTTGACTCGCTGGAATTTAGGGCCAGCTCGCGCTTGAGTGCGTTTTCCTGCTCCTCGTATGTCTTGATGGTCGGATGTTCTGGTTGGAACAGGCGTATGGCGTCTTTTTTCTTCTGCTGCAGGTTCAACAAGTCTTGCTGCAGTTTGTTCCTTCTCTCCAGGACTAGCCTTGTTTCGGCATTGATGTCTACGGAACCCACGCGATTGCGGTATGTGTTGAACCGTAGCATGGCGCTGTCCATTTGCGCTTTGACTTCAGGTAATTGCTTTTCGAGGAATTCTAGCGTTTTCTGTGCTTCGGCGTTGCTGCGTTCGACGTTTTGGCGCAGATAGGCGTTGGCGATTTCGTTTACAATTTCTGTAGCTCTGTCGGGGTATATGTCTTGATAGCTGAATTCAAGAATACCTGTTTTCTTGCCTTTTTCCTTGATGTCAAAGGCGCTCTTGAATGCTTCGATGGCATCAAGTTTGTTCATCTTGGAAAGCTCAAACCTTTGCCCGTTTTTTATGCTCATTTTATAAACGCTGAAAATGACGGAATCTCCGGCATAGGGTATTCTGTATGTTTCGCCTGCATGGCAGTCGCCTATGACTTTTTTGTAGTTGTGGTCGTATAGATCAAAGGTAAGGCTGTCCTTGGCGACGGCAACCCAGGGTTTGCCTCGCTCTTTTTCGGGAATATTGTCCCAGGGGATTTCAAATTGGTTCAACTCCATTCGGCCTTCTTTGTGCAATAGACGCTGGAGTTTACGTGTTGGATTTGCGACATACGACAATCGCATTTTTTCTACTGCGTCACCAATGATTTGTCGGCTCTTGATAAGTTCTATTTCTGTTTCAGCGGGGCTAGAACTGGCAAATAGGCTTCCGAGCCCGCCCATCATTGCTCCGGCCATGCCCTTGTTGTTTTTGGACTCTATTTGAAGTAACGCGTCGACTTGGTAAATGGGCCTGATCCACATGGCGACAAGGACGCCAACAACGCCCGACAGTATAATGCAGGGCAACATGATATGCCAGTTCTTGGCCAGGTCTTTCAAAAGGTCAAAAAGGTCGGTTTCTTCTTTTTTGGGTGACGATGCCATTAGATAAACCTCAATGTTCTTAACATTCCTTCCTAAAATAGAAAAAATTGCTAAAATATTTACGATGAATAAGTTAATTGCGTTAATCTTTTTGGCGTTTTGCGCATCGTTTGCCTATATTCCGGGCGAATCGGGCTTTGTTTCGCAGGATGGCGGTCACGGGATTTTCGGGAACCCGGCTTCGCTTTCCGCTTTCGATTCCAAGGGCGCGTTGCTCGGCTACCAGTTTGACGACAACGTGTCCGCCCTGCGTGCGGGTGCGAATACGGAGCGGCTGGGCGTTGGGTTTGACTACCGCACCGACGGCGAGGGGTTCGACGAGACGCGTTGGAGTGCTACGTATTCGTTCCCGATGTTTGACCGGATGTTCTTCTGGGGATCGCGTGTGACGGCGCTGCGTAGCGCCGACTTCACGGGTACGGAATGGACCATGACGCAGGGATTCCTGTTCCGCCCGGTGCGTTTCTTCTCGCTGGGCTACACCTGCGAGAATCTGCTCTACTTGGGACCGGAGTCAGAGGACCGCATCCACAGTTTCGGGGCTACTCTCCGGATAGGCAGGAATTTCGCGGTAAGTTACGACTGGGAAAATTTCGATAACCACAGGCTCTTGCTGGAACTTGGGCTCTACGGGTTCCGCTTTGGCCTGCAGATGCCCCTGTACGGCGACGACGAATGGCGCCTTACGGTTGCAACCTCTATCGGGGGCAATCTCGATGTCGGGCTTACTCTCTTTGACGATTATCTGCCCAAGCGCGGTGTGGTTGGCTACCATTCGGCGCGCAATCCGTATGCATCCGGTTTTGCGAAAATCGTGCGAGTCCCTCTCGACATGGACGTGGTGGAGTCGAGCCGGGAACTCCCGTTTTTGGGGGCGCGCGATATAGGCATTTCGAAGGTGCGCAACCTGTTCGAACACCTTATGCGCGACCCGTCGGCGGGGCTCGTGATTCTTGATTTTTCGGGCTATCGCGGGAACCTGGGGATTTCGGGCGAAATAAACCGGATGGTGATGGATTTGCGTGCGCGCGGCAAGAAGGTCGTTGCCTATGTGGATGATATTCGTTTGTCTGTGCTGCTTGCCTCGGCTTCCGTGGACCGCGTCGTGGCGGAACCTTCGGCGCACCTTACCTGGCGGGGGCTTGGCGGCAGCACGCTCTACTACAAGGGGTTGTTCGAAAAACTGGGAGTCAAGGTGGAATTCCTCAAGCACGGGGCGTACAAGTCGGCGGTGGAACCCTACATTGCCGATTCCATGTCTGCCGAGGCGCGCGAGAACCGGCTGGAGCTCTACAACGACCTCTGGCAGTCCGTTTCGGGAATGGTCGCTGTGCGGAACACCCGCCAGTCCCTCGGGGTAAAGCGCTCGCTCGATTCGCTTGCGGGTGTCCCGGTGGTGTCGGCGATGGCCGCCGTGCGGACGGGGCTCGTGGATACGCTCCTTTACATAGACCAGGTGCCGGCTTACGCGCTCAGGGAGTTTTTCGACGTGGACGCCCCGCAGGCGCGCTACAGCGACTGGTCGCCGACATCGCGCAAGCTGTTTGACGAGAGCTGGCGCAGGCGTTCGCGCATCGCTCTCTTGAATATCGACGGCACCATCGACTCGAAGATGGAGCAGGATGTGGCCGCTGCACTGCGCCGCCTTCCGGGCAGTGCCGAGGGTCTCCTCGTGCGCATTTCCTCGCCGGGGGGCAGCGTGATTGCGTCGGATAAAATCTGGGGTGCCATCACGGAACTCAGGAAGCGCGAATTCCCCGTTGTCGCAAGCATTGGCGACATGGGCGCCTCGGGTGCATATTATATCGCCTGTGCCGCCGACGCAATCTTTGCCGAACCGTATTCCATTGTCGGGAGCATCGGCATTTACGGGGGCAAGGTCGACGCTTCCGGGCTGTTGAGCAAGGTGGGTGTCAAGGCGGAAACGGTCAAGACGCACGAGCATGCCGATGCGGAAACGTTTGCACGCCCGTGGACCGACGAGGAGAAGGCCGCCCTCCAGCAGTATATGGATGAATTCTACGGGCGGTTCGTGGGCGTGGTGTCAAAAGCTACGGGCATTCCGCGCGCGAAGGTGGATTCCTCGTATGGCGGTGGTCGCGTGTTCGTGGGCGAGAAGGCGCACAAGTATGGGCTCGTGCATGGCTTGGGCGGGATGGATGCCGCCTTGAAGGAACTTCGCCATCGTGCGGAAATCAGTGACGGGACTGAAATTGAGCTGGTGCCGCTCCAGACGGGCGGTTCCAATATTATCAGGGATGCCTCGGCGAACGCCTTGATCGATTTTGTGCTGGACATGGAACGTGTGCAGTTCTGGGCTATCGATCCGTTGCTTTTGGAAGGTGCTGAATGATTGCGATTGTCCTCACCGTTCTCTGTTGCCTTTTCTTCTCGGCGTTTTGCTCCGTTACGGAAGCGTCGTTCTACAGCGTTCCGCCCGCGACGGTCGAGTTCTTGCAGAAGAACAAGAAGTTTACGGCGAAGTACCTCACGCACGTAAAGGAGAACATCGACCGCTATATCGCGTCTGTGCTCATCGTGAACACGGTGGCGAACACGGTGGGAGCCTCGCTTGCGACGGCGCTCGCGGTGAAGCGTCTTTCCTCTACGGGTGCGATGCTCTTGCCCGTGATTCTCACTATACTCATTCTCCTCTTCGGCGAAATCACTCCCAAGACGCTTGGCGTGAAGCAGGCCAAGACGTTTGCCCCGCTGGTGGCGGTCCCGTTCTACTACATCACCAAGATTCTCGGCTGGACTGGCCTTATCTGGCTCTGCCTCACGCTTACCAAGCACTGGACTCGCGAAGATGAAGAGAAGAAGGACGTGAGCATCGAGGACATCAACAGCCTCGTGAGTCTCGGGCTCCGCGAAGACGTGATTGACCGCCAGCAGGCTTCCGTCATCAAGAACATTCTTTCGCTCAAGTCGGTCGCCGCGCGCAAGATAATGACCCCGCGCCAGGTGGTGTTTACACTCCCTGCCGACAAGACTATCGGCGAGACAATCGACGAACTCGGGAACTGGCCTTTTTCGCGTATTCCGCTGTATGCTGAGAACAAGGACCACTGGATAGGGATAGTTCTTCGGCGCGATGCCTACAACAAGCTTGCCGAAGGGAATCGCGACATTACGCTTAGGAAACTGATGCGCCCGTTGCAGCTCATTCCCGACAGCGTCATGATAGACAAGCTTTTGCTCCGTTTCCTCAAGCAGCGTGGCCACATGGTGGGCGTGGTGGATGAGTTCGGTGCCATTGCGGGTATCGTGAGCCTGGAAGACGTGCTCGAGGAGATCCTCGGCCGCGAAATTGTGGACGAGTACGACGAGTCCGTGAACCTGCAGGAGACCGCCCGCCGGAGGTCCAAGGCTCTCGCTTTCATGCGCAAGAACCGCTCGACCATGAAGCGTGTGGCCATCCGCCGAGAGGGCCTGGAAGACCCCAAAAAGTGATATTTTGACATCATAATTAGCATAATTGATATAATTAATAGAATAAAAATCCGCTAATTTACGGGCTTTTCTGAAAAAATAGACTTTTTTACCCTTGTCGAGCTTGCCAAAACCATCTATATTTGTCTTGCTTTTCTTGGGGCGCCCCTGCCCCGGAATCCAATTAACTTAGAGGATTTACATGAAGACCATTACGGTAAACCCGAAGTCCGTCACCCGCAAGTGGAAGCTTGTGGATGCTGCGGAAAAACCCCTGGGACGCGTTGCAAGCGAAGTTGCTCGCCTCCTCATGGGCAAGCACAAGGCCATCTATTCCCCGAACGTCGACACTGGTGACTTCGTTGTTGTCATCAACGCCGGCAAGGTTGCCGTTACCGGCACCAAGAACCTGAAGAAGGAATACTTCCACCACACCGGTCACATCGCCGGCGAACGCTGGATCAACTTCGCCGACCTCATGGCGAAGGACCCGACCGCCCCGCTGACCGCTGCTATCTGGGGTATGCTCCCTCACAGCGCTCTTGGCCACAAGATGGTTAAGAAACTCAAAATCTATGCCGGCGCCGAACATCCGCACGCTGCGCAGAACCCCGAAGTCGTTGACTTCTAATCTTTAGAACGGAGGATACCTCTATCGCTACCGCAAAGAACAAGAAGATCTACCGTGGCACGGGCCGCCGCAAGAACGCCATCGCCGCTGTGATCCTGAAGCCGGGTACCGGCAAGCGCACTATCAATGGTCGTGATTTCAAGGATTACTTCCATTCCGAAGTGCAGAACATGATTGCTAACCTTCCGTTCGCCATCCTCGGCAACGCGGAAGAATGGGACGTCGAAGTCACCGCTCGCGGCGGTGGAATCGCCGGCCAGATGGGCGCTGTCCGTCTTGGCATTTCCCGCGCTCTCGTGGCTAACGACGCCGAAGTCAAGCCCGCCCTCAAGAAGGAAGGCCTCATGACTCGTGACGCCCGTGCCGTTGAACGTAAGAAGTTCGGCCGCAAGAAGGCTCGTAAGCACTTCCAGTTCAGCAAGCGCTAATCTGCGAATCGCTTTTATGGAAAACCCCGGTTTTATGCCGGGGTTTTTCTATATTCCCTGCTATGACTCCCCGCACATACGCCGCCATAGACCTGAAGTCGTTCTTTGCCTCGGTGGAATGTATCCTTCGGGGCTTGGACCCGCTCAAGGCAAAGCTCGTGGTGGCCGACGAGAGTCGCACGGAAAAGACGATCTGCCTTGCAGTGACGCCCGCGCTCAAGGCCTACGGGATTCCCGGGCGTGCGCGGCTCTTCGAGGTGAACCAGAAGGTGCGTGAGGTCAAGCAGCGTACAGGCGAGACTATTGAATTCACTATCGCAAAACCGCAGATGGCGAAGTACGTGGAGTATTCCACGAAGGTCTACAATGTTTACCTGAAGTACGTAAGCGCCGAGGATATCCACGCGTATTCCATCGATGAGTGCTTCCTGGACTTGACAAAGTACTTGAAGTTATACAAGAAGACGGCCCGCGAATTGGTGAAGACTATTATCCAGGATGTGCTTGCAACTACGGGGATTACCGCGACGGGCGGGATAGGCACGAACCTTTACCTGTGCAAGATCGCGATGGATATCATGGCGAAACATGTGGATGCCGATGCCGACGGTGTGCGCATTGCGGAACTCGACGAGATGAGTTACCGCAGGCAGTTGTGGTCGCACCAGCCAATTACGAGTTTTTGGCAGGTGGGCAGGGGCATTGCCGCGCGCCTTGAAAACTGCTACCTGAACGGTGGGCGCGGAATACATACTATGGGGGACATTGCGCGTGTGAGTGTGAAGAACCCCGAGGCGCTCTACAAGATGTTCGGCGTGAATGCGGAAATCTTGATTGACCATGCCTGGGGTTACGAGCCGTGCACCATCGCAGATATCCGTAGTGCAAAACCGCAAAGCCAGAGTACGGGCGAGGGCCAGGTGTTGCAGGATCCGTACCCGTTTGACAAGGCGCGCCTCGTGGTGCGCGAGATGGTGGATACGGTCACGATGACGCTGGTGGAACATGATCTCGTGTGTAACGGCATGGTGCTTACGGTGGGTTATGACCGCGAGAACGTGGACAAGGGTATTTATCACGGCGAGACGGTGCAGGATTATTATGGCAGGACCGTGCCGAAGCCTGCGCACGGAACGGCTTCGCTCGGGCACTATACGAGTTCACAGACGGCGATTGCCGATGCGGTGATGAAACTCTTTGACCGCATTGTGGACCCGATGCTTACGGTACGTCGCTTGAACCTTGTGGCAACTGACATCGTGGATGCGCGTCACGAAGGCTATGACCTGTTTACCGACGTGCAGAAGCAGGAACGTGAGAAGAAGCGCCTCAAGGCGGAACTAATGATTAAAAAACGCTTTGGCAAGAATGCCATCGTAAAGGGCATGGACTTGCAGGAGGGCGCCACCACGGTAGAGCGCAACGGACAGATCGGAGGCCACCGTGCGTGATGATTACAAGGACATAATAGACTTGCCGTATCCGAGGAACGATTGGAACTTCCTTATGAAGCACCCGCGCATGGCGATGGATGCCCGTGCGAAGATTTTCCACCCGTTTGCAGCGCTCCGCGGGCATGCAGAGGCGCTTGACGCTACGGCGGAACGCAAGCAAGATGCGGTCGAAAACGAACTTGTTCTTGAAGATCCCGATATGGTGATTCCCGAAAGCGGTTCTGAATTTTTATAAATTGTTTGTATGATGCGTATCCTGGTTACATCGCTGGCACTTGTCTTTGCGCTTGCAAGCCTCTCCGCGGCGAAGCCCTCGAAAGCGAAGGCTAACGCGAAGCCTGCGAAGACATCCGCAAAGGTGACTGCGAAAAAACAGGAATTCAAGGACTCGCGTGACGGGCAGGTTTACCGCCTGGTGAAAATTGCGGGCCTTACCTGGATGGGCGACAACCTGAACTATAATGCGGAAGGCAGTTTTTGCCTCGATGATGACGAGAACAACTGCATGGCGTATGGGCGCCTCTACAGCTGGGACGTTGCGCAGAAGGCTTGCCCCGCGGGTTTTCGCGTGCCGACGCACGCTGACTTTGAGAAACTCTGGACGGCTGCCGGCGCGGATTTCAATGCGGGTTACCTCTTGAAGACGGATTATGGATGGAAGGGCGACACCAACGGGAACGATACGCTCAGGTTTTCTGCCATGCCTGCGGGCAACCGCTTTGATGACGGGACCTACGGGAACCTGGCGAAGTTTGCCTTTTTCTGGACGTCGGACGATTCTTCGGAAGAAGTCTCTGCAGGCGAGGCTCGCGTTTGGTATCTCACGAACAAGTCGATGGCTTTCGGTTACACCGCCAAGTCCAAAAAGTTTGCGTTCTCTGTTCGCTGTGTCAGGTAGCTAGGTATGTCGCAGGGTAGAAAGACATTTGACTCCATCCGCAATATTGCGATCCTTGCCCACGTAGATGCGGGCAAGACGACGCTTTCGGAACGCATACTGTTTGCGGCGGGCGAGGTGCGCCGCCCGGGCAAAGTCGAGGAAGGCCTTGCCACTATGGACTACATGCCCGAGGAAAAGGAACGCGGCATTACCATCGAGAGCGGTGTCGCTCATTTTGAGTGGAAGAACACTTGGTTCAACTTTATTGATACTCCGGGCCATGTGGATTTTGGCGCGGAGGTCGACATGGCGCTTTCTGCGGTGGAAGGTGCCGTGCTTGTGGTGAGTGCCGCGAGCGGTGTCGAAACGCAGACCGTTGCCGCTTTCCGCAAGTTGCGCGAGGCGGGCGTGCCCGTAATCCTGTTTATAAACAAGCTGGACAATCCCGACTATTCGCTGGACGAAACCCTCATCAACGTGGAAGAACAGCTGGGCGTGCGGCCGGTGCTTATGGCCCTTCCCGAATATACTTCGGGCAAGATGAGCGGTATACTCGATGTGTTGAGCCAAAGCAGGCTTGTGCACTCCGAGACGGGCGAGGAGGTCGTGGATGACGGCTGGAACGTTGAAGACGGCTGGGACAATTCCCGCGAGCTCAAGAAGCATTATGCCGAGGCGGTGGAATTCGCGAGCAACTTCGATGACGAGATACTGAAACTTGCTATGGAAGGGAAGGCTGTCGCTCCGAAGATGCTCTTGCGCGGGCTTAGGCGCCTTGCCTTGGACAAGGACTACGCGCTTTGCTATGCGGGCTCTGCGCTCGAGGGCTACGGCGTGCGTAGCCTCATTACGGCACTCTCGTTCTTTTTGCCGGAGGTTCCTGAGTTTAATGCGGGTGAACTCGGCCAGGTTATCCGCTTGCGGCATTTCAAGGGCGTGGGCGAAATCTCGCTGTTCCGCAGCCATACGGCGATGGAACGCAAGGAATGGCCCGCGGGTTTCGAGTTCTCGAGGCTCAGGGCAAACCTTCTTGTGCCTGTCGAAGAAATCCGCCCGGGCGATATCTATGCGATGCGCACTCCGTTCGAGACGGAGCTCGGGCAGATTATTTATCTGGATGGGAGTCGAAAGATTGTGGATGAGGATCCAGACCAGCAAAACAGTATTCGCGACAGGTACCGCCCGCTGTTGCAGACGCGTGTGGAGTGCCTGGGCTCGGAAGACTATCACCATGTGGAAAAGAGCCTGAATACGCTCAGCCGCATGGATCCCTCTTTCCGCGTGCAGAAAGACGATGGAGGTTTCTGGTACCTGCATACCGTGGGCGAGGTACAGCTCGATGTGTTGCTGGCGCGTCTCAAGCGGGAATTCGGCTGCGAGGTTCGCGCGGGTAGTCCCGAGGTGCGCTGGCAGGAACGCCTGTGCCGCGAAGTGGGCCCTGTCGAGAACACATTCCAGATTGGGCCGCACAAGATTTCCATTAGGCTTTCTGCTAGCCCGCTGGAAGGGGATGCTCACGATATCCGGCTATCCGCCGAGTTCTTGGAAACCGCTCCCCGCGAGATTCTTGCGGGTGTGCGTTCCGCTCTCCTGGAGTCGACCGAAATCGGCGTGCTCGGGAAGGGCGCTCTGGTGGGCGTGCGCTTCGAGGTCCATGAATTCACGTGGACCGAGGGAGCGCTCCCTCCCATGATCAAGAAGGCGTGTGGTGATGCGGTCATTAAACTGATAAAGCCCGCCGACGTGCAGCTTTACGAACCCGTCATGGAACTTTCGCTTGAATGTCCCGTGAACTTTGCGGGCCTCGTGACGGGCGACATCCAGTCCCGCGACGGCAAGGTGAAGGAAATCGGCGGCGACGGCAAGACTCACTTCTTGAAGGCGGAAGTTCCCCTGCGCAAGATTTTTGGATATGCGACGGGCGTGCGGAGCATCAGCAAGGGGACTGCGCTCTACAGCATGAGACTGCTCGGCTACAGGCCCGCGACAGTTTAACCCCGGCAATATTCAATATCACTCAAACCTTAGCGCTTCGATGGGGTCGAGCCTGCTCGCCTTGCGGGCCGGGTACCAGCCGAAAAACACGCCGGTGGCAAAGCACACGCCGAAACTCACCACGACGCTCATGAACGATACGCTCATGGGCCAGTTCATCACGTTCTTCACGATTTCGGAGGCGGCGACTCCGAGCGCAATCCCGATGGCGCCACCCAGCAGGCTGATGATGACGGATTCGAACAGGAACTGGAGCAGAATGTCGCGACCGCGCGCGCCGATGGCCATGCGGAGCCCGATTTCCTTGGTGCGTTCGGTGACGGAAACGTACATGATGTTCATGATGCCGATGCCGCCTACAAACAAGCTAATTCCGGCAATCGCGGTAAGCACGAGCGAGAGCAAATCCGAGGTGCTCGTGACCATCGTAATCATTTCTTCTTGCGTGAAGATGCGAAACGGGTCGGTGGGCTTTGTCCAGCTGCGGCGCTCTTTCAATATGCCCATGATTTCTTCGGTCGCCTTCTCGGCATAGCCTTCACCGATGGAGTTCGCGAGAATCTGGCGTATCTTGGTCGTCGCGCCGAAGCGTTTCATTACCGTCTGGTAGGGCGTGAAAATCACGTCGTCCTGGTCTTGCCCGAAATCTCCGGAACCTTTCGCTTTCAACGTGCCGATGACCTTCAGCGGAATATTCTTGTAGCGGATGGTCTTGCCGATGGGGTCACTGTCGGGGAACAGGTTTTTAACGACGGTCTGCCCGATGACGCAGACTTTTGCCATGCGGTCGGTCTCGTCGTCGAACATCACGCCGTCGGCGATTTCGTAGTTGCGTATCTTGAGGTAGTCCGCCGACACGCCCGAAAGCGATGTGGGGGAGTTGTTGTTCCCGACAATGGCCTGCCCGCCCACCGAAATCAGGGGCGAGACGGCGTCGATGTAGGTGGCCTCCTTGCGGAGCGCAATCACGTCTTCTTCTTCAAGCGTTTCGGTAGAACTGCTGGCATCCATCTGCACGCCGCCGCGCCTGCTCTGGTTTGGCATGATGGTGATGGCGTTCGTGCCCATCGCAGTCATCTGTTCCTTGATGGACTTCTTGGAACCTTCGCCCATCGCGACCATGGTAATCACGGCGGCAACGCCGATGACGATGCCGAGTACGGAAAGGAATGTGCGCATGCGGTTGCGCAACAGCGCCTTGAGGGAAATCTTTATTAAGGTAATCGGGCCCATTATTCCTCCTCGTCAAATTGTTCCGGCGGAGGGAGTGCCTCGAATGCGGTGCGGGCATCCTGCATTTCGTTCTTCACGTCCTTTTTCAAAAGCCCGTCTCGCAACGTCACGGTACGTTCGCTGAAGGTAGCAATATCGGGCTCGTGCGTCACGAAGGCGATTGTCTTGCCCTGCCTGTGCAGTTGCTGGAAAATCATCATGATTTCGTAGCTGGTGCGGGTGTCCAGATTTCCGGTGGCCTCGTCGGCCAAAATAATCACCGGGTCGTTCACGAGGGCGCGAGCGATGGCGACTCTCTGCTGCTGGCCACCGGACATCTGGTTCGGCAGGTGGTTCATGCGGTCTTCTAGCCCGACCATCTTGAGGGCCTCGATGGCACGGCGGTGCCTTTCGTCGGCGGAGACCTTCGAGTTGTACAGGAGAGGCAATTCCACGTTCTCGATGGCCGTGGTGCGGCTCAGCAGGTTGTAGCTCTGGAATACGAACCCGATTTTTTGGTTCCGGATCTTGGCCAGGGCGTCGCCCTTGAGTTTTTCGGTATGTTCGCCGTCTAATATATAATGTCCGGAGGTCGGCCGGTCCATGCACCCGAGGATATTGAGCATCGTGGACTTGCCCGAACCGGAGGTTCCCATGATGGTCACGAACTCGCCGGGGTAGATGTCGAAGCTTACCCCGCGCAAGGCATGCACGGTTTCCTCGCCCATTTTAAAGTCGCGGCGGAGGTTCTGTATCGAAAGTATGGGGCTTTTTTCACTCATTTTCGCCATTTTAGATGATTTTACATAATTTTCCGTTGCATTTAGGCCTGAAGATAATACATTTAAGGCGGTTGTGTGGCGAAATTCTGTCTGTTAGGGCAGGATGTTTTTCGCCACTATTTGTTTTTTTGCTAGTTTTTGTAATAAATATGTATTGTTCCGAATCGCACGTATCTTGACGTTTGATAAGGACTTGGAGATTTTTGATGGAAACGAAAGTACCGCAAGGCACTGCTCAGAAACCGGAAGACGACGAGATAGATATTCTCGAGATTTTGGCGTTTCTTAAGACGAAGTGGAAATTCCTTTCGATATTCCTTGTTTTGGGCATTTTAGCGGGTGGCGTCGCTTCTATGTGGATGCGCCCCGCGTATAAGAGCGACATCCTTTTACAGGTAGATGTGAAGGGAAACAAGTCGTCCAAGGCCCTCGGTGAGATGGGCGCCCTCCTGGATGTCTCCACCCCCTCCGAAGCGGAAATGCAGCTTATCAAGAGCCGTATGGTGCTTGCTTCTGTCGTCGAGGAACAGCGTCTTTGCTATTCTGCGGTGCCTCTCAACAAGCTTGACCGCCTGTTGCACCGTGAAGGCCGCATGGACCTAGAGTACCTGAGTATTCCTCGTGCTGTGAGTGAGGCCAAAATCAAGATCAAGGCTCGCGTGCTTGCGGATTCCACCAAGTACGAGATTCTGGGGGCCGATGACGTGGTCCTACTGAAGGGCGAGGTCGGGGAAACCTACCGCCAGCCCTATGGCGGCGATACGCTTGTCATTTGTGTGCGTTCTTTGCAGGCTCGTCCGGGCCAGACATTCATGTTGGGTGCCGCCCATCCTCAGATGGCGGTCGCCGGTCTCCTGAGCGGTCTGAGCGTTTCGGAAGAGGGCAAGAATTCCGGGATTATCCGTGTTTCGACGCAGCATGCCTACCCAGACCGGGTGGCGGATATCCTGAATGCCATCGCGAATACCTACCTGAAGCAGAATATCGAGATGCGCAGTGCCGAGGCGAAAAAGACCCTCGAGTTCCTGGAAGAGCAGCTCCCCGGCGTGAAGTCGAAGCTTGATTCCGCCGAGCAGAAGTTGACGACCTTCCGTCACGAGAACGGCACTATCGACCTTTCGGGCGAAACCCGCGTACACCTCGAGAAGGATGTGAGCCTCCAGCAGCGCCTGCTTGAACTTGAACAGAAAAAGCAGGAAGCCCTCCGCTTGTTCCAGGCGGAACACCCGACGGTGCGCACCATTGAGCAGCAGCAGGCAAGGCTTTACGGCGAGTTGGCAAAACAGCAGAAGGCTGCCGCCAAGCTCCCGAAGACGCAGCAGGAATTCCTTTCCCTGCAGGAAGAAGTGGAAGTCAACAACAAACTGTACACGAACCTCCTGAACAACATCCAGCAGCTCCGCGTGGTGCAGGCAGGTGAAGTCGGTAATGTGCGTATAGTGGACCAGGCGTATGTGCCCATAAAGCCCGCGAAGCCGAACCGCAAGCTGATTTTTGGCGGTGTCACTTTGGGATTCCTCCTCCTGGGCTGTGCCATTGTGCTTGTGCGTCGTATGTCGCGTAACGGTGTGACCAGCAGTAGTGAGGTCGAACAGGTTACGGGAATCGGTGTTTACGGCAAGCTCCCGATGCTCGGCAAGGGTACCGAAAACGATGTGTTCAACCCGGTCGTGCACGACAAGCCCGATGAGCCTTTTGCCGAGGCGGTGCGTGCATTGCGGACTGCTCTCGAGTTCTCCCTGTTTGCCGACGGCAAGAAGGTCCTCATGGTATCGGGCCTTGTCGAAAGCGTGGGTAAGTCCTTTGTGTCGACGAACCTTGCGTGCTCGTTTGCCATGTCGGGCAAGAAGGTCTTGCTCGTGGATATGGACCTGCGTCGTGGCCGCCTGTTCAAGAAGGGCCACAAGGGCCTTTGCGAAATGTTGCGTACGGAAAGCTTTACCGACGAGTATATCGAGAAGATTACCGAGAACTTCCATGTGCTTGGCTCGGGCAAGCGCGTCGTGAACCCTGGCGATTTGCTCAACAAGGAACGTTTCGGCGCCTTCCTCGATGCATTCCGTGGCAATTACGATTTGATTGTACTTGATACGCCGCCTGTATTCCAGTGCAGCGATGCGCTCCTCACCGAGAAATACGCGGATTACCTTTTGTGCGTGCTGAAGCATTCGGCGCATACCATGGAAAGCATCCAGGATGCGCTTTCGACCTTCGACCGCAGTATTGAAACACCTTTGCCGAAGGCGTTCGTGTTCAACAAGTGCGAACGTCATGCGGGTTATGGCTATGGCGGCTATTACGGCTACTATGGCTATTACAAGAAGTATTAACACACAATAAGGAGAATCGATGAAAAAATCATTCGCTCTTTCATTACTAGCCGCTGGCTTCGCCTTCGCCCAGAGTGGGTTGATGGGCGGGGTGGACGGTATCCACCAGCACAATGCCAGTACCCTTGGCCAATGGAACTTCTCCATCGGCACGGGTGGTGACATTACCCTGGATTCCTGGTCTCTCACTCGTGGTGGCCTTTACACCTACAAGGGCAAGACCTATGATCTCAACCAGTGGGACTGGACTCTCGCCGGCAACTTCAATGCAGCGATCGGTCTCCTCGACTTCTTGGATGTCGGTGTGAGCCTGCCGCTCTACTACGACCACGCCAATGACGATGAAGGCCCGTCCGGTGGATTGGACATGTGGACCACGAGCCGTGGCGACCTTGATCTCTGGTTCAAGGCTGCGGTTCCGTTCAGTGACGAGAGCATCTTCGGCCTTGCCGCAATGTTCGACTTCTACATTCCGACGGGTGAAAACTCCGTGGGTACGCGTCCTCGCCATGCTTGGTACCTGAATGGTGATGGCATTACCCATCCGTTCTCTGCTGACGCATTTGCAATGGCTGGAACCCTCGAGTTCACCTTGGACCTCACCAAGAAGAACATCCCCATCCGTTGGAACAACCATGCTGGCTTCGTGCTTGCGACTGGCGACGGTCAGGCCAATACGCTCGTCTACGGTACGGGCATCAACTGGCTCCCGCTCTCCTGGTTGGATGCCTTCGTCGAATACTCCGGCGAATTCCGTCTGAGCGAGACCAACTACCCGCGTGAAGCCATCGAAGATCCGATGCTCATTACTCCGGGTCTCCGCTTCCACCTGCCATGGAACATCGACTTCGCCATGGGTCTCGACATCGCTGTCCGTGCTCTCAAGAACTTCGGCTACGACATGAAGGACGAAATGGAAACTGCCAACCTCTACACGGTTCGCTACATGGATGAACGTGGTAACAAGGTTACCTACGGTTACGTCCCGACTCCGCGCTATGCCGGTACTGCCGCCCTCGTCTGGCGCTTCGGCAGCAAGAAGAAGGATACCGATGGTGACGGTGTAGAAGACAAGAAGGATTCTTGCGCCAATACTCCGGCCGGTGCCGTGGTTGACTCCGTGGGCTGCCCGCTCGACGGCGACAAGGATGGCGTGCTCGATGGATTCGACAAGTGCCCGGGTACTCCGGAAGGCGCTACCATCGACTCTGTCGGCTGCCCGTTTGACACTGACAAGGATGGCGTTTACGACGGCATTGACAAGTGCCCCGAAACTCCGGAAGGACACCAGGTCGGCATCAATGGTTGCGAAGGCGACTTCGATGGTGACGGCGTGGAAGACTCCTTCGACCGTTGCCCGAACACCCCGAAGGGTGTGCCTGTCGATACCACGGGTTGCCCGAAGGATACCGACAAGGACGGCGTGACGGATGACATAGACAAGTGTGCCGATACTCCGGCCGGCTTCCCGGTTGACTCTCTCGGTTGCCCGATGGATAGCGACAAGGACGGCGTGCCCGATGCTCTCGACAAGTGCCTCAACACTCCGGCTGGCCTCCCGGTTGACTCTGTTGGCTGCCCGGCCGATGCCGACAAGGATGGCGTTGCTGATGCTCTTGACAAGTGCCCGAACACCAAGGCTGGTGCTCAGGTGAATGCCGAAGGTTGCGAAGGCGACTTCGATGGTGACGGTGTCCCCGATGATGCTGACAAGTGCCCGAACACCAAGGCTGGCGTACCGGTTGACTCCGTGGGCTGCCCGGCCGATACCGACAAGGACGGCGTGTTCGACGTGAACGACAAGTGCCCGAATACTCCGGCCGGAACGACTGTCGACAACACCGGTTGCCCGATGGACTACGACAAGGACGGCGTGCCTGATGACAACGACAAGTGCCCGAACACCAAGCCGGGTATCACTGTTGACTCTACTGGCTGCCCGCTGGATAGCGACAAGGACGGCGTGTTCGATGGTCTTGACAAGTGTGCCGATACCCCGAGCGAAGTCTCTGTTGACTCTGTCGGCTGCCCGATGGATACCGACAAGGACGGCGTTGCCGACTACCTCGACAAGTGCCCGTACACCCTCGAAGGTACCAAGATCGACGAGAAGGGTTGCCCGCTCGACAAGAAGGAAGACCTGAACGAACTGAAGCACGGTATCGAGTTCCAGACGAACTCCACCAAGTTCACCAAGAACAGCTTCGGCAAGTTGAACGACCTCGTCGCTCTCCTCCAGAAGCACCCGAACGTGAACCTTGAAGTTCAGGGCCACACCGACAACGTCGGCTCCGCCAAGAAGAACAAGGATCTCTCTCAGAAGCGTGCTCAGGCTGTTGTGGATTACTTCGTGAAGAAGGGTGGCATCGCTGCCGATCGTCTCCGCGCTGTCGGTTACGGTCCGGACAAGCCGATTGCCAGCAACTCCACCAAGAAGGGCCGCAAGCAGAACCGTCGCGTGGAATTCGTTCCGTTCGACAAGTAACTGAAGGCTTCTAGATCTTCAAAGACTCCCCCTCCAAGGGGGAGTTTTTTTATTCCTATATTATACCCGTGCTGCATTTTATCAAGTACAATGCCATCGGTATCATAAACACGCTCATCACGCTTGCCGTGGTGTGGGTGTTGCACCAGCTGCTGGACTGGAACCTGGAACTCTCGAACTTTTTGGGGTTTATCGCGGGCGGTGTCAACAGCTACCTCATGAACCGTATATGGAATTTCAAGAGCAATAACCGCAAGCGCACCGAGGTTGTGCGCTTTGTGATTGTGTTCCTTTTGAGCTATGCGCTCAACCTCGCGACGCTGGAAGCCTGCGCGTACCTGCTCGAGAATGCAGCCTGGCTGAGTTCGTTCAGTGCGTGGATTTCGCAGTTCATGAAGCCCACGTATTTTGCAAACATCGTGGCGAATGTCGTGTATGTGCTCGCGAGTTTTACGCTGTACAAAAAATGGGTGTTCCGGAAATGACGGATGGCGAATAATATGAATTGGATTGAAGGCAAAAAGTGCTCTGCGGAAAATGCCGCGGCGATGATTCAAGACGGTGATATTCTTGGCGTTTCGGGCTTTACGCTCGCGGGTTACCCGAAGGCGGTCCCCCTCGCGATTGCCTCCCGCGCAGAAAAAATGCACGCCGCCGGCGAGAATTTCCAGGTGACGCTCTATGCGGGTGCCTCTACCGGCGACAGCTGCGACGGTGCGCTTGCCCGCGCGGGAGCGATGAAACTCCGCATGCCCTACCAGAGCAATCCGAGCCTGCGCAAGGGAATAAACGACGGAAGCATCCGCTACATCGATGCTCACCTCGGGAAGATGGGCTACCTCGTGCGCACGGGTGCCGTGCCGCCCCCGACGGTAGCGATTATCGAGGTGAGCGCCATCATGCCCGATGGCCGCGTGTGCCTTTCCACCTCGGGCGGAAATTCGGTATGCTACCTCGACATGGCCCCGAAAATTATACTAGAGCTCAATACCCGCCTGGGCGAGAGCTGCATGGGCATTCACGACAACGCTCTCCCAGAACTGCCCCCGCATGCGAAGCCCCTACCGGTATATTCTGCGGGTGACCGCGCGGGCGACGAGTTCGTGAAGATCGATACAAACAAGGTAATTGCGATTGTCGAGAATGACGGCTACGACGAGGTAACCCCGTTTGTTGAACCTGATGAAGTTTCACGGAATATCGGTGAACGCATTCTGGACTTTATCCGCCACGAGGAATCGCACGGCAGGCTCCCGAAGGGCATGGCCTACCAGAGCGGCGTGGGCAAGGTCGCGAACGCGGTCCTTTGCGCGATGGCAAACGACGAGCGCCTCGGGCGTATAGACTTGTTCACCGAGGTCATCCAGGAGGCGGTGCTTCCGCTCTTGAAGAACGGCAAGCTCGGCGTTGCCAGCGGGACGGCGCTTACGCTGTCCCAGGCCGCTCAGCAGGAATTCGTGCAGAACGCATCCGAATGGAAAAAGCATTTCGTGCTCCGCCAGCAGGAGGTAAGCAACAGTCCCGACCTCATCCGTCGTGTGGGAGTCATCTCGATGAATACGGCCCTCGAAGCGGACATTTTCGGGAACGTGAACAGCAGTCTCGTATGCGGTTCGGCGATGATGAACGGCATTGGCGGCTCGGCGGATTTTGCCCGCAACTGCGCCCTCGGATTCTTCCTCACGCCCTCTGTCGCGAAGGGCGGCGCCATCAGTAGCATTGTGCCCTACGTGAGCCATGTGGACCACACGGAACACGACACCCAGATTTTCGTGACGGAACAGGGCCTTGCCGACCTCCGCGGGCTTGCCACCGAGGACCGTGCGCGCCTCATTATCAAGAACTGCGCTCACCCCGATTTCCGCGAACCGCTGACGGACTTCCTCGAATACGGGTTGAAGCATGCCAAGGGGCTGCACCAGCCCCTGCCGCTCGACCGCGCCTTCGAGATGCACAGCCGCTTCCTCGAAACGGGCAAAATGCTTTAAGTTGGAACGTCTGCGAGGGGCTTGCCACGCCCTTGCGGCGGAAAATAATATATTTTTAAGAAAGACGTGGTTCCGCGTATTACTGCGCAGGGAGAGTTTGATGGTTGCGAAAAAGGGTGCCTTTCAGGGCTTTTTTCCTGTATGGCTCGCGCTGTGCGCGGCCCTATTCGTGCTTGTTGCCTGCGGGGACGATTCCTCGGGCATGTCGGCAAATCCGGACGAACCGGCTTTTTCCGACAGCGGTCTTTCTTCTAGTTCTGTGGTGAGGAGTTCCTCTTCGTGGATTTCCTATTCGTATACCGGGCCCATTTCTGCTCATCCGGATTCGGTTGCCAATTCAGATACGACTGCTGCGGATACCGCCACTGCAGATACGTCGCTGCAGGCGGGTGATGCCGATACGGTAGTCGTGACCGATACGATTCCCGACACCACGAACTTTTCCCACGATATCGATAATGTCGTATTTCAATATGCGGAGATTTTACTTGACGGGGCCGCTTCCGCAGTTTTCTCTTTGAATGGAACCACTGCGAGTGCGGTGGAGGTGAACAAGAACGGTGTTGCTGGAAATGCTCGTGAAGTTCCCCTTGTACCTGAACCGGGCAACATCGAGGTCTTTTCCACTTACCGTATCAAGGTGGACCTTGAAGGAGTTTCCCTGAGTGGGGATCCTTCGCAGAAGGTCCCGCTTTCCGTGATAGCCGACATTTCTGATGACAACCCGGTAGCCGTGAACTTGTTTACGCACCTGCAGACGGCACGCGCGCTCGTCATCATGGAAAAGCCCACCTTTGTGAGCGCCGACGATATTCTGGATGCCTCCATGGATGCCGCCGCAAGTGATATCTGGAGCGCGTTCCATGTGTCTCTTGCAGATGTTGCCGCGGGCGATACGGCGGGAGCGATGCTTGCCTTGCACGCGATGCTTTCCGAAGTCATGCGCGACAGGGGCGCGTCTGTCTTGGATACCATTACGGAGCGTCTCGCGAAAAACGGCGTCTGGGGAGAAACCCCGATACCTGCCGCGATTGCGGATGTCCTGCTGCTGGCCGATGTGACGGATGGTTTTGCCTCTTTGCGTGAACAGTTCAGCGATGCGGGCAACGAAGTCGATATAGGTTTCGAGAAATACCTGCGGGCGTTCTATCAGGATAGGCTGAGCATTTCGCCATGCACGCCTGCTAACGTGAACCAGGTGTTCTCGGTGATAAATGGCTACAGCCGCTTTGCCCCGGAACAAGAATGGGACTTCTCTACGGTCAGCGAGCGCTTCATGTGCAATGCCGACGGGAAAATTGTCCTTGCTCCCGATAGCCTCAAGGATACCTACAGCTTCGAAGAGGGGGAAGAAGGCGAGGTCCGCGTAGGTGCGTTTACCGGGAACCTCTACTACACTTACGATGGTGGTATCTGGAGGCCCGCTACCGCCGTTGAGAAGGATTCTTACTTTGTCCAGGTTTCGGCGACGGATACTTTTGCCGATATCCAGGATGTTTACGAAAGCATCAAGCCGAACGAGCGTGTGATTTTCGTGTTGCGCCATGCGAAGCGCGGTGACGATACCAGCAAGAGCGGAACGCTTACCGAAGATGGCAAGGCGCAGTCGCAGGAGGTGGGCGCTAGGCTCACGAAATTCCCGGAGGACTTTGTTCTTGGGGCGTCGGAATTCCTGCGTGCGCACCAGACCGTGGAATATATCGCGCGTGGCCGCGGCCAGCAGTACGATGTCCGCGATACCTTCCCGGAACTCAACGACGACTGGTACACGGACGACAAGGAAGCGAACGAGAAGGCGAAGAACGAATGTGGCGGCGGTTGGGAAGTGACTGCCAAGTATGCCTATACCGGTGCCTATACCACGGGTGCCACTCCCGCATTCCATCCGCTTGCGGAACGTTCCGTTGAACTCATCGAGGATGTGCTCCTCAAGAAGTACAATGACCCCTCGCAACGGTTCATTCTGCTCAGTTCGCACGACAAGGTGATGGTTCCGCTGGTGGTTTACTGCACGAACAAGAAGGTGAACCTCAAGAAACACGATGGCGGCAAGTGGCTCAACTACCTTGCAGGTGTGGCCATTATCATCGACGAGAAGGGAAACAGGCGCTATATTCCCATAAAGAGCCTGGATTCCGCGTACATGTAGCCCGAATTCCGGCAGATTTTACTATTGTTCCTTATTATGAAGACGACATGGCCCATAGTACTGCTCGCCGTTTTTTTGGTATGCTGCGGATCCGACAATCCGGCGTCCGAAGATTCCGCTGTTGATGGATTGTCCAGCGGGGATACGGCGTATTCCGGCGGAGAACATCCGGGCGATTTCCATCCGGGAGACGGACGCTCGAACGGGAATTATTCGAGCGGTCGCGGGAACGGGGGTAGCTCCAGTTCGGTGAAGCCCGAACCCATATCGGCGGTGGCGGATACCCTCATCGAAGATACGACTGCGGTGGAGGACAGAAATGCCTTGCCTGCCTGCACGCCGGACAAAGAGGGCGAGTCCTTCTACGTAGGGAGCGAGCGCGTGCTCTATTTCTGCCTGGACAAGGAGTGGTACCCGTCCGAAACGGTCATGAACTTGTTCGAGATAGGGTGCAGCAAGGGTGTCTTGACATTGAATACGCCCGGTAGTGAAGAACCTGAGGAGGAATCTTCCGGGCAGACGAGCCCATGGGGTGGACACTTCGGTGGTGGCGGCACGACATCTTCTGCCCTTGACACGATGCCGGCGCGTATTCCCGGCGCGCATATCGTGGGCATTGCCGAGAAGGGTCCGTTCCGCTACGGCACCTCGGTAAAGATTATTGAACTCGACAGTACACAGCGCCTGGCCGATTCCAGGAAGACTCACAAGACCTGCATTACGGATGCGGCGGGCAATTTCAGTTTTGACAGCGTAGACCTCGTGTCGCCCTACCTGCGCGTGGAGGCGAACGGGTATTTCCACAACGAACTGACGGGCGGGCTGTCTTCGAACATGGTGACGCTGAAGGCGATTGTCGACGTGACGAATCGCGATACGGTGAACGTGAACATGCTTACCCACATGGAAGCCGAACGCGTGCTGAAACTCGTGGAGAACAGCGGCAACAACCAGCCTATCCGTGCCGTGAAGGCCCAGGCGCTCAAGGAAATCCTCTCGTCGTTCGAGATAAACTTGGGCGGCTCCAGTGGCGGCAATACCGGCGGGTTCGGCGGTTGGAATTTCGGCGGCCAGCAGCAGACGACCACCACGACCGATGGGCGCTTTGCCGAAGACATCGGGCTCTTTGACGGCGACGAGTATAGCGCGGCCCTGCTGGCGGTTTCCATAATGATGCAACGCAAGGGCTCCGGTAGCGAGATGCTCCAGTACGCGAACGGCATTGCGGAACGCATCAAGGGCAATGGCAACTGGGACGACAACAACGCGAAGGCGGATCTTGCCGACTGGTTGATGGTGCTCGATACTAGCGGCTCTTATGAGACTATCCGGAACAACATTGCAAGCTGGAATTTGGGCAAGGTGCCCGATTTCGAGAAACACCTCCGCAGTTTCTGGCCCAAGATATACCAGTTCGAGACCTGCGGCAGCATGACCGCTGGGATGGTGAAGCATGTTAACAACAGCCTGAGCAAGTTCTTTGTCTCGTATTACGAAGACCCGAACGGCCCGCGCGTGCGCTTTATCTGCGACAAGGAAACACACCAGTGGCGTGCGGCTAAGGATATCGAGAAAGATACGGTGGGTTTTGGCAAGGGCGAGTACGTAGGTCAAATCAAGAGCGGCGTTATAAATCAGGACCGATACTACGTTTACGAACAGGGTAAGGGCTATTGGCGCGAAGCTACCTCCGAAGATATCATGGAATTTGAAGATATCGGCGATGTGCTCAAGTCGCTCGCTTCCGACGAGAAGGCCATATTCATCTTGCGCCATGCGGAACGCGGCGACGATACCGGAAAGAACGGCCACTTGACAACCAATGGCAAGAAGCAGGCACAGACCGTGGGCGAAAAGTTCAAGGGTGTTCAGGTGACCTTCGCGAATTCGACCTACACGCGCAGCAAGGAGACCTGCGAGAATTTCGCCATTGGCGCGGGCGCGACCTATACCGAGAACACCATTGCGGATTTGGATGGCGAATGGTACGTGAAGGACGATTCCAAGTACGAATCGTGCAAGAGCAGCAGTGGTGGCGGCTGGGAAGCGACTTCTGCCTACGCATACAAGGGCGGAATCTGTCCAGGTGTCTATTACGACTTTGAAACGCGCAGCGAGGAATTCATATCGGATATCGTGAAGCCGCGTTTTGCCGAAGTGAGCCGCGTAGGAATATGGATTTCGCACGACACGTTCGTGGTTCCCATAACGGTTTACGGTTCCAACAAGAAGGTGAACCTGCGGTTCTTCGATACCAAACAGTGGATCAACTACCTCGCGGGCATCGCCGTCATCATGGATTCGAAGGGCAACATCCGCTACGTGCCGGTAAGGGGCCTGGAGAAGGGAACGATGACGATGTAGTTGTCGCCTGGAGGAGAAAATGAAGTTCAGGAATTTGTTTGTTGCTGCCGCACTCGCGAGCCTTGCTCCGTTCCTGGCCTCGTGCGAAGATGATTCGGTGAGCCCCGCCAATGACGGGGACAATGTAGAAGTTACGGTCCGTGATTCTGTCGTTATCCGTGATTCGGTTGTCATTCGTGATTCCGTCGTTGTGCGCGATTCCGTGGTGATCCGCGATAGCGTGCGCATGGTGGACAGCGTTCACGTGGTCGATAGCCTCAATGTCGTGGACAGCATCCATGTGGTGGATAGTGTCCAGGTGCGTGATTCTATCCGCGTGGTCGATACTGTGCAGGTTGCTGATACTGCCGTGGTCGCCGACACTGCGGTCTCCATCGATACTTTGTCTGCACTGGAAAAGAACAACCGGTATGTGCTTGAATCTTCCGTCGAGGGCTTTGTTCCGCTCGAAACGGTCTTTGCCGGCCTCTCGGAAGGCGAAAAGGTGGTAGCCATGCTGCGCCATGCGGAGCGCGGCGAGGATTACTCTTCGACAGGCCCTCTGAACGATAATGGTGTTGCACAGGCGCTTTCGCTGGGGCAAAAACTCCAGGGCGACATGGATATCTATTATGCGGCATCGCCCTCGACCCGCACGCACCAGACCTGCAGCAACATTGCGAAGGGGCGCGGCCAGGCCGATACGCTTGCGGATACTCTCGAGTTTTTGGGTGGCACCTGGTTTGTGAAGGATACGGTTGTCTACAAAAAGTATAAGGACGAACATAGCGGAAGTTGGAATGTGACTACCAAGTGGCTGTACGAGAACGCCTATGCCGATGCGTTCTATGATTTGGCTCCGCGCAGTACCGAGTATCTTGACGACAGGATTATTCCCGCATTTGAAAATTCCGGAAAGCGTTACGGCATCTTTATTTCGCACGATTTGCTGATTATCCCGCTGGTGTCGTATTTTTCAAGCAACCGCATAGACTTGAAATACTACAGTACAAAGAAATGGCTGAACTACCTTGCCGGCGTGGCGATAGTGCTTAAGCCCGATGGAACGCGGCGGTTCTATGCGGTGAAGGGGCTGGATGCGGGGACGATGAAGAAAGAATAGGTGCGGATGAAAATGAAATGGTGGAATGTTGGATGTTTGGCGACCGGTTTGGCTGTTGCGCTTGTTGTGGGTTGCAGTGACGGTAACGGCTTCATAAATGGTGGCGAGAACGGTTTGGAAATATCGCTTTTCGATACGCTTATGGTGCAGGGGACTGGCGACTTGCCTGGTTGTGATGCGAATCGCGAGGGGCGGGCGTTCTTTGTCCGCAACGACAACCTCCCGTATTTCTGTGTAGCTGGCGTGTGGCGCAAGGCAAGCGACTCGACGGATTTCAGCATTACCTGCGGTGACGGCTTTTTGCATGCGGTGGGGAAGGTTGTGCATGAACCGGTGCCCATGCTGGATACGGTCCGCTATTCGGGCCTGTTGAACGCTTCGGTGCTGGGAATCGTGCAAAACGGCCCCTTCGTCTTCGGGACTTCGGTTGCGTTCAGAAATTCCAACGAGAACAATTTTTACCGGAGTGACGATGCCTATTCTCCCATTGGGGAGGCTTGCGTGCTTGCAAACGATGGACGCTATAGGCTAGAAGATATTACCACGAACTCAAACTACGCGAAGATTTCTGCCACGGGTTACTACAGGAATATCGTTACGGGAAGAATCTCGGATAATCCCGTGACGCTTTCGGTGTTGTCGAATGTCGCCGGATCCTTTGATGAAGAATACGGTATGGCGGTGCCGACACAGAATCGAGAGTTTATAAATGTGAACGTGCTGACGCATCTGGAAATCCCGCGCATAGAGCAACTTTCGATGAACCACATCGGTTTTGCAGAGGCGAAAGCTCAGGCGGAGCGCGAAATCCTTGCGGCTTTTGGTATTGATACGGTGCAACTCTATTCGCAGAACTACTGGACGGATGGCCGTACCGACAAGCCTGTCGCCGAAGACCTGGAATTGGTCGGGAATACGGACTATAGTGCAGCGCTCCTCGCCATCGCGGCGATGCTTCAGGGCGACCGCAGTGAAGGCGACATGATGAACCTCATCAACAATCTCGCCGAAGACATCAAGGGCGACGGCGTATGGAACGACCCGAATTGGAAAATCAAGATTGCGGACTGGGTCGTGGGCTTGGATTCCAGCTGGAAATATAACGACGTGCGCAACAACGTGTCGGCTTGGGGCTTGGGGCCTGTCCCGAATTTCGAGAAGTACATGCGGGCGTTTTTCCCGATTGCCTACGGGTTTGAACCGTGTGGCGCTGCGAATGCGGGGACGGTCACGTACGTGAACCAGGGTCAGAGTGTCTATTTTGCGAACGACTACGAGCATGCGGACCATTCGAAGGTTCGATTCATCTGCGATGCAAATGGATTCCAGTGGCGCGTGGCAAATGCCATCGAGCGCGATACGGCGGGTTTCGGCCCGGGCGAATACGATCGCGAGGTACGCGAAGGCCGCGTGGATCACGACACCTACTATATATTCGATGCGGGCAAGTGGCGTGTCGCGACCCCGCAGGAGGCCGATGGCTTTACCGACATTGCCGATGTGTACGCAAACCTCAAGTCCGACGAAAAAGCCGTGTTCATCATCCGGCACAGCGAACGCACGAACGATACGGGGCCGAGCGGGCACCTGACCGATAACGGCAAGAAATATGCCCGCGATTTGGGCGCGCGTCTTGCGAAATCCGGAACGGAAGATTTCTACTACGGCTATTCGGGCTATACCCGTACTTACGAGACCTGCGAAAACATTGCGCAGGGCAAGGGGCAGGCGGTTTACAGTATCGATTCGCTTTATTACTTGGATGGCAGCTGGTACGTGATGAATGCGACTCGTGCGACTTCGTACGTTGATTCCGATGGCGGCGGCTGGGTGGTGTATTCCAAGTATGCGTTTGCTGGGGAGTATACCGATGCGTTCTACGACCTGGAAACGCGTAGCGAGCAGTTGCTCAAGGACGAGATTCTTGCGAATATCGCTAGCATGAAACGTGTGAACTTCATGTGCACGCATGATTACCTGGTGGTCCCGCTCCTTGCCTATACGACCGACGGGCATGCGAACGTGCGCTATTACGAAAAGTACCGCTGGGTCAATTACCTTGCGGGTGTGGCGATGATAATCTCTGCCGACGGTTCCGTGCGCTACATTCCCGTGAAGGGGCTTGAATCCGGGACGATGTAACAATCATTTTGGCACAAAAAAAGCCGAAATCTTGGTGATTTCGGCCTTTCGTGGATGATGCAGGGGTCGAACCTGCGACCCGCTGATTAAGAGTCAGCTGCTCTACCAACTGAGCTAATCATCCATTGTCGCTTGGACGTGCCCAATTATAGCAATTTGCGTGCGTATGGCAAGGGTCGTTTAGACTCTTTTTTTCTATCTTTTCCCGCGTTGATTTTTATCAAACAGTTCACTTAATTAAATGGACACATTCCTATATGAATGAAACAGTACAGAATGCAGCTGATTCCGCAGTAGCGAAGGCCCCGGCCGAAGCCCCTGTCGCCGAAGCGGCTGTGCAGCAACCGGCTATCGTTGCAAGCGAACCGGCGGCAAAGGCTAAGGGCAAGTTCGACGAACAGCTCGGACTCATGCTCCCCTCCGATGCGGCCCAGGTCCAGGCGCAGCTCTCCATGCCGGGTATGAATGACGACATGGTTTACAAGATCGTGGAAACCCACGGCGGTAACCATTCGATCCTCTACAAGACTTACGACCAGGCTGTGCTTGCCCGCGACGTGCGCGATTCCATCGAGAACGCCGCCGGCCACAAGGTCCTCCCGATCGCCAAGGCCAAGCTGGGCTCGACCTACTGCAAGGGCGAGTACTCCACCGAACAGGGTTGCAAGGGCGATACCGAAGAATTCGGCATCGGCTCCCTGGTTGAATTCCAGGCCACCGGTCTTATCGTGGTTATGTGCGTCATCGTGGGCCTCACGGTGCTCTGCTACGCGATGAACTTCATCATGGCCAAGCTCGGCCTCAACAAGATCAAGGCTCCGGCACCTGCGGTCAAGGCTGCTCCTGCTGCCGCCGCCGCTCCCAAGACGATCGCCCCGGCCCACTGCGACTGGGACCCGAACGCCAAGAGCGTCCACCCGGGCTTCACCAACAAGCAGCTCCAGGCATTCCTCGGCATTGCCGCCGTGGCCGCCCTGGAAGAACACCCCGGCATGAGCAACGATACGTTCCTCGCCCTGGTGACTGCCGCTGCGACCCAGGCCATCGGTCAGCCCTGCCGCGTGACCGCCTACAAGAACATTAACTCCCCTGCTTGGACGATCGTCAAGTAAGGTAAACTTTTAAAACTTAACAGGCTTATAAGCCAGGAAAAATCAAAATGAAGAAAACAGTCCGTATCAGTTTCGAAGGCAAGACCTACGACGTCGAAGTTGAAGTTCTTGATTCCGCCGTCGCCGCTCCTGCAGCCCCGGTTGCCGCTGCCCCTGCCGCCGCACCTGCTGCCGCTCCCGCCGCTGCCGGTGGCACCGAAGTGAAGTGCCCGCTCGCCGGTTCTGTGTTCAAGCTGAAGGTCAAGGTTGGCGATCACGTTGAAGCCAACCAGGAAGTGGCCATCATCGAAGCCCTCAAGATGGAAAACCCGGTCGTCGCTCCGTGCGCCGGCACCGTGAACTCCATCGCCGTCAAGGAAACCGACACTGTCGTCGACGGCCAGACTCTCATGACCATTGCCTAAGAGGTACAGATAAATGAGTTCACTCTTAAATTCGGTCGTTGAGTTCGCAGGCGACACCGGATTCGCATACGTCACCGGACCTATGGTGATTATGTGGATCGTGAGTTTCGTCCTGATGTACTTGGCGATTGTCAAAAAGTACGAGCCGCTGCTGCTCTTGCCGATTTCTCTCGGCGCGCTGGCGGTGAACATCCCGAGTGCGGGATTCTACGATGGCGGCTGGAGCATCGAAGGTATGTTTACCCCGACTGCCGGCCTCTATTACTACATCAGCCAGGGTATCCACCTGGAACTCTTCCCGCCCATCATCTTCTTGGGCGTGGGTGCCATGACGGACTTCGGACCGCTTATCGCCAACCCGCGTACGCTCCTCCTC